>Ga0214917_10000538_pt1 | contig 50040 bp, 41 predicted proteins | sample LL_1208_BB_MetaG_FD_177983 | JGI IMG/M metagenome (GOLD analysis project Ga0214917, IMG submission 177983) | Freshwater microbial communities from Lake Lanier, Atlanta, Georgia, United States - LL_1208_BB | ecosystem: Environmental > Aquatic > Freshwater > Lake | place: USA: Georgia | collected... | reverse complement strand
CCGCCACGTCGGCGGCTGAAGACTTGCCCGCCGCCGCCACGTCGGCGGCTGAAGACTTGCCCGCCGCCGCCACGTCGGCGGCTGAAGACGTGCCCGCCGCCGCCCGCGTCGGCTGCGCCGCGGCGGGCTGCGCCATCGTCATCGGCACGGTGGCCTCGAGCCCGCACGCGGCGGCGACGGCGGCGATCAGCGGCATGGTCCGCCGCGCGTGCCGACGGAGTCCGTTCCAGGCTGGGGTGTCGATCGTCACGGTGGGTCTCCAGGCATGGGGGGAGGGCCGCCTGCCGCACGGCAGACGCGGGGGAAGCCGAAACGCATCCTGCCGCCGCTCAGTCGAGCCGGTAGCCCTGGGGATACTGCGGCTTGATCAGGTCGGCCACCCGCGGCGTCTTGAGCGACTCGAGATTGGTGACCTTGAGGTCCTTCGCGTTCCACTCGACCTTCTCGCCCCAGTCGCCCATCTCGCCGTCAGCGCCCCCCTTGGCCGCCGCCCAGACGGCGAGGTTGCCCAGCAGGATCGTCTCGGTGAGCGGCCCGGCCCGGTCGATGAAGTTCGACTTGGCGATCTTCGGATCGCCCGCCCGCTTCGCACGGAAGAGCTCGAACATGTTGTTGACGTCGTTGCCCTTCCCCTGATCCTCGGCCTTTTCGTAGTCGACGTTCACCTTCTCCACCCCGCGGAGCTCGTACTTGCCGCAGTAGTCGTCGGAGCTGTAGAAGGCGCCCTTCTCGCCGACGACGAGCACGCCGCTGTCCGACACCTTGTCGATGCCCCACTTGGCGAAGACCTCCGCCGGTGGCTTGTTGCCCTTGCGGTCGTACCACCAGAAGGGGATCGCGGGCCGCTCGGACGTGGCGGGGAACTCGAACTTGATGATCGAGCTCGCGGGAAAGCTGTCGAAGTCGTGGCCGGTCGTCCGGGCCACGACCGACACGGGATCGCGGAGCCCGCAGGCGGCGAAGGGCACGGTCAGCTGGTGGCAGGCCATGTCGCCGAGCGCCCCGGTGCCGAAGTCCCACCAGCCGCGGTGCTGGAACGAGTGGTAGAGCCCCGGCCAGAATTCCCGGGCCGGCGCGACGCCCAGCCAGCTCTTCCAATCGAGCCGCGCGAGCGCCTTGCCGATCTCCTGCTGCTTCTTCTTGACCAGCTCCGCGACGAGGGCGGCCACCTCCTCGGCGGTGGTCGCCGTGTCCTCCTGCTCGTCGACCTCGGCCATCGCCTGCGTCTGGAACGTGCGGATGTTCATCCGCCGGCCGGGGCCCTGGGCCCACACCGGACGGTTCGACCAGGCGTAGACCTCCTTGAGAGGCCCCAGCACGCCCGACCTGATCTGGGCGATCGCCTCGCGGGACGTATCGAGCGCCGTGCCCTGGTTGCCCATCTGGGTGCACACGCCCTTGCCCGCCATCTCGGCGGCGACCTTCGCCAGCAGCCGGGCCTCGTAGATCGTCCGGGTGAGCGGCTTTTGCGTGTAGCAGCTGATCCCCATCCGCATCGCCTCGAGCGTCGCCGGGCCGTGCATGTGGTCGGGCGTGCTGACGGTGCAGATGTCGATCTTCGAGCCGTGCTTCGCCAGCAGCTCGCGATAGTCGGTGAACTGCTCCGCATCCTTGAACCTCTCCGAGTTGCCCTTCTTCTCGAGCGTGTTGCGGTCGACGTCGCAGATCGCGACGACGTTGCCGAAGAGCGAGGCGTTGTCGGAGTCGCTGCCCCCCTTGCCGCCCACGCCGATGCAGGCGACGTTGAGCTGCTCGTTGGCGGCATTGCTCCAGGCGGCACGGCTGCCGGCGGCGACGAAGTAACCGGCCCCGGCCATGGAGGCCGTGTGGAGAAAGGTGCGGCGGGAGGCTGCGGGCATCGGAGGCTCCTGGGTATGGGCTGGTGATTGTCGAGGGTGCCGAGGCCGTCCGCGGCGGACGCGGGCTCTCGCGTCCGGCCGCCGCCCCGGCAGGGAGTCTAGCCGAAATCGCGGGCCTTGGCAGCCATCGCGGCCGCGACCGGGCGGAGCCCGCCGTGTGGCCGTCCGGCCCGTCCGGTGGCCGCGCGGCCCAACGGGTGCGGGCTGCGCGGGGAGCAGCGTGTCCGCGGCTGGGGCCGGCGGTGCGGAACGCGACGCGTCGTGCGGATTGCGCGGGCGGTTTGACTCTCCCCAGAGCGAGCGGTATCAAACCAATCTCGGGGAGCCGCCGTCCTTCCCCACGGGTTCCACCTCTCGCGGAGACATCGAACATGATCCTGGGCAAGCTCTGGAAGACGCTCGCCGCGCAGATGAACAAGATCGCCAACTTCTTCTGGACGGCCGACCCGATCGCCCAGTTGCAGTACGAGTACGACAAGGCGGTCGACCAGATGAAGGAGGGCCGCGAGGGGCTCGAGCAGTACCGGGCGCTCGTGGAGCGGGTGACCCGCCAGGTGGCCGGGTGCCGCGACCACGTCGCGTCGCTGGAGGCCCGCGTGAAGGCCTACCTGCAGGCCGGCGAACGGGAGACGGCCGCCAAGTTCGCGCTCGAACTGCAGAAGGCCCGCAAGGACCTCGCCGAGAACGAGGCGCAGCTGAAGCTGCACGAGACGGCGTACGACAACAACGTGACGAAGGTCAAGCACGCCACCAAGAAGCTCGCCGACCTCAAGCAGAAGATCATGAAGTACGACGCCGACCTCAAGCTTTCGCGGGCCGAGGCCGAGCTGGCGAAGCTGGCCAACAGCTTCAACTTCGACATCACCACCGACTTCGGCCAGATCGAGGACGTGATCCAGGACAAGATCGGGCTCAACCGGGCGAAGGTCCGGGTCGCCGCCGACCTGTCGGGCGACGGGCTCGACAAGATCAAGGCCGAGCAGGCGGTCGAGAGGAACATGGCGGACCAGGCGCTGCGCGACTTCGAGATCGAGATGGGCATGGTCACGCCGGAGACGGCGGGAGTGAAAGCCGACGACAAGGAGCTCGGCGGCGGCGAGAAGGTGCGCCAGACCGCCGGCTGACGGGGGCGGACCGCTCGCTCGCCCGCAAGGACGTTCCGCCACACCCCCACCGGAGTCACCGATCGTGCCCGATGCAGCGTCGCCCGCGGTCCAGTCCGCGGCCGTGCAGCCCTCCACCGCACACCAGGCCGCCGCGGCTCCGGACGAGCAGGCCGGTGCGGCCCCGGCGTCGCCGGCGCTGGGAACGTCCGGCGGCCAGGGGCCGTCGGCCGCCCTCGCGGCGTGGTGCCCTGCCTGGGCCGAGCGGCTCGGCGATGCCTACCTCTCCGGCACGAGCTGCGTCTTCCTGCTGCACGGGAACGTGCGCGACCTGGTCGCACTCGGTCCTCCCGAGGCGCGGCCTCCCGCGGGCTGGGGCACGGCGGCCGACTTCCTGGCCCGGGAGATCTTCGGCCGCTGGGACGTGGTGCTGGGCTACGACGTCGGCAAGGGTCTGCGGCCCCTCGCCGGGACCGACGCCGCGCGGCTGCGCACCATGGCGCAGTGGCTGACGGAGCGGCTCGGCAACGCCGCCAATTGGCCTCGGGATCCCGACCAGGCGATCGCGGCGATCGACGCGATCCTCGAACGCAACCTGATCGATCCGCCGGAGCAGCGGAAGCGGATCGCGGTGGTGCTCGACTACGGGCAGTATCTCGTGCCCGCCGGCGACGCGGGGGCCGGCGCCCGGGCCGGTGCCGGCCGGCTCGTGCGGATTCTCGGCTGGGCCACCAACCCCCTGCTGCGCCGCGTGAACGTGGCGATCGTGATGCTGACCGACGGCCTGTCGGAGGTGCATCCGCAGCTCGTCACCAATCCGGCCGTGACCGCGATCAACCTGCCGCTGCCCGATGCCGCCGAGCGCGAGCGGTTCGCGGTCGCCACGGCGGCGGGGGCCGGCATGCCGGCCGGGCAGATGGACGCGGTGAAGCGGACGGCGGCTGTGGCCGGGGGGCTGACGCTCGAGAGCCTGCGGGCGGTGATCACGATGTCGGCCCGCGAAGGGGCGGCTCCCGACGGCCCGGAGTTCGCCGCCAAGAAGAAGGACCTGATCGAGCGTTCGTGCCAGGGGCTCATCGAGTTCATCCAGCCGCGGCTCACGCTCGACGCGGTGGCCGGCCACGCCGAGGCGAAGCAGCGGCTCGAGTCCGACGCCCGTGCGATCAAGCGCGGCCAGTTCGAGAGCGCCCCGATGGGCTACCTGATCTGCGGGCCGGTCGGCACCGGCAAGAGCTTCATCGCCGAGTGCTACGCGGGCAGCGTGGGCATCCCCTGCGCCGTGCTCAAGAACTTCCGCAGCAAGTACGTCGGCGAGACGGAGGGCAACCTGGAGCATGCCCTCGACGTGCTGCGCGGACTCGGGCCGGTCGTCGTCGTCATCGACGAGGCCGATGCCGCGCTCGGCAACCGGAAGTCGGACGGAGACTCCGGCACGTCGGCCCGCGTCTTCTCGATGATCGCCAGGCAGATGGGCGACACCCGCTACCGCGGCAAGATCGTCTGGATGCTGCTCACCAGCCGGCCGGACCTGCTCCCCATCGACCTCAAGCGGCAGGGCCGTGCCGAGGTGCACATCCCGCTCTTCTATCCCCACGACCAGGCGGAGATGGAGGCGATGTTCACGGCGATGGCCCGCAAGAGCCACGTCGCGCTCGCGGCGGGGCTGCCGGGTCCCATCGACCTCGGCCTGGGCCTGTCGGGGGCCGACATCGAGAGCGTCGTGCTGGCCGCCCGGCGCAAGGGGCTCGAGCGGGCCGCCGATGCCGGCCAGCCCGCGCCCGACACGATCTCGGCGGAGGATCTCGCGGCCGCGCTCGACGACTTCATGCCCTCGGCCCAGGGCCTCGAGAAGGAGATGCAGGAGATCGCGGCCGTGCTCGAGTGCACGGAGAAGCGGTTCCTGCCCGACCGTTGGAAGGAGCAGGTCGCCAAGCCCGGCGGCCGGGCGCACCTCCAGGAGCGTCTCGCGGCGATCCGCGAGGTGATCGGCGGTTGAGCCGCCGTGCGTGTGGCCGACGCACGTTGAGAGTACGAGTCAGCAGTCCCCCGATTCCAGTCACCGCAACAAGGAGAAGACCGTCATGGCGAAGGCATCAGCAGGCAGGGTTCCGTGGTTCGACGAGGCGAGCGAGACGCCGCTGCTCGCCGAGTACGCACGGAAACTCGACTCGTTTCTCGACGTGGTGGCCGACGGCCGCGTGGACACGAAGGAGATCGAGTCGCAGGAGCAGCGGGTCGTGGCGCTCATGAAGGAGGTCGAACCGCTCCTCTCGCCCGAAGCCCACGAGAAGGTCACACGCCTGCTCTGCGAGGTGACCGCGTACGACCTCATGAACGCCTTCCACATGGCCGGCGCGTCGCGGCCGCGGACGACGTTCCGCGGCTAGGTTTCCCGCCGCCATTCGTTTCCACCGGATTCCTTTCCCCCCGACTCCCCGCGAGGCGCAACGATGTCAGGCCCTGGTCAGCCCAAAGCCCCGTTCTGGCTCGCCGTGTGGATGGTGATCCTCGGCCTGGTGGGCCTCGCCGCGTGGCGGGCCGGCATGCTCGAGCAGTTCGGCATGGGCCGGCCGGGGGCCGCGGGGCAGCGTCCCGTGGCCGGCGGAGGCGGACAGGCGGGGCCCGGCGGCGCGGCCGGCGGGGCTGGTGCGGCCGGCGGCGCTGGTGCGGCCGGCGGCGCTGGTGCGGCCGGCGGGGCCGCCGAGAGCATGATGGAGGCGCCCGACGGGTCCGTCACCACGACGGTCAAGGAATACACCTTCCGGCCGGCCGACAAACTGCCGCCGGTGAAGGGGGTGAGCGCGTACAAGCCGCTCGAGAACGACACGGTCCGCTTCGCGCTCAACGTCTGGGCGGGCTGGAGCCCGATCATCCTCGCCAACGACGGCTTCAAGCCGGGGCGGGTCTGGCAGGCGCCGGGAGGCAGGCCGTTCAAGGTGGAGCTCGTCCTGATCGACGATCCCGTGCAGATGCGCGACGCCTACGCCGCCGGCGAGGTGCACATCGGCTGGGCCACGCTCGACATGCTGCCGCTGTTCGTCGACAGCTTCGCCAAGGATTCGCGGATCATGCCGCGGGTGTACCAGCAGGTCGACTTCTCCAACGGCGGCGACGGGATCGTCGTTCGCGACTCGATCAAGACCGTGCGGGATCTCGCCGGCAAGAAGCTGGTGATGGCCCAGAATTCCCCGAGCCAGTTCTTCGCGCTCAACATGCTCGTCGCGGGGGGCGTCCAGCCGGCCGACGTGCAGATGGTCTACGTGAACACCGCCTTCGAGGCCGCGGCGGCCTTCAGCCGCGACAAGAGCCTCGCCGGCTGCGTCTCCTGGGCGCCCGACATCTACAACCTCGCCGACGCCAAGGGCAACAGGATGCTGGTGACGACGCAGACGGCCAACCGCCTGATCGCCGACCTGTGGTTCGCCCGGGCCGACTTCGCCAAGGACCACCCCGACATGATCGAGGCGATCGCCCGCGGCATCTTCGACGCGATGCAGGAACTCAAGGGAGAGGGGGCGCGGAAGAAGGTCGCCGACCTGATGGCCTCGGGCTACGCCATCCCCGCCGACGACGCGATCAAGATGCTGGGCGACGCCCACAGCACCAACTGGGCGGAGAACTACCAGTTCTTCCTCAACCGCAACAACCCGGCCAACTTCGAGCAGCTCTGGAAGCAGGCCTACTACCTCTACCGCAAGGTCGGGGCGATCTCGAACAGCCCGGTGCCGTTCGACCAGATCATGGACTTCTCCGTGATCCAGAAGCTCGGCCAGGAGCCGAAGTACGCCGAGACCAGGGATGAGTACGTGTCGGCGCTGCCGCCGAAGTCGGTCCGCGAAATACGCGCCGAGAGCGAGGAGATCCTCACCAACACCATCCGCATCCAGTTCTATCCCAACAGCTGGGACGTCCACTTCAAGCGGAGGAACCGGCAGTCGGACGGCAGCGTCGTCGAGGAACTCTACGATCCCAAGGTGGACGCCGTCCTCCAGGAGGTGGCGCGGCTCGCCGGCCAGATGGGCAACGCCCGGGTCATCGTCGAAGGACACACCGACGCCTCGATGAAGGGCCGCGTGCCGGTGCAGGATGTCCGCGAGCTGTCGCTCAACCGCGCGAAGGCGGTGCGGGACGCGCTCGTGAGGCAGTTCGAACTGGAGCCGGCGAGGTTCGCGGTCGACGGACTGGGCTGGGACCGGCCGGCGGACGACGACCACCCCGACAACGACCAGCTCAATCGGCGGGTCGAGATCAAGATCTACACGCCGGAAAAGGAATGATGACGACCGCGGCACCGTCCGGTTCCCCGGCCGCGGCGCCGGCGAAGCCGCTGCGGGGCGACAGCCCCGCGGCGACCGCGGTGTTCTGGGGAGTGACGTGCATCGCGGCGGTGCTCGCCCTGTGGTTCATGGCGACCGCCGGTGAAGCGGAGACGCGGATGATCGGCCCGGCGACGCTGCCGAGCCCCGCGGAGACGGTGCGGGCCGTGCCTGCGGTGTTCGGCGAGCGACGGCTCGTCGCGAACACGCTCGTCACGCTCGGCCGCGTCGGCGTCGGCTTCGGCCTGAGCGGCCTGGTGGGCGTGCCCCTGGGCGTGCTGGCCGCCTGCTTTCCGGCGTTCCGGTCGTTCCTGACGCCGCTGACGATCTTCGGGAGAAACATCCCGGTGGCGGCGCTCATTCCCCTCACGTTCTTCTTCTTCGGCATCGGCGAGATGCAGAAGGTGATGTTCCTGTTCATCGCCAGCGTGGCGTTCGTCGTCAGCGACACGACGGCCGCCGTGCTGGAGGTGCCGCAGCGCTACGTCGATACCGCGCTCACGCTCGGCGCGTCGCGGCTGCAGATCATTCTCAAGGTGCTCGTGCCGCTGGCGGCTCCCGCGATCGCCAACTCGTTGCGGCTCCTCTTCGGCATCGCCTTCGGCTACGTGATGCTCGCGGAGGTGGTGAAGCTCGGCGGCGACACGGGCGGCCTCGGCGACCTCATCAACGTGTCGCAGCGTCGCGGCGAGCGCGAGCCGATTCTCATCGTCCTCGTGATCATCCCGCTGGTGGCCTACGCGATCGACCGGGCGCTCTGGTGGCTGCAGTGCGACCTCTTCCCGCACCGCTACGGTGGCAGGGGGTTGGTCCCGCGGCTCTGGCAGGGCCTGTGGCACGGCTTTGCGGACCCGCTGGAGGGCGTGTCGTGAGCGAGGAGCGCGGGCGGACGGACGCGGGCGGGCCGCAAAACGCCCCCCAGGCCTCGGCGGCCACCCGGCCGCCCGCGATCGAGTTTCGCGGTGTGACGAAGGTCTACGGCGAGGGTACGCCGCGGCAATACATCGCCATCTCGGACGTGAGCTTCACGATCGAGGACGTCGTCGACCACGGCGAGATCTGCTCGTTCCTCGGGCCCAGCGGCTGCGGCAAGAGCACCGTGCTGCGGCTGGTGGCCGGCCTCGAGCCGCAGCACCCGCCGAGCATCGGTCGCGTCACGGTGCTCGGGCACGAGGTCGCCGGCCCCGGCGCAGACCGCGGCATGGTGTTCCAGGACTACACGAGCTTCGACAACCGCACGGTGCTCGACAACGTGACCTTCGGGCTGGAATGCCGGGGCATGCCCCGGCGCGAGCGGCACGCGCTCGGGCTCGAGTGGATCGCGAAGGTGGGGCTCGACCCGCGACGCGACGCCCGCAAGTATCCGCACGAGCTCTCCGGCGGCATGCGGCAACGGGTCGCGATCGCGCGGACGCTCATCCTCCGGCCGCGGATCATCCTCATGGACGAGCCCTTCGGGGCCCTCGATCCCGCGACGAGGCTCGACATGCAGGACCTGCTCGTCAAGCTTTGGCGGGACGTCGAGGCGACGGTGCTCTTCGTCACGCACTCCGTCGAGGAGGCGGTCTACCTCGGGGACCGCGTGTTCGTGATGGCGACCACCCCGGGGAGGATCGTCGGCGACCTGCGGCTGCCGCCGGCGTCGGCGCCGGCCCGCGAGACGCAGTCGCAGCCCTGGTTCCGCGACAACGTCCGGTCGCTCCACGAGCGGATCGAGCGGATCGAGTCCGACGCGAAGCGGCTCAACGGAGGCGCTGCATAACGTGGCCAGTCGGCTCGGATCCTACCTCCGCACGGCGTTCGCGAACCGCTGGAACCTGCTGTTCGTGGGGGGAGGCGTGGCCGCGGCCCTCCTCAGCGGCTTTCCCGGCGTGCTGCTGCCGCTGGTGGCGGCCGGGGAGGTTTACTACCTCGCGAGCATGCTCTCCAACCCGCGGTTCCGCAGCGCCGTCGAGGCACAGGAGGCGAAGGCCCGCCGTGCCGCGGAGGCGGTGGGCGCCCGCGAGTCGTACGACCGGATCCGCAAGCGTCTGCCACCGCCCCTGCTGGCCCGATTCGAACGGCTGCGCGACCATTGCCAGAAGCTCGTGGAACTGGCCGGCAGCATCCGCGGCCCCGAGTCGTCCGGCCCCGACCAGGGATCGCTCGAATCGCTCGACAGGCTGCTCTGGGGCTACCTGCGGATGATCTGGGGCGCAGCGACGCTCTCCGAGTTTCTCGACCACACCGACGACGGCGCGATCCGGGCGCGGATCGCCGATCTGGAGAAGCGGCTGGCGCGGCTGCCCGCCGGCACGGCCGATGCGGCACAGCTGCGGGCGTCGCTCGAGGACAATCTGAAGACGAGCCGCGAGCGGCTGGAGAACATCGAGGATGCGAAGCGTAAGCTCGACGTCGTGGCCGCCGAGATCGAGCGGCTGGAGTCGAAGATCGCGGCGCTCGCCGAGGGCTCGGTGGCGAAGCGCGACGTCAGCGACATCGCCCGGCGGGTCGACGAGGTCGCCGAGGGGATGCGACGGACCGACGAGACGATGCGGCAGCTGCAACTGCCGCCGGAGCTGGAGGAGCTCGACGAACCGCCCCCGGTGCTGCGGGAAGAGGCGTAGCTGGAGAGGCGGCCCGCCGGGGCTGCCCGTGCCCCGTCGCCGGACGTTCGCTGCGGGCATCCTGCCCTTCGCTCTCTCGAGGCTGCCTGCGCTTCGCCATCCTGGCTGCGCTTGTCAGCCACGCCGGCTCTCGGAGCACGGGCAGCCCCTCGTCCGTAGCGCAGCAGGAAGACCGCGTCGCATGGATGCGACGCTGAGCACCAGCGGGCGGAAGCCCGCCAAGAAAAAATCGCAGGATGCGATGTTTTTCGTGAAACCGTTAGCGATGTTTTTCGTGAAACCGTTAGCGATGTTTTTCGTGAAGCCGGGGCTGTCCGTGCCCCGTCGCCGGACGTTCGCTGCGGGCATCCTGCCCTTCGCTCACTCGAGGCTGCCTGCGCTTCGCCATCCTGGCTGCGCTTGTCAGCCACGCCGGCTCTCGGAGCACGGGCAGCCCCTCGTCCGTAGCGGTGCCAGAAGACGGCCCGGCAGGATGCCGGTCGCAGCACCAGCGGGCGGAAGCCCGCCAAGAAAAAATCGCAGGATGCGATGTTTTTCGTGAAACCGTTAGCGATGTTTTTCGTGAAACCGTCAGCCGAGCCCTTGCCAGCCGGCGGATGCCGGCCAAGCGGCTGAGTGAGGACGGCCCTGCGGCCGTCGAGGGCCCGGAGGGCCCGAAAATGCGACTGGTCTTTGGGCGTGTGGACTGCGAGGCACGAAGCCGAGCCCTTGCCAGCCGGCGGATGCCGGCCAAGCGAAAATGGCCCGGAGGGCCATGTTTCGCGTGTATCAGTCGAGCCAGTCCTTCTCCTCGAGCCGCTCCGGGGTGTAGGTGTCGGTGACGTAGCTAATGTCCTTGGAGATGAGCGACTCGACCTCGAGCTTGAAGCCGTTCTTGAGCATCGTCTCGATCTCCTTCTGCCAGGCCTTCTTGCCCGCGAACCACGGGTAGGCGGCGATCTGTTTGGCCCGCTTCACGTCGGTGTCGTTGAGGGCGATCTGCACGCTCTGCGAGAGCTTGCAGCGGTCGTAGTCGCGGGAGCGAATGCCGAGGAACCGGGCCTCGGGGATGGCCATCCGCTTCGACTCGTAGGCGAGATTGATCGAGCCCTGCTTGAGCACGGAGTAGATGTAGTAGCCCCAGGGATCGTTGTCGAGCAGGCAGTAGATCGGCAGCTTGAGCTCGTTGTGCAGCCGGTAGAGCATCCGACGGACGCCGCGGGGCGGCTGGCCGCCGCCGTGCGTGAGCAGGCAGCCGTGCTTCCGCCAGAACTTGTCCTCGTTGAAGCGGCGCCAGACGGTGTCCTTCTCGACGTGCAAAATGAACTTCGCGTCGCACGACTTGAACTTGACGACGTCGGCTTCGACGATCGACGGGATGCTGTAGCCCCCCGATCCCATCCGCGAACAGTCGATCTCGTCGCCGGAGTCGACGAGGGTGATCGGCCCCACCATGCCGCCGCGGTTGCTGGCGTAGACGTGCAGCTCTTCGCGCAGGCTTTCGAGCGTGACCTCGAGATCCTCGATGATCGGGTCGCACTCCTCCTGGGTCGCGAACGTCTCCTCGCGGGTGCCCTCGATCGTGTGCTTGAGCAGGTAGTAGAGGCCTCGGATGCTGGTGGTCTTCTGCTGGTCGATGAGCTGCTTGCAGCCGGTGGCCACCAGCAGCGTCTGCATGTAGCTCTTGGCCTGCGAGAGGTTGAAGAGCTGGCGACGGTTCGTCTGCCCCCCCATCTCGATGATCTTCTGCGTCTTGTTGAAGCGGACGTTCGAGAGGCTGCGGGTGGGGATGTCGAGGTGCGGGTCGCGGCGCTTCTCCGCGGCGGCGGCCACCTCGTCGGCCAGGTCCACGATCAGGCCGAGGGTCTTGAGGTCGATCGGCGGCAGCTTGCCGGCGGCGGCCTTGGGAACGCGTTTGGTCTTCGGGGCCATGGCGTGATCCAGCGTGCGGGTCGCGGGCACCGCCACCCTCCGCGGGGGCGGGGTCGGTGCGACGTGCGGAGTGGACCGCAATGTACCTCGCCGACGCGAGGTCTGCCGGGTAGACTTTTCGGTGCGATGGCGGCGGCGCGCGGGGGCTTGTTCCTTGCCACGCCCCGTGCCGCGAACCCACGAAACCGCGAAGCCACGAGACGGGGCACGACGAAGATGCGAGGCATCGTCCTGGGAGCGAAGGCCCGAACCACGCTGTGGGCCGCCCTCTGGGCGGCGGCAGCACTGAGCGGCCCGCTGGCGACGGCCGCACCCCTCGGCACGCCGCTCCTCGGTCAGGCCGGCGCCGCGCTCGTGCCCGGCGCCGATACCCAGGAGGCCATGAAGCAGAAACTGCCGCAGGGCGCCCAGAAGATGGCGGACAACTTCAACAAGGCGGGCACGGGAGCCGCCGCGGCCCCGCCCGCGGGCGGGGCTCCGCCTGCCGCCGGCGGCACGGCCACATCCGCCGCGCTGTCGGAGAACCTCGTCAAATACGCGCCCAGCTACGTGATGATGGTGCTGGCGATCTCGCTCGGGCTGTTCGTCGTCTGCCGCCCGCCCGGCTTCAGCCTGGCGAGCCTGGCTGAAAAGAAGACGCCGAAGAAGTGACGCGGCCCGCCCCGCGGCGGGGCACGTGCGCTCCCGCCGCCATCAGCAGCGGACGTCGTCGGCCTTGCCGACCGCGTTCATTCGCCGCAGGAAGTGCGGCGCGTCGAGCGTGGCAGGCTGCTGGCCGGCGCGATCGCGGCGTTCGTCCCGCAGCCGCGGGGCGTTGAAGAACTCCGCGATCCTCCCGACCACGGTCCGCTGTTCGGCGTCCTGCAGCTCCGGGAAGATCGGCAGGGCGAGCGTCTCGTCGGCGGCCAGTTCCGTCCGGGGCAGGTCTCCCATCGCCCAGCCGAGGTGCCGGAAGCACTGCTGCAGGTGCAGGGGGACGGGATAGTAGATCTCCGTGCCGATGCCGCACTTCCCGAGGAAGCCGCGGAGCGGGTCGCGCTGGCCGCCCGGAGCGCGGACGACGAACTGGTTCCACACGTGCCGGCCGCGCGGCTCGTCGCCCGGCACGACGATCCTTCCGCCCAGGTCGTAGTGCGAGAAGAGTTCGATGTAGCGATTCGCGTTCGCCTGCCTCGCGGAGGTCCAGGCGTCGAGGTGCGGCAGCTTCACCCGCAGCACCGCCGCCTGCAGCGAATCGAGCCGGCTGTTGATGCCCACGACCTGGTGATAGTAGCGCGGCTCCATGCCGTGCACCCGCAGCAGCTTGAGCCTGGCCGCCAGATCGTCGCGGGTGGTCGTGAGGAAGCCGCCGTCGCCGATGCCCCCGAGGTTCTTCGTGGGGTAGAAGCTGAAGCAGCCGACGTCGCCGAGCCCGCCGGAGCAGCGGCCGTGCCACGTCGAAAGGATCGACTGTGCCGCGTCCTCGACCACCGGCACGCCGGCGGACCGGGCGATCGGCAGCAGCGCATCCATGTCGGCCGTGCGGCCGAAGAGGTGGACCGGGATCAGCGCCTTGGTGCGGCGGCTGATCTTCCGGGCGACGTCCTGCGGGTCGATCAGGTAGGTGACCGGATCGATGTCGGCGAAGATCGGCGTCGCGCCGAGCCGGGTGACGGCGCTGGCGGTGGCGAAGAACGTGTAGCTCGGCAGGATCACCTCGTCGCCCGCCGTGATGTCGAGCGCCATGAGCGCAAGCAGCAGGGCGTCGCTGCCCGACGCGCAGGAGATCACGTGCGGCACCCGCAGGGCACCGGCGAGCTCCGCCTCGAGTTCCTGGACGTCGGGGCCGAGCACGAACCGTCCGGAGTCGCAGACGCGGTCGAGGGCCGCCCGCATCTGCTCGCGGAGCGCCGCGTGCTGCCTGTCGAGCGCGAGCAGCGGCACCGAGGGCAGGAACGCGGCGTCCGTCCTCTGGTCGACGGCCCCGGCGGACATTCCGTCGGTCGATGCTGGAGACGTGGAGGACGCGGGGCGGATCATGGTGCTGGGATCTCCGAGGCGGGCGTCACGACGGGGCCGCGGCCGAACCGGCGTCCTTCCGTCGCATGCACAGGCTTCGAGATCGTCACGATTGGCACATCCGCTCCAGACAATTCATTCACGTCATTCTCATTCACGTCACTCGCGACCGGGTCGCTCGCGCCGCGTCGGCGGGGCACTTCCCGCCGCAGCTCGAGCACCCGGCGGCATGGCCCGGGGAAATAGGCGAGTCGCCGAAGCCGAGTCAAGGCCATGGACGCAGTGTGAAATCCGGGGCTTTGGGAGGTCCTGCGGAGATGCGGTTCGCGGCGGAAGTTTGACACCCAACCCGCACCCACCCTAGATTTCGTGCATGGTTTGCTCGCCCCTGGCTCACGCGTGCACGCGCGAGCCGGCGAGGGGAAAAGCGGAGTCGTGCGGGGTTGGGGTACACGAGGTGTTCCCGCTGCCGCCGGTTGGATGGCATCCACGACGCTCATCGATCTGGGGCAGATCGCCCAACGGCTCGGTTTGCCGTCCGCCGCGGTCGAGGCGGTCGTACGCCTGCTCGACGACGGCAACACCGTCCCGTTTATCACCCGGTATCGCCGCGATCAGACTGGAGGCCTCGACGAGGTCGCCATCCGGCTGATCGCCGAGAACGTCGGCCGCGCCCGGCAGCTCGCCGACCGCAAGCAGACGATCCTGAGGACGATCCAGGGGCAGGGGAAGCTGACCGCGACGCTCGAACAGCAGATCGCCGCGGCGGAAAGCGGCAAGCAGCTGGAGGACCTCTACCTGCCCTTCAAGCCGCGCAAGCTCTCGCTCGCGGAGGTCGCCCGGCAGCGGCGGCTCGAGCCTCTGGCCCGTGAGATCCTCGCCGCCGATCCGGCCGCTCTCGACCTCGACACGAGGGCGCTCGACTTCGTCGACCCCGACGCACAGGTCGGGACCGCGGCCGACGTGCTCCTCGGCGTCGGTCACATCATCGCCGATGAGTTCAGCGCCCGGGCCGACGTGCGGCAACGGCTCCGCGGCATCCTGCATGCCCAGGCCCGGCTCACGAGCCAGCGGGCGGAGGTTCCGGAGAAGGCCCAGACGAAGGACGAGAAGCGGTTCCGCGACTTCTTCAACTATTCGGAGCACGTCCAGAGGGTTCCGCCTCATCGGGTGCTGGCCATCAACCGTGGCGAGCGGGCGAAACTCCTGAAGGTGCGGATCGAGGGGCCGGTGGACGAGATGCAGGGGGCGGCGGAGTCGCTGCTCGTGCCCCCGGGCCATCCGCACGCCGAATTCCTGCGGGGCTGCGTCCGCGACTCGCTCACGCGGCTCGTGCTGCCGAGCCTGGATCGCGAGCTAAGGCGCGAGATGACCGAATACTGCGAGTCGCACGCCGTCGAGGTGTTCGCGAGGAATCTCAGGAACCTGTTGCTCCAGCCACCCGTCGCCGGCCGTCGCGTGCTCGCGCTCGATCCCGGCTTCAAGAGCGGCTGCAAGGCGGTGGCCATCGACGAGTGCGGCAATCCGCTGGAGCACGCCGTGCTGCACATCATCGGCAAGGCGGAGCAGCGGACCGCCGCGGCGGCCAAGATCGTGGAGCTGGTGAAGACGCACGCCTGCTCGGTCGTGGCGATCGGCAACGGCACCGCCGGCAGGGCGACGGAGTCGCTCGTGGCGGAACTGGTGGCCGGGGAGCTGCAGTCGCTCGACGTCGGCTACGCCATCGTCAACGAGGCCGGCGCGAGCGTCTATTCGACGAGCGGCTACGGGCGCGAGGAGCTGCCCGGCCACGAGGCCGCGGTCCGCGGGGCGATCTCGATCGGTCGCAGGCTGCAGGATCCGCTCTCGGAACTGGTGAAGATCGAGCCGGCGAACATCGGCGTCGGCCTCTACCAGCACGACGTCAAGGCACGCCACCTGCACGCCTCGCTCGATGCCGTGGTCGAGAGCTGCGTCAACTACGTCGGTGTCGACGTCAACACGGCGAGCCCGGCCCTGCTGCGGTACGTTTCTGGCCTCAACCAGACGACGGCCCGCAACCTCCACGAGTGGCGGGCCAAGAACGGACCGTTCACGTCGCGACGCCAACTGCTCGACGTCCCCGGATTCGGCGAATCAGCCTTCGTCCAGGCGGTGGGCTTCCTCAAGATCACCGGCGGCGCGGAGCCCCTCGATTCGACGTGGATCCACCCCGAAAGCTACGAGGTGGCGGGCCGGGTGCTGGAGCGGCTGGGGGGCACGCCGGAGGATCTGGCGTCGCGCGACGGGGCGGCCGTGCTCGCGGACCGGGCCGCGGCCCTCGACGTCGGCATGCTGTCGTCCGAGCTCGGCGTGGGCAGGCTGCTGCTGGCCGACATCGTCGAGCAGCTGGCGCGGCCCGGCCGGGATCCACGCGAGGACCTCCCCAAGCCGTTCTTCAAGAAGGGCGTGCTGAAGCTGGAGGATCTGCAGCCCGGCATGGAACTCCTCGGCTCCGTGCTCAACGTCGTCGATTTCGGCGCCTTCGTCGACATCGGGTTGCATGACAGCGGTCTCGTGCACGTCAGCCAGCTGTCGAGCCAGTTCGTGCGCGATCCGCACGAGGTGGCGAGCGTCGGCCAGATCGTGCGCGTGTGGGTGCTCGAGGTCGACAAGGCGCGGCGCCGGGTGGCGCTGACCATGATCGACCCAGCGCGGCCCCGCCAGCAGGGGCGGCCCGGTGGCGGCCGCCGGCAGCAGGGCGAGGGGACGGGGCGGAGCGACGACCGCGAGCAGCAGAGCCGCAGCCGTGGCGGACGTCGTCGGACGACGCCCGTCGCCGGTGCCGCGGTCCAGCAGCCCGCCCAGCAGCCCGCCCAGCAGTCGGCGCAGCCGCGCCGGGAACAATCCGGGGGCGGACGCGGGGGGCGGGGACGGCCTCCGCGGCAGGCGGCCGGCCCGCGCGTCTACGTGACCAAGGCCGACAAGACGGTCAAGCCGCTGACCAAGGAGATGCGGGAAGGCAGGGAGCCGCTGCGGACGTTCGGCGACCTGAAGCAGTTCTTCGCATCGCGCGACGATCAGGAGCCACAGGCCTCCGACGCACCGGCTTCCCCGCCTGCGGCCGAGGGAGAAGACTCGCCGGGTTGAATCCCGGCCGAAGGACCGCCGGGTTGAATCCCGGCCGAAGGACCGCCGGGTTGAATCCCGGCCGAAGGACACGCGGAAACTCGCGGCGGATCAACGCTCGCGGAACGTGATGCGGCCCTTGGTGAGGTCGTAGGGGGAGAGTTCGACCTTCACCTTGTCGCCCGGCACGATGCGGATGAAGTTCTTCCGCATCTTGCCCGCGACGTGCGCGTTGACGATGTGGCCGCCCGTGATCTGCACGCGGAACCGCGTGTTGGCCAGCGCCTGTGTCACGACGCCTTCCACCTCGAGTGCCTGTTCTTTTTCCGCCATGGGTGTTCCTGGGTGCGCTCCGACTGTCCGAGGGGGTCATCGTATCCCCGGCGCGATGAACAGTCCAGTCGTGCCCCGGCGGCGTCAGGCGTCGTCGGCCGCGGCCTGCGGGGCCGAACCCGAGGCATTCCAGCGCAGGTAGGCGTCGAAGAAGCCGTCGAGATTGCCGTCGAGCACGCTCTGGAAGTTGCCGACGTAGTGGCCGGTGCGCTGGTCCTTGACCCGCTGGTCGGGGTGCAGGAAGTAGTTGCGGATCTGGGAGCCGAAGCCCGTCTTCGGCTTCGATTGGTGCTGGGCGTGCTTCTCCGCCTCCCGCTTCTCCTCCTGGATGCGGGCCATCCGCGCCCGGAGCATCTTGATCGCGGTGGCACGGTTCTTGTGCTGGCTCCGCTCGCTCTGGCACTGCACCACGATGCCGGTGGGGAAGTGCGTCAGCCGGATCGCGCTGGAGGTCTTGTTCACGTGCTGGCCGCCCGCACCGCTGGCGCGGAAGACGTCCTCGCGGATGTCCTCGTCGCGGATCTCCACCTCGGTGTCGTCGTCGGCGATCTCGGGTGACACGTCGACGGCGGCGAAGCTCGTCTGCCGCTTGCCTTCCGAATTGAACGGGCTGATGCGGACCAGCCGATGGATGCCCATCTCGCCCTTGAGATACCCGTAGGCCCAGGGTCCGCGGATGGCGACGGTCGCGCTCTGGATGCCCGCCACCTCGTCGTCCTGGCGGTCGAGGAGTTCGACCGTGTAGTCGTGCTTGTTGGCCCAGGCCGAGTACATCCGCAGCAGCATCTCCGCCCAGTCGTTGGCGTCGGTGCCGCCGTCACGGGCATGGATCGAGACGAGCGCGTCGCTCGAGTCGTGCGGGCCTGAGAGGAGCGACGCCAGTTCGAGCGCGTCGACGATCTTCTCCAAGCGGCCGGCCTCCGCGGACAGTTCGCCCTCGAGCGACCCGTCCTCGCGGGCGAGCTCCTCGAGCGCCTCGAGGTCGCGGCCCACGGCGAGCGCCTCCTCGAGCGGCTTGAGCACGGAGTTGACGCTCTTCAACTCGGCGACGGTCGCCTGCGCCCTGCCGGTATCGTTCCAGAAGTCGGCCTGGCCCATCGCGCCCTCGAGCCTCGCGGCCGATGCCTTGCGTCCCTCCCAGTCAAAGAGAGTCCCGCAGCTGGAGCAGGCGGGCCCGGATGGTCTCGGCGCGGTTGAAGAGTGCTGTGTCCATCCGGCCCAGTGTACGCCGTCAGCCGCGCCGCGAGAAGCCGGTGCGGGCGACTCAGCGAATCTTCGTGGCCGTGGAGCCCGCGGTCGGGACCGACATCATCGCGAACGCCGAGGCGAGAGCCGCCCGGGTCGGGCCGTCGTCGTTGAGGATCGTGCCCACGGCGGATGCCGCGGTCGCCGAGAGCGTCGCCCGCAGCGGGGTCGAGAGTCTGACCTGGAACGTCTCGTCGGCCTCGGCGAGCCGGTCGCCGATCACGAACACGCCGATCGTGCGGTTCTTCTGCCCGGCCGCGAAGACCACCGTGCCGCCTCCCGCGACATAATCGCTTCCCGCCCGGGCCGTGCCGTTGGCCGTCGTCCAGCGGACGCTCACCGGCGTCGTCGCCGCGGTCGAGAGGGAGAGCGTGAAGACCATCACCTTGCGGCCGTACGCCCCCTCGGTCGTGGATGCCGACGCGATCGAGACCACGGGCAGGCTGGGCGTGGGCGTGGGAGTTGGCGTGGGCGTTGAAGTCGCCTCACCGGACCACAGCGAGCCGTTCGCCGCGGCGACGACCGCGTTGTAGCGGGCGGCCGAGGCGAGCGGCTCGTCCATCCGGTGCAGCTTGGCGAAATCCCCCCACGGAGCCGCCCCCGCCTGACCCGTGAACTGGAAGTCGTTGTAGAGGCTCAGGCCGGCGGCATCGAGTCCGCGGAGATACTCCCGCTCGATGTCGCCCATCCGCGGATCGTTCGTCGCCGCGTAGAACGCGTTCTGATACGCCGCGCCGCGGCCGTCGAGGTGCGGCCCTCCCTCGTAGGCCACCAGTTGGATCGGCCGGCCGAGGCGGGCCTGCCAGTCACGGGCCAGCTGCGCGTGGGTGCCGACCCACTGCAGGGACGTGGCGATGTCGGCGCGGGCGTCGGCGAGCACCCTGTCGACCGTCGTCGACGACGTGTAGGTCGCCCGCTGCTCGTCGGTGATGGTGATGTAGGGGGCGATCGCGATGGCGTCGAACGAGCCGTCCATCGCCTCCGCGATGCGGTTGGTCACCCAGTCGACCGCCGCCCAGCCGGCGGCCACGCGGACGAGGCGGTCGGCCTGGCCGGCGAACACGTCGCTCCAGATGCCGAGATCCCGCTTCGCCTCCCGGCCCGCCACCTGCCAGGTGTCGAGGCCGGCGTTGGCCGGGAGCCTGGCCTGATCGGCCACCCACTGCGATGCCTCGAAGCCCCAGCCGAAGTTCCAGATCTCGTTGGACCACTCGACGTAGGCCTTGCGGCCGGGCTCGAGGTGGTCGCGGACGTAGGTGGCGAAGTTCCGCACGAACGTGTCGTCGGCCATGTGCGGCATGTTGAACCAGGCGTCGGCATCCAGGTCGTTGGCCAGCTGCACCATGTATTCCACCGACATGCCGTTGACGACCGGTTCGCTCGCCGTGCCGCCCGACCCGGAACCCTGCCGGATGTCGGCGGCATCGCGGCGGTCGCTCCAGGTGCGGATGTCGGAGGTGTTGGTCTCCTGCATCCCCATGAACCGCAGCGTGCCGAACGGCCTGAGACGCTCGAGAAACAGCGGGTGGAACGGGGAGAATGCCGCCCCGGGCTGCCACCGCTGTCCGGCGAAGTGCCGTCCCTGCCAGTCGGGCATCCACACGTGGATGCCGCGGACCGGATCGGACGGGCTCGTCTCGTCGATCCGCAGAGAGATGCCGCTCTGGGTGGGCGTGACCTGCAGATCGGCGTAGTGGTGGCCGTCGGCCGTGGTGCCGCTGGCGATCACCTGGGCGTCGAACCCGAACGTCACCACGCCCGTGCCGTCCCACTCGGCCCGGTAGACGCCGGCCGCGTAGGCCGAGCCGGTGTCGCGGAACATCAGCGTGCCGGCCATCTGCCTGATCGTCTGCCCCGCGGCGTTCTTCCAGGTGGCCAGCGACGTCGGATTGCCGTCGGCGTCGACCGCGAGGGGATGGGCGTCGCCGACGTCCCAGGTCATCTCGCCGGTCACGGCGTTCATCCCCTGGACGATCCAGGGCCGCGAGGCCTGAAAGGCGTCGGTGAACGTCCAGGCCGGCGACCAGTCGACGACGTTCTCGAGGTTCATGCCGACCCGCATGTGCGGCACGTCGGCCGCCATCATCCGCCGCGGCTCGCAGGACTCGAAGTCGCGCGGTGGGCGGTCCCCGCGCAGGGTGCCGATCCGCCGTCGTGACGCGTTCATCGCCTTCTGGCCCCGGGGACGGAGCTGGTGCCGCCGGGCATCCCGGCACCGATGCCGGCGAAGACGGCCGCACTCGGAGAGAGGGCAGGGGGTGGCGAACCGGGCTGCTGGCCCGACGGCTTGGCCGCGGGTGCGGCCGGCTTCGGCGGCAGGGCGACGTTGAGCCTCGCCTCCATGCCGCGGGTGATGGCGACCGTGCGGCTCGTGACGCTCGGCGGCGTCTGGCCGTTGACCGCCGGCGGCGTCACCACCACGCTGAAGCTGCCCAGATCCATGCCGCGGAAGACGTAGTCGCCCCGCGCGTCGGTCCGCGTGGTGGCGACCGTGGCCCCGGCCGCGGAGACGAGCGACACGCTCGCGTTGGCGATCCCGCCCTCCCCCTGCTGCCGCGTGCCGTCGCGGTTGCCGTCGACGAAGGCGGTGCCGACGATCGACGTGTGCAGCACGAAGACGTCGGGCTGCAGGTTCGTCAGCTGGGTGTTGCGGCGGATGATGTCGCCGAGCGTCGTCTTCTGGATCGTGCTCACGGCCGAGGCGGGCAGCACGTTCTGGTACCAGTAGCGGTCGCCCGACTGCAGCCGCTTGAACTGGTCGAGGATGATGGCGGTGAACGTCTGGCCGACGCTCGAATTCGGCAGGTGCTTCTCGGCGAGGCCAGCCACCCAGAGGTCGATCCTGTCGACGGTGCCGTAGGCCTGCTGGAGCGCCGACTGAACGGCCGTGTCGGGCGTGATCTCCGCGAAGCTCGTCACCCGCGGCAGGCCGTAGGCGACGCGCACGGTGTTGTAATCGGCGAGGCCGTGGTCGCGGCCCCGCTGGATGTTGAGCGCCGCCAGGTCGAAGCCCCCCTGGCCGGGCTGGCCGAAGAGGAAGTTCCGCAGGTCGTCGACCACCTTCGTGTCGATCTCCTGCGTGCGGTCGCTCGCGGAATACTTGAGGAGCGGATCGATCCCCACGTCCTGCACGCTGCGCGGATCGAAGAACGAGTCCATGAGCCGCATCTCGTCGCGGACCGGGGTGCCGTCGTTGCCGAGGAACTGGATGTCCTCGTTGAGCAGGCTGTGGCCCAGCCGAAACGCCGCCGTCGAGAACTCCGTGGCGATGCCCGGATTCACAGTGGGGTTGTAGCCCGAATAGGCGTGCAGGGCCTGGGCCGCGGGCGTGTTCGTGCCGAGGAGCGCCGGCAGGAATTCGTCGTAGGTGATCTTCTGCAGCTCGGCGATCACCAGCCGGCGGGCGTGCTGGTAGAGCTGCTCGTCGGTCCACGCCGGATTCTTCGCCGCGGCCTCCGCGGCGATGCGGTTGTGCTCGCGGACGAAGAGCGTCTGCAGCGCGACCAGTTCGGGATTCTCGTTGGCCCTGACGTCGCCCGCGAGGAAGAGCTGCGAGTCGGGCAGCACGTGCGCGTCGTTGGCGTTGGCCAGGCCGTCGGTGTTGAAGGGCATCAGGTTGCCGGTGCTGGTGCGGAGCCGGCCGCCCACGAACTCGCGGAGCGCCGCCGCCCGCGCGGCGTCCGACCCGTAGACGTTGGAGCCGTCGATGAAGGCGGTGATCGAGTTGATCTGCTGCCGCACGTTCGCGGTGCTGGTCCCGGTGGCGGGATCCCAGTTCGATCGTGACATCGGGATCGTCATCACGCCCGTGCCGTTCGGGTCGAACGAGGAGTCGCCGGAGGGGACGCTGATCGGGAACCGCTCCGTGGGGCTGGCCGACGTGGTGAGCCCCAGGTCGTGGTCGATGAACTGGCCCCAGACGTAGACGAACGCCGTCATGTCGCGGTCGTTGGTCACACCCCCCTCGGGGCTGGCCGACAGCAGGTTGCTCACCAGGCGGGCGCCGGGCCGGTCGGCGCCGGACGGCGAGGAGACGCCGTCGCCGTAGGCGGCGGGCGAGAGCCTCAGCAGGTCCTGGCCGGCGCTGCCCCAGGTGGGGTGGGCGACGTTGTTGCCGACGCCGTCGAGCGGTTCGGCGGGCGGCGGGCCAACCGGGTTGACCGACATCATCGACCGCGGTTCGAGGCGTTCGACGCCTGGGAGCGACGGCGTGCAGGCTCTGCGACCGCGGCGATTTGCGGCGGTCCGTGCGTTTTTGCCCTGGTTCGAATCGTTCGTGTGGCGGTTCATGGCTGGCTCCTTGCCGACGAGATGAGAAGAAGAGAAGAGAAAACCCAGGAAACCCCGTGCCCTTCGGGTTCAACGGCCCCCTGCCGCTGCGGTTTCGCGGCGCTGCCGCGGAGCCACGTCCATACATCTGGGGCAAAAGGCGTGCCAGACGGAGCTGGAGCGGCGCGTCAGCGCGAGGGCTGCCCCGCCGGCGATCGATCCCGGCGATTCCACCAGATCGTGCAGCTGGGGGATTCCTGATCGCCGCTTCTCATCCGCCGGCTCAGGATGTGCCGGCCGGTGGCGACATCCAGGTCGCCATCGCCGTCGAAGTCGGCCAGTTCCAGCGCTGCATGCACCGGCTCGCCCGTCTCGAGGACGTGCCTCGTGAACTCGCCCGGGGAGACCTGTTCGAGGTGGATCAACGAGGGCAGCCGTTCCAGGGCGACCTCGGCGGGCCGGACCTGGGGCGGCAGCCATGTCGCGGCCACGACGTCGAGGTCTCCGTCCAGATCGAGATCCCCGGCCCGCGCGGAGTAGGCTCCGAGCAGGTCCGCCATCCGGTGGTGGACGAATCGCAGGTCGTCCTGCTGCTCGAGCCACTGGACGCCATGGGAGGGGTGAACGTAGGAATCGTCGAACGCATCGCCGTTGGTGATGAGGAGATCCGTGTCCCCGTCCCCGTCGACGTCTGCCGGCTCGATCCCGCTGGCGGCAAACGTCACGTCGGGTGCGGCCCAGAGCGTCTGCCGCGAGAATCGGCCGTCGCCTCGATTGAGGAACAGGTCGACCTGCTCGCTCTCCTGGCTGACCAGGGCCACGAAATCGGGCCGCGAGTCGGCGTTGACGTCGAGGATCGGGACGTGGATGGTTCCCGGCCGCGGATCGAGCAGCTCGCGATCGAATCGCGTCGTGCCCAGCGGGACACGCTGGTTGCGCAGCAGGTGGATGCCACCGGTCCGGTCGTTGCCGAACTCGGCGACGATCAGGTCGACGTCCCCGTCCCCGTCGACGTCCGCCGGCCGGGCGTCGGCCACGCGGCCGAGTCCGGACGCGATCGGCACCACGTCGTACGACGAAGCTCCAGAACGTCCGCGGATCCAGAGCACGCGGCCCGAATCGTGATCGGCGGGAAAGTAGCTGCCGAGGTCGGCCACGACGAGGTCCGACGCGCCGTCGCCGTCCAGGTCGCACACCTCGACATGGCAGGGATGGCCGAGCGACTGCAGCAGCGCCGCCGCACGGACCGCGCCGCGCGGATCCACGGCCGTCAGCCCGCCCCGGCGCATGTCGCACGCGACGAGCAGCGGCCCGCCTTCCGGCGCGAGCCGGAGCCACCGCAGTGACGAGGTGGCGGGGGCGACGGCGGCGTTCTCGTGCCGAAACCTGACGTCCTCGGTCTCCCACGGCGGCGGCGGACTGACGACGGCCTCCGGCGGGGGCGGGAACTCGAGGCGTTGCGGCGCCCGCGACCGAAAGAAGGCGAGGGTCTGCAGGAACGGCGGAGGGTCGAGGTCGGTCCGGCCGGACCGGGCGTAATATTCGTATCCCCGGGCCACGAGGTCGTGCCAGGCATCGCGTGGGAAGCTTTCGGGCCGCGGCGCGGCGTGGCAATCGGCACAGAAGCGGCGGATGCGCGGCTCCAACGAGTCGTCGTCGCCGGTCTCGGGGGCCGCGGGGACCCTGGCCGGCGACTCACGCGGCTCGCGGGCTGGCGCCGTCGCCAGGAGCAGGGCGGCGGAGGCGGCGAGCAGGCCGATCGACACCGCCACGGGGGGTCGCCCCAGGAAAAGCCGGTGCCCGTGCGAGTGGCCGCGAGTCGTGAACATCCGGTATCCAGCATAGTGCCGTGGAGGCTGCTCCACCACGGCGCGGCGGCGGCGTAGGATGGCGGCCGTGCCCGCGACGAAAGGCAGCATGGGCCCCTGCTGCCTCGGTCGCCGCGGGGGAGTGCGGCCGCATGACGAGACACAGACAGCACGCATCGTCGCCCCCCTCCGCGGCGGCCCGTCAGCCGGCCCGCACGGTCTGGAGGTGGCTGATCGGCGGCGCGGGCATCGTGATGCTTCTCGTCCTCGGCCGCGTCGGTGCCGGTGCCGCGGCCCGGCGGGCGGCGGTGCAGGCCCTCGACGCCGGTGCCGTCTTCGACGCCCAGCGCTGGGTGGACGCCGCCCTCCGCGTCGATCCGGGGGACGCGCGGGCGGAACTGATTCGGGCGGCCTGCTTCCGCCATCTGCAGCAGCTGGAGTCCTGGTCTCGCGAGGTCGAACGTGCCCGCGGCCACGGTGCCCCGGCACGGCTCGTCGAGCGGGAAATACGGCTGGCGAACCTGAGCCTGGGCGACCTGCAGGACGAGGGCCGAAGCCTCGTCGGGGAGGGCGTCGCCGCCGCGGAGGTCTTCGCCGCGCTCGTGCTCGGATACCTGAGCCGCGAAGAACCGGAGCAGGCATCGCGCATCGTGGATGGATGGGCACGCGCGGCACCGGACGACGTGCGGCACGTCTATCTGCGGGGGGTGATCGAACGCTGGCTGAGCCGGCCTGCGCGGGCGGAGGAGGCGTTCCGCGACGTGATCGACAGGCGGCCGCGGCACGACCCGGCGCGGATCGCCCTGGCGCGGCTGCTCGAGCAGCAGGATCGACTGACCGACGCGTGCGGCATGTACGAGAGCCTGTCGGCCCGCGGGCCGCGCGACGACGCGGTCGCCCTGGGCCTGCCCCGGGTGCTGCGGAAGCTCGGGCAGCCGCAGCGGGCGGCGGCGCTGCTCCGGGAGATCGTGGGGCGGCCCGACGCCCCGTCCGGGGCGGACGTGGAGTTGGCACTCGCGGAGATGGAATCCGGCGATGCCGCGGCGGCCGAGGGATGGCTGGCGGATCACCCGGCAGGTGCCGAAGATCCGCAGCGGCTCATCGCGGCGGCGACGACGGCCGCCGCCCGGGGCGACTCGGAACGCGCCGCGACGTTGTTCGCGAAGGCCGACGCCACCACCGCCAGGGCGGCCCGGCTGCACGATCTCCGGATCCGCACGCTCCTCGATCCGGCCGATACGACGGCCGCCGGGAACCTGCGGTCGCTGTCGCAGGAGCCGGTTCGGCCCGGCACGGCCGCCGACAGCTCCGCCGGTTGCTCGCCGTTGTTCGTGCGGCACTGCGGCGGCTGCCACGGACGCGACGCGGACGGCATGGGGCCCTCCGCGCGATACCTCTTCCCCCGTCCGCGGAACCTGCGTCACGACTCGTTCCGCCTGACGAGCAGTTCCAACGGCGCGGCCGGCGAGGCGGACATCCGCGGCGTCATCCGCCACGGCATCCCGGGGACATCGATGCCCGCCCACGCGCACCTCACCGCCGCCGAAGTGGACGCGCTCGTCGCAGAGGTGCAGCAGGTCGTGCGGCGCGGTCTGCGGGAACGGCTGGTGGGGCAGGCACTGCAGGCGGGGCTGGACGTGCCCGACGAGGAGGAGATCGAGCGGATCGAGGTGTCGCGGCTGACGCCTCGCGTTGCGTTCGTGCCGGAGGAGTTCGGGGCGGCCGACCCGGCCTGCCTCGAGCGGGGCAGGCGCCGGTTCCTGGACTCGGGCTGCCAGGGCTGCCACGGGACCGATGGCGTCGGGCAGATCGACGCGGTCGTCTGCGACGAGCGGGGGGAGCGCTCCCGTCCGCGCGATCTCGTCCGCGAGCCCTACAAGGGAGGATCGGAGCCCGCAGGAATATTCAGGCGGATTCGCTGGGGCATGCCGGGCAGCGGCCATCCGGCCTGCCCCACCCTCGACGACGCCGCTCTCGTCGACCTGGTGCACTACTGCCGTTCGCTGGCCCGCGAGCCGAAGCGGGTGCTGACGAATCACGAACGCGAGCAATGTGCCACCGTGCGGGCCTATCGCGAGACCTTTCCCGGGCACGAGTGAGTGGGGCAGCCTGCGGGTCGCCGTGGCACGTGCCGCGGCCGGGCGGGAGCGGGGTCGTGACGGCGTCAGGCCCTGGCGATCCTGCCGCCCGGCAGCCGGCGGATCAGCCGCCGCATCTCCAGGGCGCCGATCGTGGCCAGCACCTGCGAGGCGGCAAGGCGGCTGGAGTCGACGATGCCGTCGACCGTGGCGGCGCCGGAGGCCGCGTCGGCGAGCGCGTCGCATGCCTCGAGCACCCGCCGCTCCACCTCGCCAAGCTGCAGTTCCGCCGGGCTGTGCACCGTGCGGCCCGCGGCGGTGGTGGTCGTCTCGAAGAGCGGCCCGAGTTCCTCGAGGACGTCGTCCACGCTCTCGACGAGCTTCGCGCCGTCGCGCAGCAGGCGATGACACCCCCGCGACACGCGGCAGTCCACCGGCCCCGGCACGGCGAAGACCTCGCGGCCCTGCTCGCCGGCCAGCCGGGCCGTGATCAGCGCGCCCGATCGCTCGGCGGCCTGCACGACCACGACGCCCAGCGACAGTCCGGAGACGATCCGGTTGCGCTGGGGAAACGTGCCGGGCTGCGGTTCCGCCAGCGGGGGCAATTCGCTGATCATCGCGCCCGCGTCGATCACCTGCCGGGCCAGGTCGCCGTGCTCCGGCGGATAGACGTTGAGCACGCCGCTGCCGAGCACGGCGAGCGTGCGGCCACCGGCCGCCAGCGCGCCGCGATGGGCGGCCGCGTCGATGCCCCGCGCCAGCCCGCTCACGACGGTGTAGCCGGCGCGGGCCAGGGAGCCGCCGAGCTGTTCGGCCAGCTTCAGCCCGTACGCCGTCGCATGCCGGGCGCCGACGATCGCCACGGCGAGCGAGTCGCAGGGCTCGACGGTGCCGCGGACGAAGAGCAGGCCAGGCGGATCGTCGATCCGGGAGAGCAGGGGGGGATAGCCGGCGGCGCCCTCGACGACGATGTCGACGGCCTCCTTGCGGCACAACGCGATGACCTCGGCGGCCGTCGGGGCGACGGCCAGCGTCGGGATCTCGGTGGCGAGCCGGCGGCCGACGCCGTCGACCGCCGCGAGGTCGGTGGCCGAGGCCGCGAAGACCGCCCGCGGCGAGCCGAACCGCTCGAGCAGCCGCTTCCGCAGCCGGCTGCCGATGCCGGGGAGGCAGGCCAGCCGCACGTGATCGACGAGGTCGGGAACGGACGGCGACGCTGATGAGGACGCGGGCATGGCTGGCTCCGGGAGCGGGAACGGCCACGGATCGAAATCTGTTCAAATGTTCATGCTGCGGATTGTGGATTTTGTATGACACGCAGGCCGTGGCGTCAAACGAGGCATCGGGCCGCTCGCCGCGCAAGCCTCCGCCGGCGCGGTGTGGCCGGCGGCAGCGGCCTCGGGTACCGTGGGTTCGTCCCGCGAGCGACCGCATGACCGATCCCGCGACCGCCGATCCCGCCCCTGCCCGTGTCGAAGGCCCGACGTCTGCGCCGGGCTGCCAGTTCGCCAGCGACAACACGGCGGGCGTCTGCCCGGAGGCCTGGGAAGCGCTCGCCGCCGCGAACGCGGGCTGCATGCCCAGCTACGGCAACGACTCCTGGACCGCCCGGGCCTGCGACCTGATCCGCGACCTCTTCGAGTGCCCGGCGGAGGTGTTTTTCGTCTTCAACGGCACGGCCGCCAACGCGCTGGCCACGGCCTCACTGTGCCAGTCGTACCACGCTGTCCTCTGCCATGAGCTGGCCCACGTGGAGACCGACGAGTGCGGGGCGCCCGAGTTCTTCTCCAACGGCACGAAACTCCTGCCGCTGCCGGGACCGGGGGCGAAGCTCACCCCCGCCGGCATCGACCGGGCCGCGGGCCGTCGGCGCGACATCCACTTTCCGAAGCCGCGGGTGGCGAGCATCACGCAGGCCACGGAGCTGTCGACCGTCTACTCGCTCGACGAGCTGGCGGCGATCCGCGACACCTGCCGCCGGCACGGCCTGCGGCTGCACATGGACGGCGCCCGGTTCGCCAACGCGGTGGCGGCGCTCGGCGTGCCGCCGAAGCGGCTCACCTGGGAGGCCGGCGTCGACGTGCTCTGCCTGGGGGGCACGAAAAACGGCATCGGCATCGGTGACGCCGTGGTCTTCTTCGACACGGCCCTGGCGGAGGAGTTCGCCTACCGCTGCAAGCAGGCGGGGCAGCTCGCCTCCAAGATGCGGTGCCTTTCCGCCGCGTGGGTCGGGCTGCTCGCAGGCGGGGCATGGCTCGAGAACGCGCGGCGGGCGAATGCCGCCGCGGCGCGGCTGGAGGCGGGCATGCGGGACGTGCCGGGAGTCGACCTGCTCGGCACGCGGCAGGCCAACGCCGTCTTCGCGAGGCTGCCTGATCCGGTGGCGGCGGGGCTGCGGCGGCGCGGCTGGGTGTTCTACGACTTCATCGGCTCGGGCGGCTGCCGGTTCATGTGCTCGTGGGCCACGACCGACGCCGACATCGCCGCATTTCTGGCCCACCTCCGCGAGGAGGCGACCGCGGCCCGCGTCAGCCCGCCGCGACCTTGAGTTCCGCCAGATGGTGGGCTGTGCCGACGAGTCGGTCCCAGTTCTTCTCGACGTAGTCCGGCGGGCCGCCGATCTGGGCCACGACCTGGGCCACCTCCTCGGTGGGCACCATTTCGATGGCGTCCCAGGGGCAGACCTTCAGGTCGTAGGGGTTCGTCTTCTTCGAGGGGATGTGCACGCAGACCTCGCAGCCCACGCACCGCTCGATGTCGATCTCGCACCAGCTCTGCAGGTTGTGGAACTGGTCGTACTGCTGCACCTTCACGATGCAGTCGACCGGGCAGACCTCCAGACACGACTCGCACCCGGTGCAGTTGTCGGCGTTGATGACCGCCAGTTCCTTCGGAAGCTTCTTGCGTGGGCCTGATTTTGCCATGGTCTGTCTGATCGGCGTGGAGGGGGGGCGAACTCCAATCGAAGCCTCTCTTGAAGCATGGTAGCCGCCGCGGCAGAACCGTCAAAATCGTCCGGGCGCATCTGGAAAACGGGCCGGATCAGACCGTTTCGCCGCGGACGAGATCCTCGGGCGACTGCCGGGCACGGACGAGCCGGTGGCCGCCCATGTCGACGAGCACCTCGGCGGGGAGCGGCTTGGAGTTGTAGTTGCTCGCCATCACGAAGCCGTAGGCACCGGCGATCTCGATCACGAGCAGGTCGCCGACCTGCGCCTGCGGCAGCATCCGGGAGGCGACGAAGCCGCCGTCGGTCTGCGTGAAGATGTCGCCGGACTCGCACAGCGGTCCGCCCACCGCCACCTCTTCGGTGGCGGCCTCGGCGGCAGAGCCGTCGGCGGCCGGGCAGAGGCTCATCGGGTGGTACGAGCCGTAGAGCACCGGCCGGGCCAGCGTGTTGAAGCCGGCGTCGACGAGCAGGTACTTTCGCGCGCCCTGCCGCTTCACGGCCCGGACCTCGGTCACCAGGAAGCCCGACTCGGCGGTGAGATAGCGGCCCGGTTCGATCTCCAGCCGGATCCGGTGGCCGAACCGGTCCTCCAGCTTCTTGCGCGTGGCATTCCAGAGCTGGAAGTAGCCCCCGAGGTCGGCGTGGACCTCGCCGGGCTTGTAGGGCACCGGCAGGCCGCCGCCGGCGCTCACCGTCGTCAGCGACCGGCCGATCTCCAGGGCCACACGCTCGAGGGACCCGGCCACTTCGGCCAGATGCGCGAGGTCGGTGCCGCTGCCGATGTGCATGTGCAGGCCGCTCACCGACAGGCCGGCCCACTCGGCGCGGCGGAGCACGTCGGGAATCTCCTCGTGCCAGATGCCGTGCTTCGATCCCTCGCCGCCGGTGTTGGTCTTCTGGCTGTGGCCGTGGCCGAAGCCGGGGTTCACCCGCAGCGTGACGCTCGCGCCGGGCACCCGCGCCGCCAACTGCTCGAGCATGTCGGCCGAGCCGCAGTTCACGTGGATGCCGAGCTTCGCCACCGCGTCGAGGCTGTCGCGGTCGAAGATGTCGGCCGTGTAGACGATCGGGTGCACCGGGGGCAGGCCGTCGCCGCCTGCGGATCGGTCGGCGTGCGGCTGATAGCCGGCCTTGAGCGCGCGGTGGATCTCGCCGGTGCTGACGGCGTCGACCATCACGCCCTCGCGGCGGATGAGATCGAGCACGGCCAGGTTGGAGCAGGCCTTCTGGGCGAACCGCACGGTGTCCCAGGCCGCGAGGTCGCGGCAGCGACGGCGGATCATCTCCGCGTCGTAGGCGTAGAGTGGCGTGCCGTACCGGCTGGCCAGTTCGGCGACGTCCACGCCGGCGATCTGCCGGCGGATGGCGGGGCGGTCGGCGGCGTGGCTGGCCGTCGGGCTGTCGGTGATCACGGATGCGTTCTCCGAGAACGGGGATCTGTCGGGGTGTACTGGGGCCTGTTCGCGGGCGGTCGCGGGGCTAGCAGCCCGTGGATAAAGTCGACCGCCGCTGGAGGCGGCGGCAGTCGACCCAGAAAACCCTCGGCGTTTCCTGCGGTCGACTTCGTGGAAAAAGGGCATGGATGACTTTTTCCACAGACAGCTAGCGGGGCGCCGGGATGGGGAAGCCCTGGGGAAGCGGCACGCCCAGGGGCACGCCCGGGCCGGCGGCCAGCGATCGCAGCGCCGCACCGTCCGCCGTGAGCCGCGTGGCGACACCCCGCTCCAGGGGCCGGATGAACAGCCTCACCTGCCCGGCAGGGGTGTCTCCTTCGGCTGGAGCCGTCGCGGCCGCGGGCTCCGGGGTGGCGACATCCCGGCCGCCGGCGTAGGCCAGGAGCCGCTTGACGTCGACGTCCACGCCGACGATCGGCTTCGCCGCCGCGTCGACCCGGCCGTCGGGGCCGAGCAGCGACTCCAGCCGCTGCCGCGGGTCGCCTCCCGCCAGCAGGAACGCGTGCTCGGGGGCGACGGCGAGCGTCAGGTCGACCGTGTCGCCGAGGCTGTCGGCGGCGTCGCTGCCGCGGAGGTCGATCGCGACCGTGTGCAGCGTCGCGGCACCGACCTTGCCCGCGTCGAACGTCACCTTCACGCCGTCGGGCAGCAGCCGCGGACCCGCCGCTCCGGCCGCCAGCGTGCGCTTGAGCTGCTGCTCCAGCGCCGCGCCGTCCTTCACTCGCACGCCGAGCGTCACGTCGGGCAGCCCCTTTCCGTCGCGGGGCTTCTCCGTCGGGGTGTCGACGGCGGCGGCGGCGTCGATGCCGCCGGTGGAGAGGACCGACGAAACCATCTCGCGGAGCAGCACGGCGATCGTCTTCGTGAGCGGATCGTCGGCATCCGGGGGAAGGGCGAGATCGAGCGCCGACATCACCTCGCGCCGCGCCCCGTCGGGCACCGACTGCACGAGGTGGGCGGAGACGGCGGGTCTCCTGCCGTCGGCGGGCCTGGGCATCGCCACCGTGAGCCGCCCCCCGTCGGCGGACTGCATGGCGAGGGCGGCCGGCGATCCCGGCATCGCGACGAACCGGTTCTCGAGAAAGATGCGGCCCTTGTCCGCGTCGATCGAGAGGCCGATCGCCAGCGACTCGGTGGCCGGCATGCCGTCGATCGCGGCGGCGACCGCCTTCGGGTCCATCTGCTGCCCCTGCGCGGCGGCGTTGGCGGCGAGCTGCTCGAGGAGCATCCGCAACTGCAGCCGGAGGGGCTCGGGCAGGCGGTGCGGGAAGATCTCGATGCCGATCGAGTAGTTCTCGGCGAGCGGCGTGAAGAGCGGCACGGGGTCGATCCCGCGGACGTCCATGCCGCGGGGTGCGACGATCGCCCAGTCGTCGCGCTGGGCGATGTCGAGGGGCAGGCCGCTCGGCAGCACGATGCTCCGCGTGTCGCCCTGCCGTTCGACCGGGCCGGTGACCGACTTGAGAGACTCGAGCAGGTCGTCGACGTTCTTGACGGGCAGGAAGCCCTGCACGGCCACATCGCCCCCGTCGGTCGACACGACGATCCCGAGGGGCCGCTTCACGTCGAGGCCTGCCAGGCCGCGGCCCTGCGTCGCCATCAGCAGCACCGTCTCCAGCCCGCCGGCGAGGCCCGGCTGCCCCACCTGCATGCCCAGCCAGCCCAGTTGCTTTCTGACGTCGGCGTAGCTGTCGATCGTCACGATCGCCAGCACGGCGCGGTCGGCGGCACGGGCCCGGCCGGCGACCGGATCGAGCACGATGGGCAGGCCCACGAGGCAGGCGACGACGGTCCGTCGCACGAGCCGCAGGACACGGCGGGCGGTTGGCAGCGACGGCATGGACGGCACCTCGACGGAAAGGCGGACGGGAAAGATCGTCGGGAGGAGGGACGCTCGCGGGACCGGCTCGTCCCGATCCACTCAAGCGTACCAGCCGTCGCGAAAAACCTGTATTCTGCGGGGGCATGCCGCCGCCGCATCCCGGATTCGAGCCCGTTTCCCCGCCGCTCGTCGGGCCCGCCGTGGCACCGCCGTCGCGGATCCGGCTGCAGTCGCTCTTGTTCGTGCTCACGGCCGCCACCACCTTCGCGGCGGGCGTCGCGGGCTGGCAGCCGGTGCTGCTCGGCGTCGACGACGACCTCGGGCGGCAGCTCGGCGAGCACTGGCAGCGGGGGCTCGTCTACATGGCGGCGGTGCTGGCGGTGCTGGCGGCGCACGAGGCGGGGCACTTCGTCGCCGCCAAGCTGCACGGAATCCCCGCGACGCTCCCCTTCTTCATCCCGGTGCCGATCCTCCTCACCGGCACCATGGGCGCGGTGATCGGCATGGAGGGCTCGCGGGCCAGCCGCCGGCAGCTCTTCGACATCGCGCTGGCCGGGCCGCTCGCGGGCCTCGTGGTGGCGCTGCCGGTGCTGGTCGCGGGAATCGTCATGGGCGAGGCCGCGCGGCACAGCCCCTTCGCCATGCCGCCGCTGGCCCGCGGCATCCTGGGGCTCGTGCGACCCGACGTCGCCGCCGGCGGCACGATCGCGCCCAACGCGCTGTTCATGGCCGGCTGGGTCGGCCTGCTCGTCACCGGTCTCAACATGGTCCCGATCAGCCAGCTCGACGGCGGCCACGTGAGCTACGCCGTCTTCGGCGAACGGGCGCACTGGATCGCCCGGGGCACGCTGCTGGCCGCGATCGCGGCGATCGTGATCCTCGGCCGCGTCAACTGGGTGGCGATGGTCGTGATCGTGACGCTCCTGGGCACCGACCATCCGCCCATCCGCGACGACGGCCGGCCGCTCGGCATCGGCCGCACGCTGCTGGGGATCGCGTCGCTCCTGATCCCGCTCGTGACGTTCATGCCCGAGCCGCTCGTCATCGACTGACGGCCGCCGGCGGTCGGGGCTCCGTCGCCGGCGGTGGGGCGTGGCTGCCGCAGGCTGCATCGGTTCGTTGACGCTCGGGCTCCACCGTCCCACAATCAGGTGTCGCGACAGCCCCAGGCTCGCAGGAGAAACCCCGATGAACGGCACGCCCGGCACAGGACCGAATTTCGTGGAGCAGGAGGACCCTGAGGTGTGGGCGGCCATCGCGGCGGAGCAGGTCCGGCAGCAGGACGGGCTGGAGATGATCGCCAGCGAGAACTTCACGAGCCCCGCCGTGATGCAGGCGGTCGGCAGCGTGCTCACCAACAAGTATGCCGAGGGGTATCCGGGCCACCGCTACTACGGCGGCTGCGAGTTCGCCGACAAGGTGGAGGACCTGGCCCGCGAGCGGCTCAAAAGCCTCTACGGCGCCGAGCACGTCAACGTGCAGCCCCACTCCGGCAGCCAGGCCAACTCCGCCGTCTACCTCACGGCGATCCAGCCGGGCGACACCGTGCTCGCCTTCGACCTGGCCCACGGCGGCCACCTCACGCACGGCATGAAGCTCAACGCCTCCGGCATCCTCTACCGGTTCGTGCACTACGGCGTCCGCCGCGAGGACCAGCGGCTCGATTTCGACCAGATCGCGCGGCTGGCCCGGGAGCACAAGCCGAAGCTGATCATCGCCGGCGCGAGCGCGTATCCCCGCGAGATCCCCCACGGCCGGTTCGCCGAGATCGCCCGGGAGGTCGGGGCCAAACTGATGGTCGACATGGCCCACTACGCCGGCCTCGTGGCCGCGGGCATCCACGACAATCCGGTGCCGGTGGCCGACTTCGTCACGAGCACCACGCACAAGACGCTCCGCGGGCCGCGGGGCGGCATCGCCATGTGCCGCGCCGAAAACGCCAAGCCGCTCGACCGCTCGGTGTTTCCCGGCACGCAGGGCGGCCCGCTCATGCACGTCATCGCCGGCAAGGCGGTGGCCTTCGGCGAGGCGCTCAGGCCCGAGTTCAAGCGGTATGCCCGCAACGTGGTCGACAACGCGCGGACGCTCGCGGAGGCCCTGGCGGCCGGCGGCGTCCGGCTGGTCAGCGGCGGCACCGACAACCACCTCATGCTCGTCGACGTCACGCCGCTCTCGATCGGGGGTAAGCTCGCCGAGGAGGTGCTCGACCGCTGCGGCATCACCTGCAACAAGAACATGATCCCGTTCGACGAGCGGAAGCCGATGGATCCCTCCGGCATCCGGCTGGGCACGCCCGCCCTCACCACCCGCGGCATGGGCGCCGGCGAGATGAAGCAGATCGCGGCCTGGATCCTCCGCGTGCTCAAGGCGCCGGGCGACGAGCGGCTCGTCGCGACCACGAGGGCCGAGGTCGCGGAACTGGCCGAACAGTTCCCGGTGCCCGCGGCCAGGCTCGAGGCGGCGCGGCTGGAAGTGGCGGCGCGATGAGCCGCGTGGTGCGGATCGGCCTGGTGCAGTCGGCGTGCACCGGCGCGCGCGACCGCAACGTCGCACAGGCGGTCGACGGCATCGCGGAGGCGGCCCGCCGCGGCGCGGAGGTCGTCTGCCTGCAGGAGCTTTTCGCGGGCCTGTATCCCTGCCAGGCGGAGGACCACGCCCTCTTCGCCGAGGCGGAGCCAGTGCCGGGCGAACTGACCCGCAGCCTAGCCGACGCGGCGCGGCGCCACGGCGTCGTGCTCGTGGGGAGCGTCTTCGAGCGCCGCGACCACGGCCTCTTCCACAACACGGCTGTGATCTTCGACGGCGACGGCTCGACGGCGGGCGTCTACCGCAAGATGCACATCCCCGACGACCCGCACTACTACGAGAAGTTCTACTTCGCCCCGGGCGACACCGGCTTCATGGCGGTGCCCACGAGCCGGCTGCGGGTCGGCCCGCTCGTCTGCTGGGACCAGTGGTATCCCGAGGCCGCGCGGCTCACGGCGCTGGCCGGCGCCGAGGTGCTCTTCTACCCCACGGCGATCGGCTGGCTCGACGGCGAGGAGAGCCTGCACCGCGAGCAGTACGAGTCGTGGGACGTGATGCTCAGGAGCCACGCCATCGCCAACGGCGTCTTCGTGGTGGCCGTGAACCGGACCGGCCGCGAGGGATCGCTCCGCTTCTGGGGAGCGAGCGTCGTCTACGCGCCCAACGGCGAGCGGCTCGCGATCACGGGGCACGACGCGCCCGAGACGATCGTGGTCGACTGCGACCTCGCGCGGATCGAGTGGTCGCGGACGCGGTGGCCGTTCTTCCGCGACCGCCGGATCGACGCCTACGGAAACCTGCTCCAGCGCTGGGGGAGCTAGCCGTGCCGGAGCGGAACGCCCATCGGCTGCCGGCGGAGTGGGAGCCGCACGCCGCCACGTGGATCGCCTGGCCGCACCGCCGCGCGACCTTCCTCGGCGACTTCGCGGCGATCCCCGCCTTCTTCGCGCGGTTCGTCCGGCTGCTGGCCGCCTGCGAGCCGGTGAAGGTGATCGCCTCCGGAGCGGCGCTCGCCGACGCCCGCGAGCGGCTCCGCGGCGTCGACGGCGTCGAACTGATCGACATCCCCACCGATGACTCGTGGCTTCGCGACACCGGGCCGGTGTTTCTCGTGCCGAGCGAGCCTGCCGCGGGGCAGGGGGCCGCCGCCGTCGCCGTCTGCTGGGAGTGGAACGCCTGGGGCGGCAAGTATCCGCCGTGGAATCTCGATGCGGGCGTGTCGCGGGCCGTCGCCGCGAGGCTCGGGCTGCCGGTGGTCGCGCCGGGCGTGGTGCTCGAGGGGGGCGCCATCGAGACCGACGGCGAGGGGACGCTGCTGGTGAACCGCCGGTGCGTCGTCGACGAGCGGCGCAATCCGGGGCTCGACCAGGCCGGGATGGAGCGGATCCTCCGCGAACGGCTGGCGATCGACCGCGTGATCTGGGTCGGCGGCGAACTCGCGGGGGACGACACGGACGGCCACATCGACCAGATCGCCCGATTCGTCGCGGCCGGTCGGGTCGTGGCGGCACGGCAGCCCGATCGCGACGATCCCAACCACGCCGCCCTCGAGGCGAACCTCGCGATCCTCCGCGCCGCCGTCGACGCCCGGGGCCGGCGCCTGGAGGTGATCCCGATCGACATCCCGTCGCGGTTCGCGTTCGAGGGGGTGCAGCTGCCGGCGAGCCACCTCAACTACTATCTGCCCAACGGGGCGGTGCTCGTGCCCGTGTTCGACGCGCCGACCGACGACGCGGCGATCCGCACGCTGGCCGGGTGCTTCCCGGATCGGCGGATCGTGCCGGTCGACACCGGCGGGCTGGTGCGGGGCCGCGGCGGGCTCCACTGCATCACCCGCGACCAGCCGGCAGGATGGGGAGGAGTGCCATGAGGCGGTTTCCGATCGCGACGATCCTCCTCATGGCCGCAGCGGCGATTCCGAGTGTGGCCCCGGCCGCGTCGGCCGACGAGCGGCCGGCGGGGCTCGAGCTGCGCTGGAGCGACGGCGGGCTGTCGTACTCCGCCGCGATCCGCACCGAGCCGCGGCCGCTGCGGATCCACGTGCTCGAGCTCGACCTTGAGAGCCCGCGGTACGAACCGGTCGTCGTCGTGTCGGACGATCCCGACGGCGAGGGGCCGGCCGAGGCGACGCTCGTGAAGCCGGAACAGCTGGCCGAGGCCGCGCGGCTGGTGGCGGCCGTGAACGCCTCGCCGTTCGGCGGACTGCGCGATGCCGCCGGCAAGCGCAGCGACGACTGGCATCTCGGCATGCCCGTCGAGATCCTGGCCTGGGCCGTGGCCGACGCCGTGCCGCGGAGCGGCGTGCAGCCGGGCTGGCCCAACTTCTGGATCGACGAGGCGGGCCGCGGCCGCGTGAAGAGCTACGAGGCGACGAAGGCGGAAAACCCGCCGGTGTGGCAGGCTGTCGGCGGCTTCGGGATGATCCTGGCGGCGGGCACCGTCCGCGTCGAGCCGGGGGGTGCCCTGCAGCCGCGGACGGCGGTGGGCGTCGACGGCGACGGCCGGACGATGTGGCTGGCGGTGGTGGACGGCCGGCAGCCCGGCTTCAGCGAGGGGATGACCGAGCACGAGCTGGCCACGCTCCTGCTGGAGATCGGCTGCGTGGACGGCCTCAACCTCGACGGCGGCGGCAGCAGTGTCATGCTCCTGTCCGATCCCCGGGCCGAGAGCCGCCAGCCCGTCCGGGCCGTCAACTCGCCGTCGGGCTGGAGCCGGCGGCCGCTGCCGATGCTGCTCGGCGTGCGGCGGAAGGCCGAGTGACCAGCGGTCTGGCCGAACCGCGGATGCGGATCGAGATCGAGGCCACGGCCCGCATCGGCTGGGGCGTCACGTCACGGGATTGGATAGCGGTAGATCGCCGCGACGCCGGTCTCGGTGGGCATTTGGATGCGGTCGAGCGGTACGATCGCGCCGCCGTGCTCCAGCACGATCTCCACGAGATCTTCGAAGAGATCCTCGCCGCCGGCTGCGTGAGCCGCGGCGGTGTGAAGGTGCATGGCCGGACCGCCACAGGATACGAGCCGGCCCGTGCCGCGGTCGATGACGCCCGCCTCGCGGCGATCCGCCTCGATGATGAGCGTGGCCACCTGGCCGGCGACGGCGGCCCGCGCGATATCCGCAAGGTCGCCCGAGCCGCGGCCGTGGGCCCGCGCCGCCCGAAAGGCGTCGAGGAGTCGTGCGCGGCGGTGCTGACGGCTGGCCCTGAGCGCGCCGCCGGCGCACGTGGCCAGCTCGACAGCGGAGAGTCGGGCCGGATCCCGATCGACCCGCAACCGTTCGGTCGGCAGGTCGGCCGCGAGCGTGGCAAAGAGGGTGGAGAGTTGCGGCAGGCCGACGGTCACCATAGGCCAGCCCGCATCCCAGCCCGGTGCCTCCGCCACCAGCCGCGCCGCCTCCCGCAGGAAGTGTGTGGTGTCGGTGTCGAAGCCGTCGGCACGGGAGCCGAAGCCGCCGTGCACCCTCGCGCCGCCGAACGTGCCGCCGCCGTGGAGCACGCGGTGTGGCTGGCGTGGCTCGACATCGACGATCTCCTCGCGGAGAAGCTCGCCCGCCGCTGCATGATCGCCGTGGGGCAGCGGGAGCGGGATGAACCGATCGCTCCCGCTCTCGGCGATTTGGCCGACGCCCACGCGGACGATCCGCTCGGTGATGGCGATCACGAGGCAGTACTCGATGGCGACGAGCCGACGGACGAGCGGCAGCACGCGGAACCGCGGGGCGACCACCGCCTCTGGCTCCACGGGCCCGTCGATCGCGACCACCCGAAACGTGCCGTTGGCGGCGAATGCGGCCAGACCATCGCGGACAGGCGCTTGCAGCAAAGGGCTGGCCATGAGGTCGGCCAACGGCGCGAGTAGCCGGTCGATGGCGGCTGGCTCGTGCCGGGCAGCGAGCGCCCTCGCGGCATTGGCGACCAGACCCTTGAGCACGATCCGATTCAGGTCATCCGGCGGTGAAATACGCCGGGTTGGCAGGTAGATCGACACGCTCGGCTCGGCGCGATTCGACAGGAGCGACCGCAACAGCGCGGGTGTCAGCGGCGCGAGATCGGGAAGCTGGATGAGCGATGCAGCGGTCATGGCGTGGTGCTCCGGAGATGGCGGCAGAACCACTCGCAGGCGCGGGTGGCGACGTCGTCGAGGGTGCCGGGCTCGTCGAAGAGATGGTTGGCACCGGCGACGATCTCCAGGCTCTTGACGCCGCCGAGATCGGCGAGCGCCCGACGGTTGAGGACGAGGACATCCCGGTCGTGCTCGCCGACGAGGAGCAGCGTCGGCGCCCGCACGTGTCGCAGCGCCGTTCCGGCGAGGTCGGGACGCCCCCCGCGGGAGACGACCGCGGCCACGCGCGGCTCCCGGGCCGCCGCCACCAGCGCGGCCGCCGCGCCGGTGCTCGCTCCGAACAAGCCGATCGGCAGCGGGGCGGTGGGCTGGTGCGAGGCGACGGAGGCGATCGCGGCACGGAGCCGATCGGCCAGAAAGCCGACGTCGAACACGTTCAGCGGGTCGACGGCCTCGGCGGGCGTGAGCAGGTCGAAGAGCAGCGTGGCAAGGAAGGCCTCGTTGAGCCGGCCCGCGACCCGCGCGTTGCGGGGACTCGTGCGGCTGCTGCCGCTGCCGTGGGCGAAGATCACGATCCCGACGGGATCGGGCGGGATGGCGAGCGATCCGGGCAGTTCGAGCGGCCGGCCGGACCGGCCGGTGGCTGGGATCCGGATCTCGGCGGCGAAGCAGGAGGCGGCGCTGATCATGGGCGTTGTCCTTGGCGAACAGTGTGGAAACGCCGCGTCCATGCCCGCGATGCAAAACACTACGCGGCGCGGACGACGTGCGCGGCGCCGCCGGTCGAACGTGGGCCCGCCGCCGCGATGCCGCGGTCCATGGCCGTCGGACACTTGGCCGGAGCCGTGGCGCGTATAGTTCCGCGGCCGAATTTTTCCCCGCGGCACCCGAGCCGCGACCATCGCGAGAGGAGCCTCCCATGCAGACGCAGCCGACGGTGACCTTCGACGACATTCCGATCGACGAGCGGATTCGCGACGAGGCGCTCGAGCACGTCGCGGCCCTCGAGGGGTTTCACGATCGGATCACCGGCTGCCACGTGGTGGTGTCCCAGCCGCACCGGCATCGCCGCTCCGGCAGGCTCTGGTCGGTGCGGGTCGACGTGATCGTGCCGGGCGCCGATGTCGTCGTGAGCCGCGACCGTCCCCTCGATCACGCCCACGAGGACGTGCACGTGGCGCTGCGTGACGCCTTCCTCGCGGCCCGGCGTCGCCTGGAGGACCATGCCCGGCGGCAACGCGGCGTGATGAAGCAGCATGAGGGCCGGTCCCGCGGCCGGATCGCCAGGGTGTTTCCCGACCGTGGCTACGGATTCCTGGTGACCCCGGACGGCCGCGAGATCTACTTCCACGAGCACGCCCTCGGCGGCGATGGTCTCCGCGGTGCCGCGGTCGGTGCGGCGGTGACGTTCACGGAGGAGGACGGCGACCTCGGCCCGCAGGCGGCGTCGGTGCAGCTGATCCGGCGGCGGCCGCGGTGAGCGAGCCCGACGGTGTGCCGCTCCATCTTCGCGACGTTGTGCGCCGCGTCGAAGAACAGCGTCATGCCGAGCCGCTCCCATGCGGTGCCGCAGACGGCGGCGAACACCCGCCTCGCATGGTGCATCAGCGGCTGCCGGTTCCAGAACGCGAAGTTCGCTGCGGCGCCGGCTGCCCAGCCGCCTTCCTCCGTGCAGGCCACGTCGTCGGCGGTGGCGAGCCAGCGGGCCTCGAGGAAGGGCACGCCGTCGGCGAGCCGGGCATCGGCGAACACGATGCCGTCGACCAGCATCCCGCCACGGTACGACCGGGGGATCCGCCAGCTGCACGCGGCGATCGGCTCGTGCGGCCCGGCGTAGCCGTCGTGGCGGAACGGGCCGCCGGGGGGCGTGTTGCGGAGATGCTCTGCAACGTCAGACGTCGACGACCAACGTCGCCTTCCATCCACGACGGTTGAACCGGACGGCGAGTCGGTGCCGCGTCACGGCCTTCACCTCGTGGGCCTGGGTCGACTGCCGCCGCATCCAGCGGCGGTCGACGTGATCCACGGGCTGCTAGGGGCCGTTTCCGGGGCCGCCGCGGCCGGCCGGCGCGCCGGCCAGCGCCGGCACCCCGTCTGCCGCCGGCTGTGCGAGCCACCGCGACGCGGCGGAGCCGAAGTCGCGCAAAAGGTCGACGACGCGGTCGTCGGTGACCTCGTCGAACGAACGGTAGAACTGGCCAACCGCGAGGAAGTCCCGCGGCCGCTGCAGGCACTCGAGCTGATCGCACAAGGGCTCGATGGTGGCGAGCCGATCGGCGGGCGCCACCGGCAGGGCCACGATCAGCCGTGCGGGCCCGCTGGCCCGCACGGTGCGCAGCGCCGCGATCATGGTCGCGCCGGTGGCCAGGCCGTCGTCGGTAACGATCACCGTGCGGCCCGCGATCGGGGCCTGGGGCCGCACGGCGCGGAACATCGTCCGCCGCCGCGCGATCTCCGCCATCTGCCGCGCGCGCTCCGCCGCGATCCACGACTCTCCGGCGTCGGTCATCGCGGCGGCGAAGTGGTTGAGGTAGACCTCGCCCCCCTCCGACACGGCGCCGAGCGCCAGTTCCGGCTGGTGCGGCGCCCGCAGTTTACGGGCGAGCACCACGTCGAGATCGGCGGCGAGGCCGCGGGCCAGCACGGCGCCGACCTCCACGCCGCCCCGTGGGATGGCCAGCACCAGCGGCCGGACCGCGGCCGCGGCGGGAAGGCCGCGGTCGCGGAGCCGGGCGACGAGCATCCAGCCCGCCTGTTCACGATCGAGGAACGTGCAGCACGCCATGGTGCGGGCTCCTGCTCGGTGGAGGGTGGCGTGTCACTTCGACTGGATCGGCACCTTCCGGGAGGTGCTCGTCGGCGACTTGGCGAGTTCGACGGTGAGCACGCGGTTGTCGTACCTGGCCGAAACCTTGGCGGGATCGACCGACTCCGGCAGTGGGATCGAGCGGCTGAAGGAGCCGCAGCGGATCTCGCGGTGCGTGAAGCCGTTGCCGCTCTCGGTCTTCGTCGACTTCTTCTCGCCGGAGATCACCAGCCGGTCCTCCGAGACGTTCACGTCGACGTCGCCGGCGGGGATGCCCGGCAGTTCCGCACGGACGACGATCTGCGTGCCGGTTTCCGACATGTCGATGGGGGGAAGCCATTCGGCAGGCTCGGAAGACTCGGGCGGCTGATACCAGGTCGCGGGCAGGCCGGGCCTGCCGAGGAAGCCCTCGAAGAGCCGGTTCATCTCGTCGCGGAAGTCGGCGATCGACGAGCTGCCGAACGGCTCGAGGCCGGTGGCCCGCTTGGTGCGAAACGGTGCGAGAAACATGGCAGTAGTCTCCGTGAGGTGAGGGGAAGGGAACCGTCGAGACAAACACAAGTGGACGACGCCAGGAGATGACCGCGGTGCCCGGAGGCGAACCGCTCGTCACGGATCGCCACGAGCCGGCCCGTCGGTCCGCCGGCGGCTCGTCCGCGCGGTCAGAAGCAGCCGTTGCGGACCTCGGAGGCGATCAGCGACTTCAGCCGCTGGATCGCCTGCTTCTCGTTGGCCTTGGCGTCGGCCCAGAACTGCCGCAGCTCGTCGCGCCACTGGGCGTTGGCGATGTACTGGTCGTACCGCCAGAGGCTGTCGAGCCTGCGGCTGAGCTCGTGGATGAGATCGTGATCGTGGTCGGCGCACCCGGTCGTCTCGCCGAGGTGCGTCAGTTCCTGTTCGGCGGTCAGAGTCATGAAACGGCTCCAAGGAAGGTGAGGGAGATCCGCCGGCCGGTAGGCCGACGCCCGGGGCCTCTTCCATGCAGCGTCGTCGCTCTTGCGTTTCCGCGGACACGGGCACTCTCGCGGGAGTACCTCCCGCGAATCAAGCGGCCGACCCGACGGTCATCATTCCCGCGGCATTGCGACGTGGACACTTCGTGCCGCCGCCACGCCCGCGCCGGCGGTGTCGCTACGGCTGGCCCCGCTTGCGGGTGCGGCATGCCGGCGCCGTGGCGAGCGTGAGGACGAGCACCTCCTCGCCGGTGGTCGGGCTGATGTCATAGTGCATGCCGGTCGTCGGCGAGCCCGTCGCGTCGAGGACGAGCGACTCGAGGATCGGCCTGCCGGCGCGGACGAGGTGGCTGCGCAGCTGCTTGAGCAGCTCGGCGCCGCGACCGTCGGTGTCGCCGTGTGCCTGGGCGGCGATCAGCCACTCCTCGGCGGCCGTGAGGGATCCCTCCAGGCGGACCAGGAGCCTGTTGCCGATCAGGTGCGCGTCGACGTGCCGCGGCCCGCGTCCCATGAACTCCCGCTCGAAGCGGGTCACCGCCACGCAGACCGCGGCTTCAATCTCTCCGGGCGATTTCATCGACGTTCCTCGGGACAACGGGCTGCGTGGGAGCCGCCGCGACGATAAACCCCACCAAAGAGGGGTATGCCTGTCTTCATTCGTCGCCCTCCGGGCCGTCGGTTGAGCCAAAGTTCGCCGCTCACCCGCGCGGACGACGCGTTGCCGCGCCTCAATCCTTGCGCCATTCCGCCAGCTTGCCTCGTCGTGAGCGTTCGATATACTGCCCGCCGTCTCGAGCCGGGCGAAGGCCGCAAGCGGCCGGTGCGCGGTGAGACGACAGACCGATTGCAACGTCGCGAAGACGGAAGACGAGTCGAGGGACAGACCGGCGGCCGCCGGCTGGTCCATCGCAGCGTAAGCCGGCGTGAGCGAGAGCCTCAGGGCCCTCCCTCACGCCGGCTTTTTTCGTTGCCTTCGGACGCCGTGATCAATCCCTCCTGGAGCTCGGTCACACGAGATCGCCATGACAACCCACGTGATGTCACCCATGCAGGCAGCCGCAGCAGGCCCGTCCGCGAAACGTCTCGCCCGCCACGTCGCCCAGGCGACCGGCTCGTTCGAAAACCTCCTGATCGGCCGGACGCCGACGAGCGTCACCGTCGTCGCCGACGGCGACTGGATGGTGGTGACGCTCCACGAGGCCTTCACCGACGCGGAACGCCGGATCGCCTCAGCCGCCGCCGGTGCCGCAAGGGTCGACGCGTTCCATCGCTACCTCTTCGAGCACTCGCTCGACGCGCTCGCCACCCATGTGCGGAAGAGCACCGGCGTCGAGATCCGCGGAGCCATCGCCCACGTCGACAGTCGGACCGGCAGCGTGCTGAAGACATTCTCGACGCACCGCGACGTCGATCTGCTGCTCATGGGGCCGAGCCTGCCCATGCTCGGTGTGACGATCGACGCGCACCTGCACGGCCAGACGCCGGTCGTCGGGAGTGCCGCCCCCGCCGCCAGCCAGGCTCGCGGATGATCCGGTGGAGTCAGGCCGGCGCGGTGACGATAAGTCCGCGAACGCGGTCGGTCGCAGGGCACCCGCTCGCGCGTGGCCGCGAGACGTGTTGCAAACGCCGGGCGGCCCCCGTAGGCTGCTCGATGTAGGCGGATGCATGCGTCACAGGCAGGGCGGCGGCATGGGGCGCACGATCGCGGAACAACGGCCGTCGCGCGAGCCGGCGGCCCCGCAGGACATCCGCGTGCCCGGCGTCCGCGCCGACCACGTCGAGCCGGGCTGGAATTGATCGAGGCCGTTGCCGGCATCGAGGTCGAGCCCCCGATGTGCGGTGCGATGGGATCCCGGCTGAGCCCGCGGCATCCGCAGCCGGATCCACCCCGATCCTCCGACGGAGCGAAGGGCCCTCATGCTCACGGCCAGCGAACAAGCGATCCTCGCGCGGCTTCGGCCAGCGGACGTGGTGCTCGACGTCGGCGGCTGGGCATGTCCGTTCAATCGTGCCGATTGGGTGCTGGATGCCGAGCCCTACGGCACGCGCGGCTACTACGCCACGGTCGGCCTGCCCGGACACCAGGGGGGCGACGAGGAGCGGTTCTCGGCATCGACCTGGGTGCAGCGGGACATCTGCGAGAAGACGCCGTGGCCCTTCGCGGACAAGCAGTTCGATTTTTCCATCTGCTCCCACACGCTCGAGGACGTGCGCGATCCGCTGTTCGTCTGCAGCGAGCTGATCCGCGTGTCGAAGCGGGGATACATCGAAGTGCCGTCGCGACTGTCCGAGTCGTGCCGCGGATGGGAGCCGACGGGAATCGCCGGGCTCTCGCATCATCGGTGGCTCATCGACCTCGAGGGGAGCCACCTGCGGTTCACGCACAAGTTCCACATGATCAACACCGTCGTCGACCTCGCGTTTCCGCCGGCGGTGTGGCGTCGGCTCGCCGAACAGGAGACGGTGACGACCTTCTGGTGGGAGGACGGCTTCGCGTTTTCCGAGACGGTCATCCACGGGATGGACAGGCAGGCGGAATTCCTGCGCGACTACGTCCGGCGGCGGTACCGCCATCCGGCGTGGCGGGTCTGGCTCCACGACGCGCCGCGGCGGTGCGCCCGGTCCGTGTCGCTTCTCCGCCGTCGCATCCGGCTGCGGAGCCGCCTGGGGCTCGGTGGCTGACCCGGAGAGGCTCCCGCCGCCGGGCCCCCGGTCAACGGCCAGGTTCGAGCGTGCGTGCCGAGCGGTCCTTCTCGCCCGCCAGCCAGGCGACGTCGCTGGCGTCGTCGGCGAACCGGCGGATCCCCACCTCCATGATCCGCGCGTCGGGCACGACCGCGAGCGGCGTGTACCGCGGATGGTGGGAGTCCCGGTAGGGGTCGTTCCGCCGCGCGTTGTAGCAGCAGATCATCGACCAGCGGGGCTGGTCGGAGCGGTTCATGTCGGAGCGGTGCAGGAGGTTCGAGTGGAAGAAGATCGCGTCGCCGGGCTCCATCTCGCAGTGCACCAGCGGCAGCCGCGCGAGCACCGCGTCGACCCGCTCCCTGTCGGCGCCTGCCTGGTCGCCGCTCTGCACGTGCTCGATGCGGCCGAGCTCGTGCGACCGCGGGATCACCTGCAGGCAGCCGTTTTCCTTCGTCGACCGGTCGACCGCGATCGACACGCTCGTCAGCAGCGGCCAGAGCACGCCGTTCTGGTACCAGTAGCCGTAGTCCTGGTGCCAGGTCCAGGCACCGCCCACCCGGGCGTCCTTCATGATCATCTTCGAGTGGTAGTGGTAGACCTCCCCCTCGAGGAGCTTCTCGGCCGACCGCACCATCCGCTCGCAGCGGGCGAACATCCCGTAGACGCCGTCGCCCGGATGATTCCAGAGGGAGAGCCGCACCGTGCCCCCCTCGCCGTCGGCCCGGCCGAACGAGTGCCGGTCGAGTTCGCGATCCTCCTTCGCCGCCCGCCGCAGGAGGTCGATCTCCGCCGCGTCGAAGAGGCCGCGGACGATCACGTAGCCCTCGCGGCGGTAGGTCTCGGCCTGGGCGTCGTCGATGCCGCGGCTGGATGCCTGGTGCGTCGCATGTGCCATCGCTGCATGCCTCCCTGTCGCCCGAGTCCGGTGCGTCCGCCGTGGCCGCCGGATCACGCTCACGGTGGCGGATTGTACGGCCGCCGATGCCGTCAGCCCAGCAGGCGGCGGTTGGGCGCGCCCTCGTTGAGCGTGGGCCGTTCCGGCCGGCCCTTGAACGTGTAGACGAGGCCCATGTGGTCGAGCCCCATGAGGTGCAGGATCGTCGCGTGCAGGTCGTGCACGTGCATGCGGTCTTCGACGGCCCGCAGCCCCAGATCGTCGGTCGCCCCCACGGTGGTGCCTCCCGGCACCCCGCCGCCGGCCATCCACATCGTGAACCCCGTGGGGTTGTGGTCTCGGCCGTCTCCCTTCTCGCTCATCGGCGTGCGGCCGAACTCGCCGCCCCAGATGACGAGCGTCGAGTCGAGCAGCCCGCGGCGGCGGAGATCCTTCACGAGCGCGGCCACCGGCTGGTCCATCTGGCGGCAGAGCTCGGTGTGGTTCTTCTCGATCTTCGCGTGGCTGTCCCACTTGCTGCCCGCGCCGTGGTAGAGCTGCACGAACCGCACGCCCCGCTCCACCAGCCGGCGGGCGAGGAGGCAGTTGCGGCCGAACGCCGCCGTCTCCTTCCTGTCGAGCCCGTAGAGCCGCTGCGTCTCGGCGGTCTCCTCCTCGAGGTTCACCGCCAGCGGCGCTGCCGCCTGCATGCGGAAGGCGAGCTCGTAGTTGCGGATGCGGGCCTCGAGCTCCGTCTGCTCCGGCACGGCGGCGGCGAACTCCCGGTTGAACCCGTCGAGCAGGTCGAGCTTCGCCTGCTGGCGGCCGAGTGCCACGCCCGGCGGCGCGAAGAGGTTGGGGATCGGCGGCGTGCCGCCGCTGATCCTGGCCCCCTGGTAGACCGCGGGCATGAAGCCGGTGCCCCAGTTCCGCGGGCCGTTCACCACCTGGCCGTCGTTGTCCTGCATCACGACGAAGGCCGGCAGGTCGGCGTTCTCGCTGCCGAGCCCGTAGGTCACCCAGGCGCCGAGGCTCGGCCGGCCGCCGATCACGGCGCCGGTGTTCATCTGGCAGACGCCGCCGGAGTGGTTGATGCCGTCGGCGACGCAGGAGCGGATGACCGCGATCTCGTCGACGATCTCCGCGGTGTGCGGCAGCCAGTCGCTGACCCAGGTGCCCGACCGCCCGTGCTGCGCCCAGGTCCGCTGGTCGGCGAGCAGCGGCGAGCCGACCTCGCCCATCGCCGTGATCACCTTGCCGAAGCTCTCCGGCAGCCTGCTGCCCGAGAGCTTCCGCAGCAGCGGCTTCGGATCGAAGAGGTCGAGATGGCTCGGCCCCCCCTCCATGAAGAGGAAGATGACGCTCTTCGCGCGGGCCGGATGGTGCGGCGGCCGGACGGCGAGCGGGTCGGGGCCGGCCCCCCGCGCGGCCTCGCCGCCGACGAGCGAGGCCAGCGCCAGTCCGCCGAAACCGGCCCCGGCGTGCGCGAGCCACTCGCGGCGGGACGTGGCGCCGGCATGGTGCGGGAGGCCGAGGGCACGGGTGAGCGACGACATGGCAGGATTCCGGAGGAGGCCGGCGGCGCGGCTACTCGACGTAGAGGAATTCGCTGGAATTGAAGAGCACGTGGCAGAGGTCGACCACCGCCTCGTAGCGGCGCAGGTCGCGGACAGGCGGCAGCGTCATGCCGCCGCGGGCGAGCGACCGTCCCTGGCCGGAGGCGTCTTCCGCGAATCCCGGCGCCTCCTCGAACGTCCAGAAGCCGACGACCCTGCCGCCCGCTCCGCGCTCCCAGAGCAGGTCGCCGCGGCCGAGCGCGCCGATGGAGAGCCGCACGTCGTCGATCAGCCCGTCCCAGACGCTGCGGCCGCCGTCGGCCGTGGCATCCGCGGCCGTGTCGCGGCCGCCGATGGCGAAGGCGCACGGCGGGGCATAGGTGCCGCCGAAGGGATGCTCCACCCGCTTCACGACGAGCGGCGCGTCGTTGTCGGAGAGGTCCTTCACGTAGAACGTGACGCTCCGGTCGGCGGTGTCCGAAACCCTCACGCTCGCCGCGACGTAGTAGGGCCGCTGCAGGTCGAGATGGATGTCGGACGGCACGACAACGTAGCCGTCGGCCTCGGCCGAGCCGCCGCTGGCGAGCTGGATGATCAGGTTGCGCGGGCGATACTTCGACTTCTCGCTCGTCACGCCGAACGACCAGCCGGGCTGCCTGGGGTTGCCGGTCCACTGCGATGCGATCGTGCGGACCGTGGCGTCGGGAAAGAGCGACTGCAGCATCACGTGGGCCTCGATCGTGAAGTCGGCCACGGGGAAGGGGCCCTCGGGCGGCGTGGCCGCGGCGTCCCCCGGCTTCTTTTCCCCGTCGGCCTCCGGCTTGCTGCCGGGCACCGTCATCACCGCCGCCGGCATCGCCGGATCGATCACCGCCGCCCGCCCCTCCCGCTGCGGCATCCGTTGGGCCAGCGCCATCGAGAGCGTCGAGGAGCCGTCGTCGAGCCGGCCGCGTTGCTCGGCGAGGAACCGCACCGCGGCATCGAGCCGCCCGGGCTTCGGCTCGCGGCCGGTGATCCGGCGGATCGCCTCGGCGGCGACCGCGCGGTCGTCGCCGAGACCGGCGCGGTCGAGCGCGAGCGCCAGCGACCGGGCCCGGGCCAGCATCCAGTCGCCGTTGATGAGGAAGAGCGCCTGCATCGGCGTGGTGGTGGTGTTGCGCTGGGCGCAGCTGGAGTAGCCGTCGGGCGAGTCGAAGGCGTCGCAGATCGCGTCGCGGGTGTTGCGCAGCACGGTCGTGTAGATGCCGCGTCGCGGCTTCGTGGGGGGCACGCTCGGGCCGCCTGCCGTCGGATCGAGGTCGCCCGCCACGGCGAGCGCGGCGTCGCGGACCTGCTCGGCGTCGAGCCGCCGGCAGTCGAACCGCCACACGAGCGCGTTGTGCGGGTCGTGGGCCGCGGCGAACGAGCCGGCCGTGCCGGGATGGACGCCGCGGCGGTAGGCGGCGCTCGTGACGATGAGCCGGTGCATGTGCTTGACGCTCCAGCCGCTGGCGACGAACTCGGCGGCGAGCCAGTCGAGCAGTTCGGGGTGGCTCGGCGGCCCGCCGAGCTGGCCGAAGTCGCTCGCGTTGGGGGCGAGGCCGCGGCCGAAGTGCCACTGCCAGAGCCGGTTCGCGAACACCCGGGCGGTGAGCGGATTGTCGGGGGAGGCGATCCAGCGGGCCAGCGCCGCGCGGCGGCCGGTGGATCCGCCGGCCGGCGGCGGCACGATCGCGGGGACGTCTCCGCCGAGCACGGTCG
>Ga0214917_10000537_pt1 | contig 50100 bp, 50 predicted proteins | sample LL_1208_BB_MetaG_FD_177983 | JGI IMG/M metagenome (GOLD analysis project Ga0214917, IMG submission 177983) | Freshwater microbial communities from Lake Lanier, Atlanta, Georgia, United States - LL_1208_BB | ecosystem: Environmental > Aquatic > Freshwater > Lake | place: USA: Georgia | collected... | reverse complement strand
ACACTGTTTCCCCCTGCGCGAGTAGCGCAAGGCAGCTAGCTGTTTGGCACAGGTGGTTTGCGATTGCAAACCCGCAATATATGGTCGTGTAAACTGCCATAAATACTGCGAAGTTAATGCCAGACATAATACGGAGCACGTTGTAGTTCGTCGCATACACGTAAACCGTGGAGCTCAGGTTCGTGCCCACCGCGTTGTTGCTTACCGTCAGCAGCAGCGTCGTGTTGTCGATACGGGACAAGTTGCACGTGCCGCTCGGTTGGTGCTGCTCAGGCTGCAGAGCAAAGGAATACACGTTGACACCCACGGCAGGGATGTTCGTGTGGTGCTGGTAGGGCTGCACCCAGTTGAAGTAGTTGCCATCGCGCAACTGGAAGCGATCGTGGCCGTTGAGCTGGAGCAGGGCCGTGATGACAGGGTTCTTGCCCGCCATGCCCTCCACACGCGTAACGGAGTAGCCGCTCTCCAGCACGGAGCGATCCCACCAATCTGAGTAGTTGAACGGCTGCTGGCCCTTGTAGGGGCCAATTACGTTGTCATCGCAGGACACGAAGGAATCGCGCTGCACAACCCACACGAGCTCTTTGCACGGGTGGTTGAAGTTCAGTTTCAGCTTGTTGGCCGAGGATGTGATGGACTCGCCGCCCGTGAACTGCAGCACATCGATCAGATACTCGTGGGACACCTGCGCGAACTTGCGGCGCTCATCCGTGTCCAGGTAGATGTAGTCCACATACAGGGAGGCCGCGGCCAGACCCGTCTGGGCCACACGCGTGCGGACCGCATGCGGGTCCGTGTTGCCAGGCGTCTGGTCCCAGCAGAGGTTGTTCAGTGCATTGAACTCCAGATTGATACGCACCTCGTGGTACTGCAGGGCGATCAGCGGCAGTGCCAGACCCGGGTTGCGGCAGAACCAGAACTGCAGAGGGATATACAGCGTGTAGGCCGGCGCGCAGGACAGCACCGTCTCGGACGTCAGAGGCTCACCGCTGTAGCAGTCATTGTCGCACGTGTTGCCGCCCTGTAGCAGCAGATTCGTCAGCTCAGGCACGTTGCCAACCATCTTCGCATAACCGGCCTGCTTGCCAGGCTCCTGCGTGAGCTCATTCCAGATATGCAGCCACTGGCCGTAGTGCTTATCGATGCGCTGACCACCAATCTCCAGCTCCACATAGGCGATGAGGTTGTGGCCGACCCAGTTGAGCCAGCGGAACTGCGCGCCGCTGCCGTCGCTGGACTGGAGCTGCACCTGCGGCAGCGTGGCCTGCAGATACATACGGTGGATTAAATCACCGTTGCGCTGGATCGTGCACGTAACCTTCTTGCCGAAGTTCGGGGCACCATTGAAAGGGTTCTCAATGGACTCCATGGCAAAGTTTGTGTGACGACGATACACTACCTTGAAGAAGGTGATCTGAGGATTGCCCGTCAGGTATACATCCTGCGCGCCGTAAGCCACTAGCTGCATAAGACCACCGCCCGTCATTTCTGTCTATATATCTTTAGCCAACAAAAAAAATTTGGACGAGCGCGTTTTTCCCGTCCGCATATAATTTCCATTTTTCCTATATAGTAACCTAAAACTCATTGCGTAATGGGAAAAATAATTAGGTCTCCCCTCCTTCTCTTTAATCGAAATGAGCAAGTCGACCAACAATGTGTTTTTTAAAATGAAAAGTTCAAAACGTTCCAATCCGGAGACCCGTGCTATGCTCGATGCCATTCATGCTGAAAAAATTGCGAATTTTAAAAATGAAAAAGAACATGTCAATGAATTGCATCAAAAAATTGCAAAACTTAATAGAGATATTGAATCGTCTACAAGTGACATTATTGCATGGCAACTCGAAAGACAGAGGGATGCACTACTAAAAGAATTGAAGCTCATTGAAACGTCGGATAAAATCAATGACTACTATCTTCGCTCTGGCGATATTTTATTTAATTACTATGAAGCCCAAGAAAAAATACAGAGTGGAGAAAAGCCGACCGGCAGTCAAATAAAAGCGAAACCTGGTTCTATCCTGGCAATTCTAGAGGAAGTTGCCGATGATTCCGCAGCGGATGCTATAACCGATCCTGAGGAGGAGCCAAATAGAAATGTTGGACAAAGAAATGATTTATTAAATCAATATTTGATTCGTGAAGAACCTGAAATGGCCAAACAGGGGATAGATATTGAAGATCCCTGGACGTATTGCGAAGATTGTGGTGCTGAAATGAATATGTGTTTAAATGAAGCTCTACTAATATGTCCTCAATGTGGTTATCAGGATCATATCCTTGTAGACAGTGATAAACCTTCCTATAAGGATCCTCCTAGAGAAAATAGTTACTATGCCTATAAGAAAATTAACCATTTTAACGAACTACTGGCGCAGTTCCAGGCCAAAGAAAATACCGAAATTCCCCAGGAAATATATGATAACATTCTTGTCCAACTCAAAAAGGAACGCATCACAGATATGTCCACACTTACTCCCAAGAAACTCCGTGAAATTCTGCGAAAACTCAAGTGCGCCAAATATTATGAGCATATACCGCACATCATGAATCGCCTCAATGGCCAGAATGCCCCACATATTAGCCGTGAAAATGAAGAGAAATTGCGCCATATGTTCCGTGAAATTCAGCCCAGCTTCGTTAAACACAAACAGAAGGGGCGGCGAAATTTTCTCTCATACTCGTATGTGCTTTACAAATTCTGTGAATTATTAGAAATGGATGAATTTTTGAATTGTTTTCTTCTTCTCAAAAATCGGGATAAGTTATATGCTCAAGATAAAACCTGGCAAAAGATATGCCAAGATATGAACTGGCAATATATACGAACGACCTAAATACATTAAAAAACCATCATGTCTCTATTAAGTTCTAAGGTAGAGCTTAATAGAGGGCTAATACTTACTACTCAAAAGAGTGTTTAGCAAATATGATATGAATTGTTACGACTCATGTCTTGTGTAAAATTCTACACAATAACAATAGTAATTTATAAAATAAACTAAACATTATCAGGCATTAATTTATTTTTATCGAACAATATCATACATAAATGGGATGTATTAAACTAATAGTGTGCACTGGGAAAATGAATTAAGCGGCGGGTTTAACGACGCATGGGGAAACCGACCAGGTTGGCGCCCAGACCGAAGCCTGCGCCCTGGCGCGCCGTAACACCGATGCTCGGGCTGACGGCATCCAAGATGGCAAACACCACTGCAGCCAGCACCGCCAGTGTGGCAACTTCCTCCATAGGTAGAGCCTTCTTCGGGATGTAGATTGCAGCAGCGGCAATCACTAGGCCTTCAATCAGATATTTAATTACGCGATTCACAACCTCAGCCACTCCGTAGTCCATTATATATACTTTCTTTAGATTTTTTTTATTTGACCAGAATAACAAGAATTCTCAGCAATTTGCGTATTTACACATTTGAGTTTTTAGTAGTCTAAAGCACTCAGGCATACCGTAGTAAGAAATGAGTAAGCACGAGAAATTGACGACGGAGGATTTTTTAGACGAGGATCCCGAGATTCCGTCCCAGAAATATGCCCTACTAAGTTTTCTAAGCCCAAACAAAGTATTAGATAAAAAAGAGCTTTTCTTTTTTGAAAAATTCCTAAATCAATTTGAAATTGATTATAAGGTAAAAGGATTTGAACGATTTGTGGCTGATTTAGTTACACATGTGAATCATGAATTAGATGAGAATGCCACAGAGCTTGAAAAGAAAAATATGTTCGAGCAGGCCGAGATTTGCCGTAAGAATCGTGTTCACATTGAGGACTGCATGGACCGTCTGAAGCAGTTTATGACGCGTGAGAGGAAGTCAGTCAATGCTACGACAATTAAACAGGCATATGATGATTTCCTTTATAAGGAGTCTGACCGTCTCGAAGAAGAGTTCCATGCCAAGAATGATTTTACCACAACTATGCGCGGTGTGAAGGTCCGTGGTGTATATTCTACTGCGAAAGAGGCCGAGATGCGTGGTAAGAAACTACAACAGAAGGACAAGTATTTCAATATTTTTATAGGAGAAGTAGGCAAATGGTTGCCTTGGGATCCTGAACCACACAAGGTTCAGGAACAGGAATACGCCGAGGATCAATTGAATACAATCATGAAGAAGTATAAGGAAAATGAGGATAACAAGGAGCGTTTCTTCGATGAACGCCGTAAAGATGAGGTGAATTCGGCGGCCGCCGCTTCACGCTCTGGGAAGAGAGTATTCGGAGCACAGGGGAACGAGACGGAAGTTACAGCAACGGAACTATCAGATGCGATGTTTGAGACGGTCGGGGACTTGGCTCTGGCGCGTAAACAGGCGGCGACCCAGGCAGCACAGGTGACAAATACGGTCGAATCTGAGAATACTGTTGTATCAAGCAACAATTAATAAATGCCAAATAGGATGTGAATAAATTATAAACATAAGCAATCTCTACAAAGTATGGAATGCTTACGTTTGAATTTTTGATTTATTGAATTTAGCTATAATACCCTACGACCTCATTTTTTATCAGCGCTGCATTAATACGGACACAGGATCGCGTAGGGCCATCACAAAATGTTCCCTCAGGACAGACCTGGCCATTCGCGTCGACATTACAAGGCAGGGCCGTATCCCGTGAACGACTATCATATCCGAGAGTAGGGTCCACGTTTATATCCGGAGTTACGCGGACTGATTGACCTGGGCCCATGGGTCCCTGCCCATTTCCCCCAAGGCCGGCATCCGCATATTCAGATTGATAGCCTTCTAAATAGGTCATTGACCACCTACGAAGTAAAGGCAGTAATGCAACTGCCAAGACAAAAAATAAAAATAATAATCCTAGACCAACACCACGACTGACGGCCATCCTACATCTAACCAGTATTTTTTAATAGTCTGTGTTCAATTATGCATTCAGACTTTCATTATGTCCGTCCACAGGAATATTCATTTTTGCCCATGGATCTGGACTGAATGCTGGGGGACGCACTGGTAAATCTGTAACATCAAGGAGTTTCGGAGGGACAGTGGATGCACAATAACCATTTATACATTGTTCGCCTTCTAAACAGGAGGGCAAATCAACACCACAGCGTCTATTTGATAATATTACTGTTGTCGGCATGAATCCCTCTTGCTGACTTGTATTGGGGTAAATGAGTCCATGTAAAAAAACAACCATGGCAACTACAATAACCATGAACCAAAATGCCGACCAGACTCTATCCATTTCTCCTACACTTTGCGTATAGTAATTGGCGGGCCCTTGAGTTTTCTCGCGCCCAATATTTCCCCAATGCCACCGTCCTCGTCATCATCCTTTTCTCTATAATGAGCAGCACTGTGCGCCCATATTTCTGGACTTCCAATTCGGAAATCGCCATGTGTTTCAGCCTTATACCAGAATACACAATCTTCTAATTTATTGGTCGTATTGGTATTATTTATTACCAGGCATTCAAAATTCTGCGTGCACTGGTCCATAACTTGGCAGAAAAACTCGAAGGATGGGAAAGCAGAACCATAATTTTCATATAAACGCTTTCTGTTACTTAGATAAGGCTCTCGTAAAATAAATACGTAATCGACATTGGTTCGGAGAGATGGCATAATACCTAGTGGAAACTGCATAGTGATTAGGAGAAATACTTTCAACCAACGACCATTCATGAATAAATAGCGTATATTTTTATCATGAGTCCAACTATCGTCATACATACAGTCGTCCATTATAAAGAATGTTCGAGGATCGATATTACAAGGCATCCCGAGTTCCTTCATCTTATTCATCTTACTCATCAAAGTCTTCTGACATTTCATAAAACGTTCAAGAATGACAGGATTGTATTCTCCGTGGATAAAAAGAGGAGGCACAATTTTTTTGAAAAATCCATTCGATTCCTCTGTGCCACTTATAACCGTAGCCATAGGCATATCTCGATGATGATATAGCAAATCTTTGACGAGTGTCGTTTTACCTGTTCGTCTACGACCAATAAAAACACAAACGGAATCCTGTTGAATATTTCTCATATCGAATTTTCTAATGTTTATATCGAGTGCCTGTTGTGCCATTTAGTCTATTTTACATAGTAAAATATAGATCTCTTAAACGCGCAATCTATATGTGCGATTATGAGATTGATTGTTAATTCCTGAAAAAAGAAGAATGAAGTCGGTCCTCAAAGAACTTTCACAAAGTTGTTGTCGATGGGCGGATGCGATTGTGTCTGCGGATGTTTCTTCAAACCATCCTTTCCGGGACTTTAAGAATATTCAAACATACTGGCCTGGATTAAATGTCTTCCCCATACCCGAGTATTCTTCCCACTTTGACTGTGAATTGCCTTCTCAATTAAGTGTTTCCAGTTGGCTAGATAGGAAAAGTTCAAGGGTCTGGTCGGCAAATATTTTGGATCACAAAAATGGAACAACATCTGAACGTCTTGTATTTGTTAAAAATTGCCATTTATTGGATCCCGTTGGTATATTAAAAGGAGAATATTGTATACCAAAATGTCCTGTTCTTCCAAATTATAACAAATGTTGGATAAAAACGTATGAAAAAATTCAAAGTAGAGATAATCAGGCCTACATTGATTGTCTCGCCTATTTTCTATTGAGTCGTCTCAGAGAAACGGATATTACTCCTCATTGTATTTACTTTTATGGAGCGCGAGTTGGACTGGCAGGAGAGTATGAATATAAAATAACTGATCAATTTGACAGTTTACGTAATGAAAATTGGTTTTGGAACTCTTTACAAAAGGAACAGGGAAGATTGGAGCTAAATACAGACGATTTAGATAGTTATGGGTTTTTAATTAAAAATCCACATTTAAATAATAATGGACAATATAAATCGGAGTTTGACCAAATAGAGGATATTCATTTGGATGGATCTGACAATTCTCATGATTGTGAACAGGTTTTGGAAAATGTCGATTGTGAGTGTATATCGGAAATCGGAGGAGATGCTATTGTTTTGAAAATTAATAAACGAAATAATTCTGAACAATCTTCGTATATTAGTGATGATGAAGACTGCGGCGAGGATGGAGACGAGAACTGTGACGAGAACTGTGACGAGAACGGAGGCGAAGAGGACGGCGAGGATGGGGACGAGGACTGTGACGAGGACGGAGGCGAAGAGGACGGTGAGGATGAAGAGGAAATAGAAATTACCTTAGTATCACAAAATATACCTGTAATTAGTATTTTACAAGAGAATAATGAAGGTGTTATGGATGATTTCCTAGATGCCGATGAAATAGATGGAATAGTAATTGATACACCCGAGTGGGATAATCTGTGGCTCGCATGGATTTTTCAAGTAGTCGCGTGTCTAAGTGTCCTTCAGAAGGCATTATTATTTACACATAATGATTTACATACTAATAATTTAGTGTGGCGGAAAACCGAACATAGATTTCTATATTATAGGTCAAAAGATGGACGAACCTGGAAGGTGCCAACATATGGGCGTATATTTAGTATCATAGATTTTGGCCGTTCCATTTTTACCTTTAATGATGAAATTTTCATAAGTGATGACCATTGGCCTGGTAACTATGCAGGTGAACAGTATAACTTTGGTCCATTTTTCAATCCTGAAAAACCAGAGATATGTCCGAATCCCAGTTTTGACCTGAGTCGCCTGGCGATTAGTCTCCTGGACGGTCTATTCGAAGAAATACCCCCACCGAAGACAATTAGTAAATCGAAAACAAATAGACTAAAGAAGCAAAATATTCCTATTGAGTCCACAAAGATACTTAGTAAAGAATCGGGCTGGGAAGTTCCTGAGACGGAATCCAAATTATTTAATCTCTTGTGGAGTTGGACCGTGGATTGTGATGGAAAAACAATTTATGTAAATAAAGATTACACAGAGCGTTTTCCAGGTTTTGATTTGTATAAGAAAATAGCGGTATCTATAAAAAATGCTATTCCTAGAGAGCAAATAAATAGAGATGAATTCAAACAATTCTTGATAAAATCCAATGAAAGAATACCTATAAACACGCGCATTTATTCAATCGATTGTTCGGAATAAATTAGCTTATATCTAAATACCTGGCAAAGGCCCTACCTGGAGTTCTAAATCATCCATTTTACTGGCTCCACCGATAGATGCAATCGATTTTGCTGCCGATAGACCGTCTCCAAGAACTTTTGTAGCACTTCCAAGATTTAGAGCAGATATATTTAATTTCTTTGAAATATCTGGAAAAATATCAGGCACGACAGCAGATAATAACCCTATAAATATACTGCCACCCAAAAAGTCTTGAGCCAGTTCTTTTATATTTCTTTCCCGTCCGTGATAGCGATTCGCTGCGTAACTCAATATAGAAAAAAATAGACCACTGATAAATACCCAGGGCAATATGCGCTGAAAGTCCATTTAATTACTATCGCTTAGGAGGAAGTTAGTATTGAAAAATCAGACGCAAACGCATTAATACATCTGATTTTTCATTTTGACTAATAAATTTTAAATATTTATCATTTTAAATTATAGAATGAATACTATTGGAATCATTCTTTTTGTAACATTAATAATATTTATTACTTTATATGGTCTAACAGGATGGATAGGGTATACATCTAGAATACATTCAAAAGTATCTTATCCATACCCTGTTCCCGTATGGTATCCTTCAATGCCTGATGTGTATATACTTGATAGGGGGTGGGACTATCCGACATGGAAATATCCCTGGTATATTGGGGGAAATCGAAATAGTTGGTATGGAGACTGGCGGGGGGACTGGCACGGAGGTGACAAATATCCGGGACATAAACCTCATCCTACTCCTCTCTCTCCTGCCCCAAGTCCCGTGCCTCCTGCTCCAAGTCCCGTGCCACCTGCACCAAGTCCCGTGCCTCCTGCCCCAAGTCCCGTGCCACCTGCTCCAAGTCCCGTGCCACCTGCACCAAGTCCCGTGCCTCCTGCCCCAAGTCCCGTGCCTCCTGCCCCAAGTCCCGTGCCACCTGCCCCAAGTCCTGCGCCAAGTCCTGCGCCAAGTCCCGTGCCACCTGCCCCAAGTCCTGCACCTGGCTCTGAGGGTTTTTGTAATTATCCATTTTAGATAAATAAATATTTCTAAATATTCATTTGCTGTAGCCAAAGAATAAGCGTGCCACAATAGGAGAAGCCAATTTTTTAGTCTTAACTACAAGGTTAATTCCTCATAATCATCCAAACTCATTGGTTCGTCATTATTTTCAAGATTAATAACTTCATTTAAATCTATCTTTTGAGGTGCATCATCTAGAAAATCTAAGCTTAAACTACCCGACCCGTCATCTGATAATGTATCATTAGAATCACGGATTATTTCTGAATTATCAGGATTATTGGGCGAAAATACTGTCACATAATTTGTAAAACTAACTTCCTTCGGATTTTCGGAAATATTAATTATTTGTTGGGTTTCAGGGAGACTTGCAGATGTATTTTCTGTAGAGTTGACCTGCGGTAAAGAAACTACAGGCTCTGCTACGAGCGGTGCAGTAGATTCTGGTAGAGTTTCTAACACGGGTTCAGCAACCGTTTCTTTTACTTTCGCAACTTCGCCCACTTCGCCCACTTCCGCCGCAGTCTGAGGTAAAACATCAGGCACCACTGCCTTTGATTTTAATTCCGTAAGTTTTTCAGTATCATCCTGTCCACTTTCCACTTTATCGTCATCATCATCTTCATTTTCTTCTTGATTAACAAAATCCTTCAATATAGACTTTACAGGAACAAGTGTTCGTATTGCCTGATGAATTCCTTCCACAATTAATAATTCAATTTGTCTGTAATTTTTCTGTTTTTCAATATTTGTAGTATTTTCATTGAAAAGATATGACGAACCCCATAATAATTTGGCTGTCTCGCATAAAACTTTAAAGAGAAAGTGTTCAACCTTAGGCACGGTTATTTGAATTCTCTTATTCTTTGACGTTAAACGTATCGCCGTTAATACTTTCGTATGAGCGATAAAAACCGCCGTCAATAAATCCTCGAGATAATCACAACCGATATTTGTCTGAATAGTGTGTATTTCCGTATTCAGTTTTTCCATATTCCATTCTGGAATATCATTTAAATATGTCTGAAACTGCCATAGTAATTTTCTAGGCTCATTCACCGTAGTTTCTCTGGCCTTTTCAAGTAAAGAAATGAACCATTTAAAATATGCAGGAGTCATAAATAAACACAATTGCTTCGTGTATTCCGAACGGGCATCCGAATAAACGCTGACAAAACTATCCTGTGCGCTACTCATCTCATACATGATTCGTTGTTTTAATCACCTCAATTAACGCAAATAGCCGGTTCCGCTGATACACTTATAATGTATTCCAAAAATGCCCACGGATTTCCATTATGAAATACATAATCCCCATAATCCAATAGCAATTCTGGCTTTTTTCTCAAATACTTTTCAATCAATTTATTTGGATTTAATCCCAATTGTTGTAAATCTTTGACCGGCGTATTTAACAAAAATTGCATATCAATATTCATTTCTCTTTGACGTGTGTCGACCCATTTTTGCCAATCTTCAGGATGGTTCTGTATTAAATCAAAACAATGTTGTATTTTTCGATAGGAGTATTCCCACGGCTCTAAATACATCTTTATTTCCGAATATTTCTCCAATTCTGGAAATTCTCTATTTAGTTCATCCCAGTTGGGCCTAGTCACATTCCAAATAGAATAACGAGACCGAATCGGCTCTTGAAGTTTCGAACCATCTCGACATTCCAAAACAAAACTTACAAATGGCGAATGAGTCTCTGAAATTCTACGTAGAAATGCCTGGGATTCTGGAGTCAAATCATCGGCGCCCTCCAGCCAAATAACGGAATTCTCTGAGCGTTTTGCCCACGTATGAAGAATTTGCCGCCCTTCTCGAAGAGTCCGGTCTTTTCTACAGGGACAATGTAGTAATATTTTCCCCTCCTCCGCCGCCTTTCTTTTAATAAAATAACTTTTCCCGCATCCTGCTGGTCCAGTTACAATAATAGGATTTGAAAAAAAAGATACAGACATGAAATTACTTTATAGGAAATATTATGTGTGTATTTAGATTGTTTGCTAGTATTACAACCAAATTTTTACCCAATCTTCTGTATTTCTCGCTTTCCAATACATTTGCCAGAGTGTCTTAAATGCAATATTATCTTGTATATTGATGTATGAACCACCATATCCATTCTGTGTTAATATATCCTGAGATTCATAGGGACGCGTGCTTAATAGAAATGGAGTAGTAACAGGAAATCCCAGCAAATAACTATAATTTTCTACGAAAGCTTCTGAAAGAATACATGCTCTGGGGCACGAATCTCCAGTGGAATCCATTTATTATTTTGTAGAATCGACAGATATCCCTCAATTTTTTCCAACTAATAACACCCATCCATGGGTGGCGAATTGTTCATTGGTCTAGAATCCTAGTTCCCTGAGTAGCTCACTGTCATGTGCAGCATTCTTATGTAGACTCTGTTGGAGAGGATTATCGTCGACTGCTTGAACCATATCATATGTATTCCGCTCACGACTGACATCCAATTTGAGCGGAACACGATACTCTATCCGACCAATATCACCCACTCCTGGCGTAACCTCGATTGCAGTTCTATTGATTGCATTGGCGCGATCATTAATACTATCTGTGTCAAGTCTCTTGGTAGTCTGATGGATTTCGCCAGTAAATACGGCAAGGCCACCTGAACCAGCAATAGGCTTACGTCCACGAGCAATGACCTCTTTATTTGGATTGGTTCGCATATTGTAAGCAAATTGTGTGTCCATCCCATCCTTAGATGCAGATAAACTGGGCCCAGTCCAGTTATGATTGCTAAGCTGTGATTTCTGAGTAGGACGGGCAATATCATCTGGGTCATATACTTTGAGACGATTCGGCGCCGAGCCCGACGCAGCAATACCAGGACGATCCAAGTAAATTGTAGATTCTTTGACAGTTGTGCGGGCAACATCTTGGGGATCCCACACGGTAATTGCAGGGGCCTTGTCGTCATATAGATTGCCAGTGCCAGCCAGACGAACATTGCCCACGGTTTCTGAGCGCCGAGTAGGCCGCGCATCATCTCCTGGATGTGCCTGAACCAGACCGGTATCAGCCGGCACTAAATTGAGACCCATGACACGCTGTGAAGTCTGGTCGCGCTCATTGGCTTTATTCTCATAACTACTCTTACCATAGTCGGCCTCAGGAGAATCCATATCCTTCGTGTAATATGTTTCCAAGTTCGCATTTCGAAAACCAGCTCCACCATACTGCTGTGTCATCGGATTGCGATACGCCCCAGCAACATAATTTGCTTCATAGTCAGTGCTAACAGGTGTTCCAACCAGTTCACTCGTTGTTTCACTGCGACTTGTAAATGGCATTACTTGGACCGAGCGAGCGGTTTCAGCGATGTATTCACCATTTGTTGTGAATAATCTCTCACCACCCTCATCAATGTAGAATGTATCAGGCTTATATTTACGAACTTCGCCATATGTCTTGGAATCAGGTGCAGTTCCAACGAAGTGTTTGCCTGGCACCATTACACCTTTATAGGTAAGTTGTGGGTTGTCCGCCGTTCGTGTTACATTTGTTTTCATAGCACCACGCATGATTTCGTTCACTTCCATTTGCTGGAATCCACCCTTACCGAGAAATCCATAGTCTTCGCCAATTCCTGAGCCAACATTGACGGGTTCAAAAGGGCGTTCGCCATTTCGCACATTGGGGTCCACAACACGAGATTGGAAAAATTCCGTTTGATTTTCCATGCCGAATGGATTTCCGTAGGGTGCCTGTGCATTCTGGAACATATTCTCAACCTCGCGTTTGGCTATCTGGGTGCTGCCTCCGCCAGTGTAAGCATCTAGGCGACTCTGATTGGCCTGCGCACTGATATTCTGTTTTACTGAGCCACCAAAGAAGGGCTGCATGTTATTGTGTCGGAATTCCTTGGTTGGTATTTTCTGGCCTGAAAGAGGACTCACTACAAAGTCCCCAGCCAGATAATTGGGATTGGTTTCAACACCATCAGACCGTAGTTCAACCATAGGAACATTGCAATCGATCGGCTGCGGCTCAGGCAGATGACTGGATATAGCAGAGCCACCTAGTTTCGCAGAATCCGGAAGCCTTGCAGGTTTTTGTGTGGCATGACCGAAAGCTGAACCATGGGGGCCTGGATTCGGTTCGGATGGATAAATCTGTCCATTCGGATATTGATACATTTGGTCCAGTTCGGGTGAAAATCCGACGGCGGAACCTCCCTTTGGGGTATTTGTCAAGGGGTCTCGGTCCGGACCACAAGCAGCTGGAATAAATCCCTCGACGGTTTTTGCAGCCTGGCCGAGCGTAAAAATACCGCCCCCTCCATCAGCACGGCCACTCATTTTGGGCTGTTTAACATTGACAACTCCTCGATTTTTGCCATTATTGGCGGAGGCTGGCCCACCGCCTAATTTACTGACGGCGAAGCCTAGACCGAGCAAACTGGCGAGCACGGCGACTTCCATCTACCGCTTAGTTGTTAATTTATTTTTATTTATAACTCAATAGGAATATAAAGCATTTCGATTATTTTTGATAAAATGTCAAAGCCAAGCAGTTTCTGCACATTGGCGACTGAAAAATGTAAAGATGAATTATTAGGACTATTATTAAGTCTATCTTGTCATCATCGCGGTGAGCCAATCATTTGTTTATGTGACGATACAACTCACAAATATATCGAGCAGTGCTCGAATTCATGTCCGATCGATTTAAATATTATATGGATTGAATCACTGAACCCCTATAAAGGAAAAAATCGGGCCCAAATGGAAGAGGATAAATCATGGACTGAATTTCAAATGATGAAAACAGTTGCAATTGATCGTGCTCTTGAATTATATCCTGACACATTATTCCTGGATAGCGATATAATAGTTTGTAATGTAATAAATTGTATTGACAATACGAAAGAATTAGGAGTTTCTCCGCATTTTATTAGGAAAAAAGATACGGATAAGTTTGGTTATTATAATGGAGGAGTATTATGGACTAAAAATAAGAATGTTCCAAGTGACTGGCGAAAATATACTGAGACTTCGCGATATTATGACCAGGCCTCAATTGAAGATTTAGCACGCACTTACAGCAAGTTTGAGTTTGACCCAAATTACAACATGAGTTGGTGGAGAATTCAACAGGGCGATGAACCCGCATCCAAAATGGTATCATATTTTTCCATAAATACCTTCCAACAAATAACTTATAAAGGAAATCCACTTGGCTTCATCCATTCACATTTTAATAGAAAAGAGGAGCAGGGTTTCAATAATTTAATCATTTCACTTTTGAAGCAAGCAGGTTCGACTTATTCACGGGAACTTGCTATTATTAGCCGAATTTCCACTGGGAAGTGGAAGATTTATATTCCCAAACAGCCCCAGTTTTACCCATGGGATCACCTAAATGATAGTTTTCGCGAAGAAGTAATACTACTTTATAAGAAGAACTCGGACATAGAATTAGTCTATGATAGCAATAAAAATCTCTACTTGGAACCAAATATTCTTCTGTATGATCGTGATACAATTAATTGGATAGAATGGGAACGTGTAGAAAAAAAAGAAATATTATGTGCTTTTGTGGGAAATTGTAGTAGTGCCGACTTAAATTTACTAAATTCAAAAGGTCTTACCGCATTCCCATGGATTTACTGGCCTCGTAGACCTATGTTACTTGAAAAGCTGATTAAAGATAAAGGCGCAGCAAATAAATCTTGGTCTGAGCGACCCGTCGAAAGTATATTCATTGGAAATATTGAAAATAGTATCCAAGGAAAATATCGTAGCAATATTGATTGGGCAAATGTATTGAGTGAATATCATTGCACACAGGGATCAAAACACAAATTTACTCAACAGGAATATTTAGAGAAAATATCATCTGCAAAGTATGGTTTGGCTTTGCGAGGATATGGTGCGAAATGTCACCGAGAAGTTGAGCTAATGGCACTAGGAACGGTTCCAATCGTAACCCCTGAAGTGTGTGTGGATACGTATATGGAGCCTTTGATAGAGAATGTTCATTTTATTCGTATCAATACACCTGGTGAATTAAAGACCAAATTGGCTTCCATAGATGAAACAACCTGGAAAAAAATGTCTGAATCCTGTAAAGACTGGTATATGAGAAATGTCCATAGTAATAATATGTGGAGGACATTCATGGGGCGCTTTATGAAAATAGATTTTCAAAGCCGTTAGTAAATTGGCTGTTTGGCTGATGGCTGTCGGGCAGCCGTCGGGTCACCTGGATTCAGTGTCTGGTGAATATTACACTGCATATTCTGATGGGTATTGTAGCGCTCTTTATCAAGGTCGCGGCTCGGTATGAAAAAATCAAATGGTGTTTCATAGGTTTCTTGAGGATTGTGAATCAGTGGATACCATCGATTCCAACCTGTAGCACGCAGAGTGCAAGGAGGATCGTCCATACGTGCAAAGGTCATAGGAATTTCCATGTCCTGAGCATCAGAATATTCCCGATTGGTGAAAAAATTCGTATCTGGATTGTACTGGCGGTCTTCACATCGTATGCGACTTCCTATGCGATCCACACCACGCAAATCGGACTCCACGTCTGTCCTCCAGAGACCCGTCGGCCAAGAAGCACCGCTTTGTTGAATACGTGTCGTAACATTGACTGGATAGACAGTAGGGCAGTTGCGAGCCGGAGGATTTAAGTAATAGCGACCAGCGTAAGATGTTATTCGCATGTCATCGGATTGGTGAAAATCGTCGAAACGAGGACGCGTCAGAGCCTGCTGATTTACAGGACAGTAGGTCATTTCCCTACCAAGTCTTTCGTATTATTGTTGCTGTAGATAAAATAATTGCCTCGGAAGGCCCAAGGCTGATCTGTTTAATGTATATGTCCACGAATTGAAAAGCGCTCTCAGACGAAAATCTTTTACATCACAATCAGGTAATCGAAAAAAAATATTAATATTCAACCCTTCGTAATTTATAACTGAAACTCTATACGCGGGCACATTCGCTCTTACATCCGACAATACATTACTCCATACAGGACCATATAGGATGTCAAATTCGCGTTTTCTTTGAATGGCTGCCTGTGTTTGAAAATCGTCGTAAAAATTCAATATTTTTCCTATTAAGTCTCTCGGGAGTGGTTGAAAAGTTTCCATTATAATAGCATTATTTGCTATTATAGAATCTGATTTTTAATAGTTTATCATGATATTATATCATAATAGTATGATATTATATCATAATAGTATGATAGAACAAATTTTGAAACTGAAACTAAAGCTTTCCAAATATTCAGCACAGATTAGTCCCAATGGAGATAATATATTGCAATGAATCAGATATTCCGCGTATTCTGGGTGAAATAGGCAGAGAAGCTTCCCAGAAACGATTAAAAGTCCACGTCATTCCTCAATTTGTTGGAGCAATACACACTGTATTCTGTTTTGGAACATATGAGCTCGACCCGACTCCCAGGACAATTATTCTTCGTCCTCATCCTCCCCCAGCCACTGAATCGTATATTCCAGCTCAGGGTCAAGACGTGCCTGTATCCTCTCAGGAATGTGTCGACGGAACGGCGCCTGGCTAAAAGGCAACACCGAAGCAACCCAACACCAATTTCCGAAATTCTGGGCGAAGTCATAGTCGACTAAATGCTGAGCAAACCAGCGTTCACCCCAGCGCCAGGGAACTCCCAGGCCTTTTACTAAATAGTCGGCAACGACGAGGCGGGCACGATTATGAATAAATCCCTCGGCGAGGAGCTGTTTCATGCCAGCATCTACCAGGTCTTCTCCAGTCTCTCCACGCGTCCAGGCTTCAAAGGCCTGTCGAATTTTGGGGTCAGTGTATGCCGGCCCTGAAGCTTTTTCACGGCGTTTAGGATCGGTATCAGCCTCCGTCCAAAAGTTATAGGGATTTACTCCATAGAGTGTATCAAACGCATAGCAAATATGCCCATAGAAATCCCGCCAATATAATTGTCTTATAAATTCATCGAGATGTTTGTTCGCGGCATCCTTTGCAGTCCAATATACTTCTCGAATACTAATCGTGCCATAATGATTGTGAGCACTGAGACGGCTTGTTTCATGGGCCAGCAGGTCCCGCGTGGTGTCGTATTTTTCGGGTAGATTTTGCAGGAGTTTAAGACCTTCCTGGCGACCTCCATGACGAACGCTGTTTCCTAATCTACTGGCGGGCCCTATGAATCGACGACGAGCATCTGTCAAGGAAATGATTTCTCCTCTCGCTCCACCGCCCAGCTCAGGACCACGTTCCCATACTGTCCGCCTGGGAGCTGGCAAGGGCCTGGCAACTTGTCTCCGTCTAGCCGATTCCCAGAATGGAGTAAATTTCTGAAACATCCGTCCCTGAGCATTGGTCACAGTGCCTGGCGGAGTTAAATAACAATCCTCTGTTAAGTAATATGTAATCGAATTAAGAGCGCATAGGCCTCGTATTTCTTGTTGACGTTTCAGAGCATAAGGAGTATAATCAGCTGTTTCAACGATTCCTACCAAGTCTGGCAATAGTTTTACAATGAGACTCTGTAGTATATCGAGTGTTTGCCCGTAATAAAGTGTCAGAGTATTTGAGGTTTGTTCTTCAAGATCTTGAAGACTTTCTATCATAAATCTCACGGAATTCGCTGATTTATATGGATTTTTCACTGAATCAACTTGTTCGGGTGTAAAAATAAAAATGGGAAGTAAGCGACAATCAGGATATGCTTCTCGGGCTGCCCGAATACCATTGTGATCAGTAGTCCGAAGATCTCTGTGAAAAATTACAATTATTTTTTTTGTCATTTTAGATCTATGAACTATGGTCTATTCTTTACTAAATAGGGGTTTGAAATATTAGATTGTTTTTATATAGCCATCCCAATGGAAAGCATTATATTTATTGGTCTAAAATAATAGCAAAGGCTCGAGCCATACATTCCATTCTTCTTCGGGAACAGCCGCATCTCGCAGAATGCCGCGACCCTCTTCCATCCGCAACTCAATATCCATACCCTCCTGATTGGCAAGCCTGGCCATTCTATCCTGTAGCATTTCTTTACCACTCAAACCGACTTGTATTTCAGGATGGAAACCACATAGAATATTAATAATACGCGAAACTTTTCCTTGAAGACACATGTCGCGACCTTCGTATATTTCATCCAGCATTCGTTTGAAAATCTCCTTTTGTTCTTCTAGTGGGCGTTCCCACGTCCACTGACACACCTTATAAAGTGCGGTCCATGGTTTAATTCCAAATACTTCATCTTCAATATTTACTAGGCCAGAAATATAATTTTTTTCAAGGAGAGGGAACAACTTAGGAAACAGTTCTTTTGATTCTTCACGCTTATAAATATCACTCCATAAGTAAATATACTCAAATAATTTTCGTCCTCCTGGGAGTTTCCCTGATTCGTGTAGAATAGGCCACTTACTTGGACTCCAAGATATTAGCTTCAGAACTTTAATACTATCTGTTACACTTTTATTCACACTTTCCCTATGAACACTCTGAGGATCATTTGAAATAGATGGCAAATTACTGAGAGGAGGAGGCAGAGGTGGCGGCAAGATTGCGTTATTTAATACCTCTTGTTGTGGAATAACATTCAAACCGTTATAATTTAGAGGTCGTCGCATCGCTGCCCGAAGACGTTGTTGCATTGCTTCACGAAGTAATGTATGTTCATTTTCACGCTGTTCAGGTGTTAGTCTTCGAGGCGGCAACTCTATTTGTGTAGGTTCTCCCAAAACTTCATAGTGGAGTTGTAATGTTTCAATTGGAAAATTTGTGTTCCCGATTCCCATTTTCCAGCAATCTCGCAGGAAGGGCATGACCTCTCCAAATATATACTGACGTGTCTGTTCATTGGGGAGGGCATGACTAAATTGGGGATATAGACGTAGATTAGTATCAAAATACGAATTACGAATCCGAGAACATATTGAGGCTAGATTTGGCCCATTTGTATCATCACCATTTGGTCGAATATTTAAATTATGTGCCGAACAATAGTCGCCCTCTCGAGAAGGATGCCGACAGCGGCGAAGTTCACGAGTCAATGCCTTACACATTTCTACTTAGTGTATAATCACTTAATATTAGATTAAAACATAACTTATATTCGAGTCAAAACGTAAGGGATGTGTCAATTTTTTCAAGTCTGGGATTTCTCCTGGCATATACAAAATCATAGAAAATACTGAAGAGATACCGATGAAAACTTAGTATTTCTCGGGCTGCCGACAGACCTCGCTTACCATCGGTGCTGGTCCCTGAATTCCTGGATAGGCCCACATCTGATAGGCGGGCAAATGCCGCGGGCGAACATCTATGGTCAAGTCTATCTTTGTATTTTTCCGTAATATTTGTCCCGACGCCACACTTGCCACAGTAGGCGCCTGATATTGTCTCCACGGAGCAAATGTATTCGGAATATTAATTCCTCTCAAATCAGACTCCAAATCCACCATGTTTCCTGCAATCAAGCTCGCCTCATTACCTCCTATCAAGCCTAGAACATGTCGCTTCGGTTCAACATGAATATATTGACTTGGTAGGAAATCATAGGCCTGCGGATTTTCCTTGCGCTCGTCTAAACGTCTCGACTCCAATTCTATCGGAACACCCAACACTTTGATTGGGCTTTGAATAGGCGGTTGAAACGCCTCACTAATAGCGCTCATCTACCTGAATAGGGGTGAAAATATGAGGCAAAAGCGCAGATAATAATTTTAGTATTAGTCGAGAATAATACATTTATCCATAAAATAGTTGTATTATTCAATAAAATCATCATAATTTTTCTAGCAATTGACATCACGTAAGTAGGACCGAGACGGTAATCCTCCTCTCACCCATCCAGACGCAGCCACTTCTTGGACAAGATTTTGAGGGTCCTGAACATTCTTTGATAACAGAGGAATCATAGGGGTATACTGCTGGTCGAAGAACTGCTCCGTCACAGTCCCGCATTCCTTACCCATGCGCACTTGCTCGGAGTGTAGCAAGAATGATTCTACATCCTGGTTACCTCGTCCGCCCGCCATATACGGAACTGTCAGGAACGGGCGTGCCTGTGACCGAGTTAGGCAGCGATTATTTTTGAAACCTGGCTGAAGACGCTGAATGCTGTCCGCATCAATCTGTGCATTATTCCAACCGTAACCTTCACGCGGATAGATAAGTAATTGTTCGACGGCCAGAGGATTTACACCGGACGCCTTTGGAACTAAATTCGTTGTAATGTAGCGTCCTGGCCCAATACTCTGAGAATAATAGGATTGAATACCACATAAATCATCTCGGGAATGCGTCATTCGGTTGATATCCATCTCTTTGTAGTCAGGGACGGAGCCTTTACCTGTCTGGTGACAATAAAAAACCAAATAATTTTATAGAAATGAGTCGCCTCTACCGCAGTCACCGCGATAGGAATGAAGCCGCAGCGCCATCTCTTGCGAAAAAACTATGCTCATGTATAAAGAAAGTCCGTAAAACAGTAAAACTCCGCAAAAGTCTAGGTAGAACTGTCTCGAGTGCAGCCGCTCGTGAACAGGCTGCCATTGGAATTTGTGTCAAATCCGTCGTTCAGCGGAAAGAACAACGTCGCACTCTACGCCGCTTCACATGTCGTAATAAAAAACCCAGGCTAATTACTCAGAATCCCCTATGAAGCCACTAAAATTCCTGATTTAGCCAAGTAATAGGTCCGCCATCCGTGCCTGGCAGACACGCGGTGCATCCTCCCTCTTTACACGTCTTCCCTGGTATCTTATATAGCCATTCCTGGTAACTCTTCTGGTCATTCGGAACACTTGTGACGGGCTGGGAGACAAACTGGCGCTGACTCTGGTTTCTTCCAAAAACATCCGTGGGGTCACTGAACCATTGAACTCGGAAAAAATCATCGAGAGTAGACTTAACGAGGGGATCTGTTACTGGAGCAGCTGCTGGACGAGTAGGGTTATATTTGTATTCATCCAATAATATGTTCATGAATGGATTGCGAGCTGCTGGCTGGGCGTAATCCGGAATAGCTCGGAAGGCTTGATAGGGTGCCGCTCCAATTCCTGATGTCGGTAATTCGTCACCGTTTCCAATCATATTTTCGTATCCCTCTACCTTATCCTGTGGGTGTTTTTGTTTTTCAGAATGATCTATAGGGCCAATATCAACCTGATCGTAGCCGCGTGCGTTGGCCTGGGATTGTATCCAGGCCTGAGTTTGTTTTGCCAGGGCTTTCATGGCATCATTCTGTTCCTTCGCTTTTTCGCCCGCCGTTTTCGGTGTCTTTTCTTCCACAGTCCGCTCTCTTTTAGTATTATCGCTCTCAACTACATCAATACTTGGCAGAGTCTTCCAACGCCCTGTTACTTGTGTTTCTTTCCAAAGTGCTGACTTATTTAATAGAATTACACTACCAAAAACAACCACCACACTAACAACCACAGGAACTATTACGATTCCATATCCAACTGCCATGAAAACCATGCTGGCAATAGTAGCAAATATCGCTAGCCGGGCAATAAAATTCCATATCTGGTTCTTACAGGCGCCACAATATTTGAAGTTAAAATTGCGAAATATTATCAGAGGATCCTTCCAAAAAGGAGTTTCACATAATATTTTTTGTTCAACTACTTGATCCATCTTAGTAGATGGAATTCCCTATTTAGTAGTTATTTTACTTTTTTGTTTTTCCACTGTTCACTTTCTTGGAATTCTTAGAATTATTTCTATTTCCTGTTGATTCGATTTGATGAACCAAATCATCAATAGATGGCACAGATACTACATTTTGTCCTGGATATGCTGAGCCTGGAGAGGCAGCTGCAGCAGCCGCTGCTGCGAGAGCAGCATCCTTCGCCTCCTTTTTCTTCTGAAGGCGGGCCTTCACCGCCGCCATTCTTGCCGAACCTTCTTTTCCTGCCTTGCGAGCAATCTCCATGTCTTCCATTCCAAAAGCAGACTTCAATCCTTCCATCATTGCTACGAAGTCAGTATTCTCGGCAAACTCTTTCATTAGCTCTTCTGCCTCACGGGCAATTTCATTTGCCTTAATTTGCCCTGATGCGACTTTCTGTTGGAGTTGTCGCCCGATTCTTTGAAACGTATTTTGTAGAACTTGTGGATTTCGGGAAAAAACTTCCATCATAAGTTCTAATGCTCGTGACGGCGATTCCTCCAATTGTTGAAGCATTTGAGGGGTTAGTCCTAAATCTTCAGGACGAATATCCCTTACCAATTCCTCGGCTAGTTTGGCCAAATGCCCGTGGAGAAAACGCTCGGGCAATTTCGGAAATCCATTCCCAAAAAAAGACGACGCCGTTCCAGCGCCCTTATCCTCACCCTCGCCCTCGCCCTCGCCCTCCACAGTAGCCTCTGCTGTGCCACCTGTGTCAGCCTCGGAAGTGCCATTTGTTTTTTTTGTAAATTTATTCATAAAATGCTGTAAAGTTTCTGTCAATTTCGTAAATTCAACATTGTTAACATATTCTTCCATAAATTTCTGCCATTGCTCCTGCGCGGCCTCAAAGGATTCTCCGCCTTCGAAAAAAGCACACATTCCCAAAATACGAATGTATTCACATATGGCACTTTGTGTCTGACTTGATAGAGATTGCCACAATGTCGAATCTACAGGAATACCTGGCAGAAATGCGGTCGGCATTACAGACAACCCATGGCCTGCAGCCGCAGCCACCTGACCATCGCTACGAAGTTTCGCCAGAGCCTCACTGAAAAACTTCATAAGAGTATTGTGATCTGCATTTCGAACACTGTTAATTTGCGCCACATACTCGGGAAATGTCTCCGCCAATTCGTCACAATACGCCAATAACTGAACAGAGAAAGGACTAGTGCTGGTTTTTTCGCTGTTGCTATGCTTATCGTCGCCACTCATCTGCCACTCCATATCTAGTTTCTTTACGTTCTTTTACACTCTAAAAACGCGCACCTCGTGCCTTCTCGCACAGAATACACAGCACTTTCAAATAATTCCAAATACCACGGCGATTCGACTCCGTCAATCCATCCCAGTGTTTATCAAAAATCACAAGGGCAGGCATAACCTCATTGAATTCTTTCTGAATTTTATTTCGGGCCTTTACCTGAATAAATTCCAAGTTCTCTTTTTGAATAGCATCTCCAAACTCCGTATAGATATGATTATAGAATAAATCAAGAATGAGCCTCGGATTAATTCTCTTCGCACCCTTGATAGCCTCGAGCGCAGATTTCACATCTCGCTCCTCGGGAAACACCAGAACTAGCTCCTCAAAAAAGCCAACAAGTTGGGCGTTAAAGGCCGATAGGGCAGAAGAGGCAATATTCGATGACATTTTCTATTAAGTCCTATGCGCACCTTAATAGAAAGTATTCATAAATCTTTAGACCTTTTTGGCAATTTACTGTCTACGTGGCATTTGTGGTATTCCATTGTTACGCTCTCTCTGATAGGCCTCCATTTGGGCGTCGAACATTTTTTCCTTTTTAGAGCGGTGGTCACCCTGAGATTCCGACCCGCCCATTTGAAATTGCTGACCTTCTCGTGTGCCCTGTGCTGCAGAGCCAGCCAGGAATGAAAAATTATGGCTCATCGGATGAGTCTCGGAGTCGTCGACCATACTGAAAGCATCGTCGTATATTCCCCCCATCTCTCCAAAAGCAAACGGAGCAGGTTCTCCAGGATCTTCTCCGCCAGGTTGAGCCCCAGTTACAGAGGCATGTCCGGAACGTCCATCTTTGAGTTTTCTTTCGTAGAGCCAATTCATGACATCCGCATCTGTTCTCGGTTCTGGTTCACCCGCTATCACCAACGTCGGAACCTTTTTCAACCACTGCGGCAAAGGTCCCCTTTGTGGATTCGGATCTACATTCATAAAACGGAACTCTGACTTATACGGGGTCAAAGACAACTCTGTTATGAATGCCTTACACCATTCACATTTTGTTGAATAAAAACAAATATGAATTGCTTGTTGCTGAGGATTATGACCTGGTCTGCTCATCGGACTATTCTATAAAGTCACTTTCCTCCCTAACGACTAATATTAAACTTCAGTCAGGATTTGTTCCACACTTTCGAAAGTTACCATCACTCAAATCGATCCAAAAATTTGAAAATCACGTCATTCGGAAAATACCTAAACAGAAATCGAACTTAATTAAAAAGAGCTGCGAGTCCACGAGTCCAATAGCTCGCGACTTTGACACGACCGAAAGTAGAAAGAATGCCTGTTCAATTTACAAATATTGACAAACCTAATTTCTTGACGTATAAATTCCGAATGTCTCCAACACATGTGACCTACGCAAATACGCTTCGTAGACTAATAATGACAGGAGTTGAATCCGTCGGATTTCGCGCCGATATGACTTCGGAAGGAACCACAACCGATGTCACTATCATTCAAAATGATACGCCAATGACGAATGAAATGCTGGCTCATCGTGTAGGACTAATTCCTCTTGCGGTCCAGGAACCACTAAAGTGGAATCCAGCTGGATATACATTCAAACTCAGCAAAACAGGTTCTCAAGATAATGCGGTAGATGTTACAACTGCCGATTTCGAAATCTATGAAACTCAGGAAGTCGGGCAGGAGACCATCGAACCTCGCAAAATCCCGACAGATACTTTCTTCAAACCGGACCCAATTTCAGGAGACCATGTATTAATTACACGTCTCCAGCCAACTGGCACAGATACTCCACAGAGAGTTGAAATCGTCGCCAAGGCGAGTCTGGGGGTTGGTCGTGAAAATGCGCGATTCATTCCCGTCACACAGTGTTCCTATGAATATACCCGTGACTCTAACCCAGCACGTATTGCACAGAATTTCGAACGCTGGCTGATTACAATGAAAAAAGTTGTTCCTGGCTCCATCGAAAAGAGTTCCGAGAGATACAAGGCCCTCGAACGAGAATTCAATACGATGGAAATCGCGCGGACTTTTCTACAAGACGAAGCTGGAGAGCCATACAGTTTCGATTTTACGATTGAAACGGCGGGTGTTCTTCCCATTCCCTATATAGTCCAGCGTGCCTGTGAAGTCGGCGAGGCCATGGCGACACGATTCGTGAATATCGGAACTGCGGGCGAGAATCATCCTACAGACCTTGCTATTTATCCCACGCCACCCAGTGATGCCAAGATGCTTTCATTTGACTTCCTATTCAGTAATCAAGACCATACTCTTGGAAATCTCCTACAAACTTGGATTTGTATGAATATGATGGATGGTGGGCAAGTCACATATTGCGGTTATAAAATTCCGCATCCTCTTCGCGACGAAATGCTCCTCCGCATTGCTGTAAAGGACAATGATGAAAAAACAGCCCGTGACGTAGTGGCGCAGGCATGCCGTGGATGCGTTGCACTCTTTCGTGAAATGCGCGAAGCCTGGATTGTGGGCTTGATGGGGGGTGCAGCGGGAACAGCAGCGGCAGCGGCTCCGTCCAAGGCCCGCCCCAATGGCTCCCGAGTTCCGAAGGGGACTCCTGTGCGAATCCGCCCAGCTGCAACGGCCGCACCATAGATTACTTTATAATATGCACATCCATAGGCGATAAATTCCATGTCAGATAGACAAAATCGAATAATTTTGGCCAACTATTATTAATAACAACAATACGACTATTTGGCTGTCGTTGAAAATTACTTTCTTTTATACGTTGACAATTAAAATCTCCTAATTGGTCTGGAATACAGTGATAAAAACGAAATTTATTAAAATTCATTTTGTTTTTATTTAGTTTTTATTACTATTACTAATTTCTATTTGTATATTGAAATGAAACTATTTCAATTTTCACCCTTGGACTACAGATAATTCAGATTCCGTCACAACCGTCGCCACAGGAGCAGATACTTTACCTTCAATTCGACGAATAATGTAATTCAGACGCTGCCACGGCATATTTCCTATATAGTCCCGCACTTCCTTCATACGCACGAACCACTTTTTAGGTTTCAGTGTATTGATATATAGACCATGAAGAGAAAATACATGAGGACGATAAAAATCAATGGCAGCCTCCAATTTCTTATTATGTTTAATATGAACTGCCTGGTATTCACCGTATAGTTCTCGGTAAATACGTCCTAGGATTTTATTCAATTCCAAAAATCGTTCCAAATCCTCTGGAAAATATTTGATATATTCCGCAACAACTTTCGAATTTTCCCTCACAAGCCAAAGCAGTCGAACATCCCTATTCGGCTCCTGACGCCAATTCCGCAGACGCGTATAGGCCGTCTGAACAAACTTTAGACGATTTCCATCGGGCATTCGAACGACCAGCCCCTGCCAAGTAGGACCATATGTGCTTCCCAGGGTATTCATGAGACTGGTAACTGAATCCACCGTCTTTTCACTTTCATACTTTACAGGGAGTTGCCAGAATGAAGAAGGCCGCTGAATAACTGTAATATTCTTCTCAGAATCAACCCAGCCCTCATGGACTAGAGTCAAATTCGCACTTTTTACGTCCTCCACAATACGATTCTGGGGATGTGCCAAGACGAAACTCCAAAATCTCGCTTTTTCACCTGCTCCCAGTGAAAATACATCGGCGCTCAGAGTTTTTCCTTTGGCCTCTAGTGCATCCATGAAAAGATCCCTGAATGTCCGCTCAGAGTAAAATGTTCCGGTTGCTCCAAGACTTGAACGAGTCGTAATCTGAGGAACAGTATGAGCGGCAGTAACAAAGACATTTACCATCGTCCCCTCTACAAAGTCCTCAATCATACCGTTAGAAATGTCTGTAAATTCATTTGCAACTTCCCAGGCACGCGGCGGTGCTACACATACAGGAGTATAATATTCCATTTCAGAATGTTCACTTTTCTCCCATACAACGGATCTATACCACGCAAGTCTTTCTCCAACATCCTGACTCTTATTTGACAATTTCGTGAGCAAAAAACTTGGATTCAAAGGGAAATGTTTTACTTCAATAACATCCTTTTCAGCACAAACTGTATCCCAATTTAATTTGAAATTTGGCATTCTTACTTTATAGAAAGTGTCGAGTGTTTAGATTGTCAGGGATAATTTTAGGCATCAAAAGTAAGGCAGAGCCCGCTGTTCTAAATTGACATGGATTTATTAAATCTTCCAGAGGGCGATGAAAGTCCCGTTGAATTACAGCCAACAGAGGAAGAGGTGGCGAACGTTGAAAATGTTGCCAATGCAGTTGTGGAGGCATCTGAGGGAGATTTGGATCCACGTCTTTTTCTAGAATTAGGTGACCAAGTATGGATAGATAGCACAAAATACGGTGGGCCAGTTATAGGACATATCTATTTTCGTGAAACAGACTTAATACGAGTCATGCCGAATGGTATTAATAACAGACTCTACGATTTTCCGAGAGTTATTACGGAAGATACTGATACTTTTGATGAAGACCTCGGTGTTCGCGTGGCCTATGTTATTAAAAAACGCCCCTTTGAACGTTTTGTAGAACTTCAGGATCTTCAGGTGGGACAGACTTTTCAGGGCGCATCTGCTGATGGAGAACCTGTTGGGAATTATCGAATAGTTGCAATAGATTTAGAGAAGGATTCCGCCCTTATAGAGGATGAAGGTGGCGCTCAGACAGAATTAGCGTTTGAATTTGCCGGTATTCCTCGCGATGCTCCATTTGAAATTATACAAATCACGGGTTTTGCTGGAGCTATAAAGGAGGGAGATGTGGCGGCAACAACCGCAGTTCGCGATAAGGCATTTCTGGCTCCTGGTGATATTCGCCCTGAAGCGATTGAGGGAAACTTCGTAGAAGATGAAGTCGAAGTTCCGCTCAGTCAGGCAGGTGAGGCTGCGGAGGCCGCCGCGAATGCTGCCGAAACCGCAGCGGCAGCGCCCAAGTTTCAAATAGAATTCATTGGCTCATTTGAAGTGCCAGTTTTTGAGGCGACGGAGGAATTGAAATTATCCGAGCGCATCTATCCAGACTCCATACAAAAAATCGATGCGCTGAATGATTTACTGAATCTGCTCGATCCCCAGGAGCAGAAAAGTATTATCCTACAAAGATCTATTCGTATTTTGATGGAGACCCTTTTTAATTTGAAGCAGCAGACAATCTCACTTTCACCAGATGGGCGAATACGTGGTGTCAAAAAAGTATCAGCCAGATTTCTCAGTGACCTATTCCATCTCGGTAAAGTTCCGATGGGTCGTCCCGTTTTAAATGTAGCACTTAAACTTATCTTTTCAGATACTGTCGACTATTTCTTACAAAGTGACGAAATTCCCAAGAAAACGGAAGACTATTACTCCGAATTACTTAGTGACTTTATAGAAAAGGCCGACGAATATCAAACACAGGCGCAGGATGGCCAAGTGGCTGAACCCGGTTCCCCTGCTTTCTTCAAAAATCTTGCGACCTACATCCTACAGAGTCTAGACGCCACTCGGGCTAATACACAGTCATCTCCCATATATGAAACCAGACAAGATGGAGACTATTTTCGAAGAGATATACCTGACCGCGTCGACCTGCCTATTCAGGGTCTTTCACGAGGTAGCTTCGTTATGAAAAAACCTGAAAAAGGTCAACGCGCTGTGACTGGACGGGATACCCTTTATGAAGCCGTCGGTCCCGCGGAAATAGCATTTTCTCTGCGAAGAACACTCGGCAGCACACTTCGTAAAGACGTCGATAATATTGGAAAACTGGGCTATCCCGCCAGTGTTTTATTGCCAGCGGAGCGCGCCACTGTTAGTAATTTCATACTAATGCCAATAGATGAAACGTCGTCTCTGGGAGCAACTCGAACAGGAAGTCTGGCAACGGACATAGCAAATTCGAGAGAGCAGCGAAAAATTATGTCAGAAATCTTGGCGAAATATGGTGATCCTACAAATACACCAAGTGCAAATGGATTTATTTTGTTAAATCCTGAATCAGCATCTATGGGTGATAATCTGACTAATATTCCTCTCTCAGATTATTTACGACCGCAGAAATTATCTGGATTTGGCCTGGGAGATTTCCGCCCCTTCCTGGCAAATCTCGGGTTAGATACTCTTGAATACACGCAAGACTTAATAGAAGTATTAGGGGAGAAAATAACCAAAACTCAGAATTCCTTGCTGGCAATATTGAATGCTATGCGCGAGGCTATTTCGCAGAAAGAGGGCGAGGTAGCTGCTGCGGCTGGCACCGAGGGCACAGAAGGAGACAATTCGAAAGTCAATATATATAAAAATCTGGAAGTATTAACCGAATCCGCACGTGAATCTCTCGACAATTCTATAAGAAAAGAGCCTATTCTAGTGGATGCCCTTGAGCAGTTCAAGAAAATCAATCCGACTCTATCAGAATCTAGTCTGGCCGAATTTACCTATCTTGTTAAAAATTTTGGCGATTATCTCTATGCTGCTCTGGGTGAACAGGCCACACAAGTTGCTAGGGAAAGACTGCGTGCTACCAGGGAGATATTTCTTGGGGTAATAGAGGCTAGTCGTAGAGAGAAGCTCAAAATTAGCCAGGCCGGTCAAGTCCCTGAGCCGAATCGCTGTGAACATGTGGCGAAACTCAATACAGTGCGTAAAATCCGCGATGATCAGGAGCGTTTTATACTCCTGGCAAAACTTCTCACAAAATACCAGGGACTTCGTTCAGGTAACTACATAGAGTGCTCCATTTGTAATGAGCATCTCATGTGTGTTCATGAGCGTCTGGCTATTCAGGCGTTCTTAAATCCGAGGGAACGTGACCAAATCCAGAAAGAAATCTATCTTAATTTTTCTGGAGGGCAGTTCCAAGGAAAATTTATATGTCGAAATTGCGGCCAGCCTTTGTCGGAAATCCCCTATGACCAGAATATCGAGTTCGATGATGAAGGACGGCCAATGATGGGACGTGCTGTAATGGACACGACTGGCGGCGCAGGGCCCGTTGGAGAGGACGCAGAGCGATTACTGGAATTGGCCCTGGGAGCTCAGATAGGTTCGGTGGCCGAAATTTCATTTGCAGATCCTATCGATGATGAAATCTACAAGACTGTTAAAGAAATTGCGGACCGTCTGGGAGTTCCTCTCGATCAACCTGGCTATAAACGCACCATGGAATCTATTAAGGGGATTATTGGTAAGTTGCCGAGTGCTGCCAAGTATGCTGAAATGAAATCAAAGTTAGATGCAGCAAGAAAGGCAAGAACACCAGATTATGCAGTCTATCGTGCCCAGAATTTAGTAATAACCACAGGTGCCATGCTGCTCGTTGAAATTCAGACACATATCCCCGATTATGTCATCAGACACTCAATAGTAGGTTGCCAGGCCAGTTTTGAAGGATATCCAATTGGGGCGGCTGAAAATAAATTGGGCGTAAATTACATGGCCTGCGCCATCGCATCCATTCGAAAAGATCAGTCGCCCTGGCGGGACACAACTTTTATGAAGGAGAAAAACCAGACGGCTCTACAGACAAAAATAGCCATAAATATAATAAATCTCCTCGATAAAACTCTACCAACACTTCCTATCTTAAGTCTTGCTCTCGCAGACAAGAGAAAATATATTGAAACCATTACAGGACGTGACCCTAGCAAGAGGATCCGAGATGAAGTCGGAAAAAATTTCTTGCCACTTCTTGAAAACATAACTCTGGAGGAGGCTGCCGCTAAAGCCGTCGTGGCCGACGCAGCAACGGAAGTTCAGAAAGTCCAGGCGTGGATTCGCTCAGCCCATGCACTAGCTCGTAGCACAGCGGTGCTAATGATTGGTTCACCCTATTTAGAAACGACCTGCTGTCTATCCAACATTTCGTCGCCATTCTATTTTTTCACCCAAAGTCAGGAAAAGTTTCCAGTCCTGGCACCCAGGGCACTTCAGCCACTTACACGAAATAAATTTCTACAGGTTCATTTTGAACCGCGCAGATTTGCTGAGATAGCGGTTGCTCCTCAAAAGGAGCTGAATTATCGTCTTTTCCTATCTGTCTGCTTTCGCGGACCTCGCAAAGGTTTGCCACATGAAATCGGTTTGACGAACATTTGCCGCTGGTGTAGTTTCCAGTTCCCAGGCTATCCCAAAGATATCAGAACGGATGTCGAGGGGCTTCAAGCACTAGAAAAGCAGGGTGTTGATACGAACACATCCGAATTCCAGGGTCTTCTGGATAGTATACACTTAGCGTATTCCACAGAGCCCTATAAAGCTCCTGTTATTCTAGGACGTGATGAAATACTAAATAAAATCAGTAATTTGACTCCTCCGCCAGTTATTAGTGGGGCGGAAACTGATAGAGACTGGAAGACTCTCAGCCAGGATACTTTCCGCACTCTAGTTTCTCTTGGAAATGCTACACGCGAGCAGCGAGTAGTTGCTCTGGGAGATTTGAGTCAGAAAGCCGATGAAGTGAAGACGGCGGTTATCACGCGTTTGCCGAGTGTGCTGGATAGGAGTATTATGGAGGACATAGTTGGACAGAGTTGGATAAATTTTATTAATATACTTGAATCGTATTTTATAATAAATTCCAATAAAATCGTCGAGAATAACGATTTGGCTATTGTTCCATTCTATTCAGTCCCCAAGACATACGAGTTGAGTTATGAGCATAAAAAGACGGTTATAGACAGCATTTTGAAACCCGAGATTAAAATTGTAACAAATCTGATCGAAGCACTAAAGCCCAAGGATGATAAAAAGAAGGGTAAATCAGGTCTTGGAGATTTTGTTCGCGGTAAGCTGGGATATTATATTAAGCAATTGAAGGCAATTTATGAATTACTCGACAAAATTCGCCCTGGAGTTTTACCTGGTGGCGCAGATACTTTGAAATACTTGAAAGAAATAATGTGGTATGGACCTCTAGCCTATTTATTGAATCCTGATGTCTATCCTTCTCCTACACAGGAGTCTGGGGTGACTGTAGTGGCACCTGACGGGTCTGTATATGGTTCTGGTGGACTTTTATTGATGAATTTTATTCACCTGTTATTACTAAAATATAATGTTGAGAAATTATCATATGATGATAAGAAAATAAGGGACTTGATTGAGGTTCGTAATGAGAAAGAGCGACAGAATATTATTAAAGAATTTGACGATCTCGATGAAGAGATGCGTGGAGTTGAATTAACCAAGAAACATTTGGGAATAGGTAAGTGGGCATTCGGTGCGAGCAAAGCAGTTTATGCGTATGACCCTGAGCAGTGGGACCGTGAAAGAAAAGAGAGAGAGAAGGCCGGTATATCGGACTTTCCTGGTATTGGTCCCGACGGAGAAGCGGGGGCCATCGCAATGGCCGCGGCTGGCGAGGAGATGCGAATGTTTAGTGCTGAGGGTATTTTTGGAAATAGTGAGTTTTATGATGATGTGAATGGTGGTTACGACAATGCCGAAATAGACGGAGAGCAGTAGAAAGTATGAAAATGATACGCGACAATGTAGTAATATAATATTTGATAGGAACTGAATAGAGAATGAGACTCCTTCTTTATTCAGGTGTCTTGTATTTGGCAGGTATAGCACTGGTCCTGACTTTGAGACCAGAATTTATGTTTCATTCCGATGGCACTTGGAAGGAATTTGGAATTGGCAGAAATCCTGATCGTTATACGTGGTTCCCATTCTGGATTTTTGCGCTGGTGTGGGCCATAGTAAGTTATATTTTGATAGTATTTTTGGCCAGTTTTAATCTTTTACCAGGTATTGAGGTGCTTAATGACGGAACGCTCGTTAATAATGCGAACATTTCGGGTCTTGTATATTCATCTGGGGACGATGCCGCAACTACAGAGGAAATGAGAGCAGTGGCGGAAGAGATGGTGGAAGTGCCACTTAAATCTCCTGAAGTCGCGCCTGTAATCATGGATTTGAATGAGACAAATGGCAGTGTTCGTAATCAAATTCGCGCTCGGGTTACGAACACAGCTACGGCACCGTCAGTATCGAGAAATCGAGTAGCGCCCACTCTGAATCTCAGAAACGGATATTATCTATTAAATGCGGAGGCTACTCGGCGTTCGGGAATTCCTAAGTATATTTATTTGGGCCCAGAGCAGCCCAAGGTAATGTATCATTAGGTCACTTTATTAATACAATACACGTAATAGACTAGCATGTAATTGATATATTACTGGCAAATACCTGACCGAATAACACGGCAAAGAACAGATAGTAGGCATAACTTATTCCCAAGACTGCAGGAGATTGTGCTTCAAGGGCTTGGAGACTGCTCTGGCGAATATCTACCAGGTGAGGACTGGTGAAATTTGTATTATTAACTCGGCCAAAATTTCGTAGGGTAGCAAAATTCTGACTCACAAGGAGTGGAGCAAAAGCGGAAGCGATCGGAACACGCAGCCAAGATAAACTGGCAAGTCCCAAGAATACAATACTGGCAACTGGGGTCATCAGACCTCCAAGAAAGGCATTACCAGGATTTATTTGGCCACAGTTGATTGTTTGGGATGCCAAGGCTAGTAATGAACTTGCTATATAGAGGGTTACAGGAGTGCCGACCCATAAAATTACCCAAAAATTAGGAATTTGCGATTTGAATAAAAAGAGGGCAAAAACCGCAAAGGCCGTAGCTATTGCAAATACAGTGCTAATACTATATGTCCCTTGTGTGCCCTGTGTATCTGACTTGGTTGATTTCTCGACCATTTCCTACTAAGTTTTTTAATAAATAATATGAACTTGATAGCACGGCTCTAGCCTTCCAGTGGATATTCCGCAAGAGTGCCCGAATTTTTATCGCAATCAACCTTTTCAGCATTATATGAGTAACAAATACCATTCACATCTCTGTAAGTAGTATTTTTCACATTTTCAGGCGTAGGATATCTATATACGATTTTTGAATCGGGACGCATGACATAAATTCCAATAAATCCTAGTATAAGGCCAATGATGAATGGCACAATTCTAAAATGATTAAACATTTTTGTTAGTTCAGAATACTATACTTCTAATAATATCAATAAAATATGAGAACATCATGTAGGGAATAGGTCTAAAATAAATGTTATCTGATGTTCTAAAAAGTGAATCTTTTTCTATTGCTTTTAGTTTTTTAATAGGTGTTGGTATATGGGCAATTCTCAGACCTGTCTGTAAAGGAAATGATTGCTCCACAATAAAAGCACCGCCTTTAAAGGATTTTGATGGTAAAACATTTCGTTTGAATGGAGCTTGCTATAAATTTACGGCAAAAACAAAAGAATGTCCCGTAGAAGGATATATTGAACCTTTTTACATTAATCAATTAGAAAACTCACGTGATCATTTTGAAAAAATTCAGATAAATGGGGTATCATATAGCTTGGGAACATTTGCTGAGCGCGCCTGAAGGAGCGCGCAGAAGCGTCTGTTTACGACACGTGCATGCCGCTGAGCGCACTTGAAGGGGAGAACGCGCACATAGCAAGTGTGATTAAATAATTACTAGAATTTTTCATAAAAGAAGGAGATGGCTTCTGCCGGCACACTATTAAGTGATCTGGATAAAAAATCTACGGCTCCAGAGGATCAGCAATTTGTGAACAGAATTTTAGCAGAGATGAATCAGTCAAGTGGTGGTTTCCCGTCCGGGCCAGGACAAATAATCAATTCACCGAATCCCAATACGACAGCCCCTGTCGCCATGGATCCAACAACAGCTACGGCGCACTTAATAGGAAAAGATTCTCCAACTCCTGGGGATTTTGCCAGAATGATGCATACAGGCACATCTCCTCAGCAATTTGGGTTTGCACCGCAGATGGCGCCCATTCCTGGGATGCCACTAAACTCCGCTTCTGGGGCTCCCTATCAAAATCAAGTCAATATTCCAATGCCACAACTCATGCCCACACCACAACCACAAGGATGGTTTTCCGGACTTTTTAAAGACTTCGGCTCCCAGTTCCGCCTACCTATTCTAGTCGCAATCGTCATTTTTGTAATGAGTCTCCCTGCAGTAAATGTATTAATAGCACATTACATACCTTATCTTATTCGACCTTCAGGTGAAATGAGTATGATGGGTCAGGCAACCAAGGCTCTGACAGGCGGTGTTCTTTTCTGGATTCTCTATAAAGTAATTATTCCGCTCGGTTCTGGAGTATTCTAAACTGCGACCCAACTTGGTAGAGCAAAATTCCTTATCTGTTATCAGAGACCTTGTGGGTTGAATGAAGTTCAACAATACTACAAAAACAATTGCTCAGTGGCTACTTGGTATTTGGGCAATCTATATTTTTTTCAAAAAAGGCTTAATAGGTATTCTATTATCAGGCGGCATAGCCCTTATTTCAGCAGCATTTGTAAATGAGATAGAATTAGTCGCAGGACTAACAATAGTCGGTGGTTATTTTCTGCTGTATCTCATGACGTATTTCCGTGTCTGGGAACCATTCATGGATACTCCCAAGGAAATAACAGAGCGTCTTGCATCCGCATCCCATGGTGACAAATTTATTATTCAGGGTCCATCAGGACTAGCAGCACGCGAAGCCGTGCAGATGGAACTTGGTAAGAGACGAGTTCCTGTATCGGGTGTATATGAAGATGGAGCAGTTGAGGGATTCACAGTTTCATCGGATACTGATGCCCAGGCCTCTCCTTCCAATTCGACACCTGCCGTGGCGAAGAAAAATGAGATCTCGGATAATTTTAAGAATGATATTGGAAACACTGTGGCTAATTTAATAAGCGAAGCCGCTAATAAAATGAAAGAAGAAGAGAAAACATCAAGCAATAGCTCCCAGGCTGCACCCAGTTCAGCCCCTGGTCCCGATCAACCAGAAGTAAGTCCCTTTCGTTCCGACCCGTCTGGATTGTTTAAATTAGGAGAAATACCTACTGAGTCTCGCGATGGACCCGTTATTGACGCTGGTGCAACTTTCATGAAAGCACTTCAAGCTCTGGACCCGAGACAAATCAAATCCATGACAGAGGACACCGCAAAGATGGTAGACGCACAGAAAAACCTAATAGGTTTACTTAATACAATGAAACCGATCCTCCAGGATGGACAGAAACTTATGAGCACATTCACATCTGTTCTAGGACAGCCTGGTGGACTCACAGGTGCTGCCCTGGGAAATTAAACGAAACAGTTTTCAGCACATAGACTAAATAGACTAAATAGAAGGATATCAGTCGTTCTATTTAGTCGAATGCCATCGAAATGTCCACCAGGAGTAATTTGCATGGATAATTATATCGGTATAGTTCTATGTATTATTCTTATTATACTTTCATTCGGATTTATTGTTATGATTTTCCAAACCCGTACGGCAGAGCCTAGCGGTATTCTTAGAGAAAGACCAGGATATGAACCCAGAGAACTTCGCCCACGTGTTCCTGATGTTTTGGTTCGAGCGTCTGGAGAAATTTCGACGGAAATCGACTTACAACACCCTTTGCCACCCGGGCCACCATATCCTCCTAGCTTTGTGCCGCCCATCGTAATAGATGAACGATTTCAACGTCCGCCACAGCCTCTGCGAAATTGGCTGAATCCTCCTGAGTTTCCGCCGAGAGGTGGAATCGCGTCAATCCCTATAAATATTCCGACACAGGGTTTGCCAGAGCAATTTGGAACAATCGGAGTTCTTGAAATCGAAGGCGATATTTGGCCTCTTTACGGACGTAGAACGGGAGGTTCGTCAGATCGCTGGAATTACTACACGCGAAATAATACATACAATCCCGTGCCCCTACCTATAACATATCAGCGTAGGGATTGTATGGACGACGTTGGGTGCCAGGAATTATTTACAGGGGAGAATGTCCGTGTAAATGTATTGGGTCGTGATGCGAAGGTGACAATCTATAAAGCAGATGGGCCGCGGTATTTTCCAGGATTATTCTAAGTCAAGTGAGCATATGCGTGCAAGTGTTTCCTATGGTATTTTGTCCCAGACTGAATAGCAAATGCAGTGCCCCGTGGACGCCTTCAAATCATTCCAGACTCTATCTGGACCTTTGACCGAGCTCCTTTTAAAGCCGATCGCAGTTAATTCTCCGCCATTTCTTGGAAGTTTTGCCCCAAGAACAGTTGCGCCAAAATTACTTGAAAGTGGTAAAATTAATGAAGGTCCAGGTAATTCTATTGATGTCAATGACAACCGTTATGAACTATGGGATGTGGGTATAATACAGACAATTCACAAAGGTTTTTTATTTCCTGATCAGCAAGCGTCCCAATGGAATCAAGTAGCTGAATTAATGATTGCGTTTTTAACAATGAAAAAAGGTGGGCCTTTTGCTACTATTATAAATCTACCGATTTATGCAACAGCAAATACCTCTTCCTATTCAGCCTATTTGGACCAACTCTATGACCCTACGAAACCAGCGGCGAATCTTCAGACTCTTTTTTTAAAGGAAGAAGGGGACACAGCACAGAAGAGTATTTCCTATATTTTCTGTTTACAGGGAAGTAACATACAAGTTATATTATTTCCTCGTGGGATTCAAATACCTTCATATAATTGGCAAAAAATAATGAATATCATTAAAACCTTGAATACACCCTATTTCCCTCTACCAGAGCTCTTGGCGCCAACATGTCAAGAGTTTCGAACACGTTTTCAATATTTCACAAAACCGATTAGTATCACAGGCAAGTTTGATACAGGATCATGTCCTGCTTACAAAACAAATCAATATAAATGTGTTCCTTTTGACCGAATTCGAAATCTCGATGGCGATACTGTCATATTCAAGGGCGCAGGGACACTCAAGGATAGATTAGAGGAACAGGATAAGAAAAAGGTAAGTGCTATAAAGTCCGTATCTGGTCAAAAACGTGCTATGGGTCCGACAGAAATAGCGGCCATCGTTACGGGTTGTCTCTTCGGAGTTTTAGGGCTCGTCTATGTAGGAAGTAAAGCTGCCGCAATAATAAATATGGACTAACTGGCCGTTGACTAACTGGCCGTGGACTAACTGGCCGTGGACTAATTTGCCAGATTCTTCAGTATAAAAAAAGGCCACGTTTTGGAGCCGCCTGTAATAGTCCGAACAGGCTGTTTTGTATTAATTGTCGGCGCAACGGCGGACCAATTCTCTTCTTTGCAGGAATCTTCAGGAGACCACTTCCAGACATTACCGAGTTCAGGTTCCTCAAAAGGTGGCACGAATACATTCTTCTGGGATTCTCCCTCCTCTTCGACTGTTGCCTGACGCTCAGGGCCTTTCTGCATGCCATCATTACCCAGACCATCGGCTCCCTCGGCTGCAGCCATAGATGAGGCCAGTTCCGAATAAAGACGAGTCTTCACGGCCGATAATTTTCTACGATTGCGCTCCAAAAATAGACCAGCGACAACGAGAAACGCCAGCACACCTAGCACAGGCCCTTGGGTTATGGCCCAGAGGAGAAATCCGATTACAAAAATGCGCACAAATAAGAGGTCCAATACTATTAGCACATTTGTGGATAAATAACTAGTAGAGATGAAAATTATAATTAGGACGAAGATTAATCCAGGCATTGTTTTTAATTCATCTAAAAACATCGCAATTTCGTGGAGTCCGTATGCCACACCTGTTAAAACGAATTATATTTTGCCCGATTGGTGGTAAATTGCACGCCAGCCTAAGAAAAACCTACGATTTATGTCATAGTGCATTATGGCGTCAGCATCCATATCTCTATCAAGTCTTGATAGGGTATTGACACCACGCGGCTATGCCATTCGTAAGGAATTTTTATCGAGTCAACAGCAACAAGATCTGAGGAGACAACTCACAGTGGCCCCTCAAGTCCTGGAAAAATATAACAAAGGTGCTGAACATTTTCCGGTGTATCAGGAATCCGCCAGCCGTTTTTATGTTCCTCGTCAGTGGGGGAAGAACAATTTTGGTGATCCGGAAGCAGATGTTGTTCCTGATGGTCAGGATTTGCCAGCCGCAGCCTTGCATTTTGAAGGCAAACCATATGATTATCAAGAGAAAATCGTAGATAGTTTTCTGGAAGCCGGTGCGGAAGGCCTCATTTGTGTCCCTTGTGGGCGCGGCAAGACTGTGATGGCACTGTATACGGCCCTGTGCATTGGAAAACGATTTTTGATAGTGGTTGATAAGGAATTTCTGGCAAATCAATGGCGCGGAGAGCTGGAGAGATTCTGCCCAGGGGTGCGAGTCGGAATTCTACAGGGGTCACGAGTAGAGATTGAAACGGACAAGTTTGACTGCACAATTTGTATGTTACAATCCGTATATCCGAAGGAGTTTCCGCCAGATTTCTTTAAAGACTATGGATTCTGTATTTTTGATGAATGTCACAAATTGGGTGCACAGCAATTTAGTCGATGTCTCGCCAAAATTCAGACCAAATATATGCTGGGTCTAAGTGCTACTCCTGATCGCGACGATGGCCTGACAAAAGTCTTTGAATGGTATATCGGCAGTCCAGTGTATCAAGAAAAAATTCGTGAACCGGACCCCACCGTAAAAGTTCACGCTGTCTGGTTTCATTCCGATGATGAAGAGTATACAGAAATTCCAACGGACTGGAAAGGTGAAATTGTAACTGCCAGGCTCCTCACCAAACTCGTGGAATTCCAACCGCGAACTGACCGAATCATTCAAATTATTCGCCAGGTTGCTTTGGCAGACTCTAGACGTCAAATACTCGTCCTGAGCGAACGCAAAGCACATCTCGCCGCATTCGAAGATGGGCTCACTGAACTTCCTATCCAGTCTCCTTGGAAACTCACGACAGGATACTACGTGGGAGGTATGAAACAAGAAGAACTTGATAGGAATGCCGCTGAGGCACAGGTTCTCCTGGCGACATATGCTATGGCTTCCGAGGCTCTTAACATCAAAACATTGAATGCAGTCATTCTTGCCAGCCCTCGAAAAAAGGTTGAACAGAGCACTGGCAGAATTTTGCGCCTGAGACCTGAGCAGCGCGTCGTGGAGCCGCTCATTTACGATATAATTGATAGTCATGATACGTATGTGCGGCAATGGTGGACTAGACAGAGGTATTACAAACAATGTAATTACTCTATTCAGCATATTGGGCGTCGTAGACTAGGGGCTGAGGATGGCGGAGGTGAAAGTGCCAATCCTAATACATGTCTTATTACTGTTTAGTTCTGGGCGCGGTTCTTGTCTTTCCGATTACGGCGGCTGCGGTCACGGCGGTTGCGACGAGTCTTGCGCTTGCCTCCTGCTGTCTTAATACAAGCCTGATTATATGAACGAGCATCATATGGAGTCTGCATCAGAATTGCAGGATTGGCTGGCGGAGGATTCGGCAGAGGCACATTGCCATAACCTGCCGTAGGGGCATAATACGCGCGAGTATCGGAATCTCCAGGATAGTATCGTCCCTCCATTCCGCTTGACGGACTGGCGGCCTGTCCTGCCGTAAGTCCAGCAGGTGCCGGTTCGCCCATGATTCCCTGTGCCTGACCACCCTTAGCCCCATAGGGGGGCGGGAAAGCTTTGACGGCAACATTAAGAGGCATGTTGTTAGCACCTGCTGAGGCGGCTTTCTGAGCATTGAGGTCATCCAGCCCAGGTGTGCGTGGATCCGTCGGCTCGCAAGGGATCTTGGTAAATTGGCCGAACGCAGCACCGTCGGCATTCGGGGCAACTGCCCAAGTGTCAGGACCTCCAAATCCCCAACGACCACCGTTCATGGCCAGCCCAGGGAGACCACCGCGTGTGCCCATATACAGCTCGGGATTTACCCGGCTTGCGGCCAAGACTGGTGTTGGCGCACAATCTTTGCCAGGCGGCGGATATGCCTCGTGCACTACATAACCAGGACTCACCCAGTTTTTAGGATTATCATCCCAGCCACCGCCGCGCACTGTGCGACGTCTGCGCTCACGCTTTGTTTTGTTTGCCCGTCTATTTGTTCGTCTATTTTTGGCCATTCCTGGCTTCAACCCTATTCAGTATCATTATTTTTATCAGCTGCCTTTTCCTTTTCGGCCTGCTTCTGAATCTGAAGGAATGTATTATGAGTAGCGATGGGATTATCCTCGGGCATAATACGCAAAATTCGGAATTTATTAAAATCATTTTCCCATCCCACTTCCACAGGGAATTTTTTTCCAGCTAGGCGAAGACTCTGACTGAGCTCTAGTCCCGACACGGCCGCAATTCCAAGACTCTGCCCTTCTTGACTGAATAGGGAATATGTATCAGGAAGCACGGAATTATAGGGACGCGCCTCGGCCACTGCCATTGTCGGAATGCCTGGAAATCTCTGTGTAGTCGGGGGGCGATATTCCCTTTTTTCACGTGGAGTCACCGAATCCCACCAGAACCATCTGGGCTGTCCAACAAAGTCTGGCTGAATAATCCAGGATAGGCTGGCATCATAGGCCGTTTTCCAGTCATCCATTGCAATGGGTTCAACGAGTCGAGGCTTAAAAGAAAGAAGAGGCTGGGACTCTGGCATGGTTTGCCAGAGTCTGAGCAATTCCTCCCAGCGCTCTGAGAATGTTCGCCGATTCCAGAGCTCACGGCCCTGGTAAATTAATAAATCCTCTATCTGGAGAACCGATTCACTCACCAGGAGATTCGCCATACATACCGTCGCGCCCGTATCCGTAAAATTGGGAGGGACTATCCAGCGGAAAGTTCGACCCTCCTGGCGATCAGGGCTCCATAGACATACGGGCCAGCCGCGAATGAAAATGAGGTAGGCCGTTGGGCGACGGTCGAATTTAGCCCACACCCAGGCTTTTTGATTACTGAGAATACCTTTCGCACGGGCGTATGGAAGATGAATTTCCATACGTCCACGAAGAAATTGGTGCTTACTCAATAATTCATCAATGGCTTTTCTATGCCCTGCTTCGAGTCCCTGGAAGCGCGGATGTTTAGAATGATGCGTATTGCGGTGCGAATGAGACGTGGTGTCGGCCATTATGTTTGATTGCCTACAATTCTTATATAATTTGTGTTAGAATCTTTATACTGCTTTTTAGACCCTTGCAGAAAATGAGAGTTATAGTTTAAAGGAATTGACCATTCTAACTCTATATTGAAGGTACATACGCCCCATTTGAACCTCTTACGATATCACCCTCTGATATTCTTGAGGACAATCTAAAGCAAAAAGATTTTCTTGAGAGACGTAAAAAATCTTAGCTACGCTTGAGGACAATCTAGAGCAAAAAGATTTTCTTGAGAGACGTAAACAAATCTTAGCTACGCTTGGTGAGGTTGAAGAATTAATGTCAAATTACCTCGGTATGTCTTCTTTTTTTATTCAAGGCAACTAAACATTGTCTACGAGTTTGACAACTCCTTATGTAGTCTAGTCAAGCCTTCTGCAGAGGTGGAATCTCATATAAGAAAGCTAAATAAGATTTAAAAAATATAAAGTTTATAAGTATACACGCTCATTTAAAATCCGCAAGGGTCTAAAAAGCGGAGAAGTTCATGCCGTTTGAATTCGTGTCGTTTGCAAATACACCCTCCATGAATTCACCGCGATTTTCTACAAAGTCTGTGTTAAATGCCTGAATAGATCCAGGCGTATTGTCCATAACTGGACTTGCTATTCCAGAGGCTGACGCAATTACTGTATCATTATTCTGGGGCGCAGGACGATAGGCTCGCTCAGGATTTCGCATATTTTCAGGGGCGTTTGCTGTCTCGACTTGCTCTGCATAAGGATCCTTTGCAGCCGGTTCACTGTATATCACGGCCTCTCTATCCTGTCCGTCCTGGGCTGGGGGGCTAGGACCGGACGGTGTGATTCTCCGAGGAGGTTCATTGACAACTGGAACGACTACCTCGGCCCCTGGTCCTGGCATTTCAAAGTGTTCGCGTTCTTCATTATCCGAATCTACCTTATTCAGTGCTGGAATAACAATGGCCCCCGTCGTGTATAGATAATAGAATAAAAAACCCAGAATGATAAGACAGATTAAAATCCCCAGATTTGTATCCATAACTCCGTAGATTCTCCTTCTTACCAGCCAATAATAAAATATACAGACAGCCGTCGCAAAATCTTAGACTAACGAACTCTTCTTCCCAGCGAAGTGCCGGATTTGAATTATTTATTGATCTAAACATAAATTACAAATCGCCTACAAGCATTTTCCATACAGCCTCACTACATGGTACTTCTTTGATATTTTTAAAAACAATTCTATTATATGAGACACCTGTCTGGTTTCCCAGGTAGAAATCTCCTACCCAGTTTCTTGGCATTCTCTGGACACAAATCGCCCTTTTAGGAGATTCATTTTTTCTAATACCTGTGAATTGATGTATAATTTTATAGGATGTTGAATAGCCAGTTATTTCATCTTCTTCCAACCACCAATCGGGCCCATAATGAATAATTAAATTTTTGGCCGTTTCATTGAAATGGGATGGTTTGGCCGTATTATATATGTGAATTTCCATAGTATCTAGTCTAAAATTGAAACGACCGTTTAAACAGTTAAATAGCCTAAGAAACAGACTTTTCTATATTACTTAGGATGTCCGCGTCAGCTCTTTCAAATTATCAGGGGTTGCTTCTGACTACAAAGGGAGAAGTAAAGAGAGCTAATGTTCAAATTTCAGGAGATACTCTTAATGAAGCAGATATTCAGAAATACCTGCGTCGTAAAGAAAAGCCCGATATTTTGAAACAATATATCAATGGCGAGATAACCTACACCCTATGGGGTTACTTTGAAAATAGTATTAATGGGAAAAAAGGTAATTGTAATCAATCGAAATTTCCAACTCATACAGAGTCAATCATTAAACCACTAAACACGTCGCCAATCATTGGGGATATTCTTCTGATCGCCCATGGAGAAAAACTAAAGAATACCCATTTTGTATCTGTTCAAGATTGGAATGACTTTGTAGAAGGTAAAGAGACACCTATAAATAAAATTGTAAATTTAGTAAAATCCAAAACTGACGGGGGTGCTCTAAAAAAGACAACTAAACAAGTAAAATTTGCGAAGACCGAAAAGATAAAAAATAAAGCGGAGAAGACAAAAAAAGATACAACCAAATCAAAATCCAAAGCCAAACTGAAAAAGAAGAAAGTTGATGATGAGGACGACGATTCAATTACATCCGACGATTCTAATAACTCGGATAATCAAAGTGATGTAGAAGATTTAGATCAGGAAAATTCGGACACCGATAATAAAAGTATAGATGACGCCGACGCCGACGCCGACGCAGACGCAGACGCCGACGCGGATGCAGACGATGCCGAAGACGAGGACGCAGATGCAGACGATGCCGATGATGAAGACATGGAGGACACAGATGACCTGGAGGAGGGCGACAAAATGGAAAATTTTGGAGATAAGCACAATGGGGACACGGACTACTTTGTAGAGGATTTGGAGGAAGAACGCGAGATTCAAGCAAAGCGCAAAAAAAAGTCCAATAACAAAAATAATGAAGTTCTCAGTTTGAAGGAAGAGCTGACCCCGCTATCTCCCTATGAAGATGTCCCCGTTCGAGGTAATTTTATTAAAACATTCTCGCGCATATTTCAAGACTTATTTGATGATAATACAAAAGCCATCACTCTGGAAAATGCCATGTATTGTCATGTGCTACAATCCGCTGAAAGTAAATTCATCCCGAAAAACTGGAAATCAAAGGCCTTCGCAGGCCTATATAAACACGCATCACAACAAATTTTCTGGAATCTACACCCTCAAAGCCCTATCCTTAATAAGAATTTGATTCGTAGAATCAAAGAAGGAGAATTCCCTATTGAGAATATAGTATCTATGACTTCCTATGAACTTGCTCCTGAAAAATGGAGAGAAATGGCGGATAGGCAGTTTCTCCGAGAGCAGAAGATTCTCGAAGGGGACAAGAGTCGTTCAACGGATCAATTCAAGTGCCATCGTTGCGGCAAGCGTGAATGCTCTTTCTATGAATTACAGACACGTTCTGCCGATGAACCCATGACTCAATTTATAACATGTCTGAATTGTGGAAAACGCTGGAGACAGTAGTTAGTAATGTGTCTAATTTTACAAATAATAATTCAAAAATAACAAAAGAAAAAGAAATGCCACATGCGAATTTGAATGACATTGTATATCTTGTGGGAGATGAAACTGATAAATGGCCAATGTTGAAGGATTCTTCCAATTTTTTTATGAATAAATTTAACACGATGAATTATATTACGGTTGGGCTGACTAATTTTCCTTATTCGGATTTTTTAATAAATTCAAAAATTGTGTCAAATTGGCATGTAGTAGCACTTGACACTTCTGGGGCATTACAGGATAATAGTGAAAATATTATGAAATTCCAAACCATTGAAAAACTCAATAGAGAATACTTAGAATACGAAGGAGAAGATACACAGATACAGTTCGGCACGCAGCAATTTATCGATTACGATACTACGAAGCTTCATAGATTTGATGAAGGTAATATGAGACATCAATTCGCGGATTTTCTCAATACTCTGGAAAGTATCGAAGTGGTCCGAATCGATTGCCCGGAACAGGAAAGATGGATCTTATCGACGATTTTTGATACTGGGTTTTTGCCGAGTGTGATGTATATCCGTTTCAAAGAAAATCCTGGAAATTGTCTGCTGACTCGCAATACAATCGGGAATCTACGTATGCTGGGATATGCCCTATTATATATTCACGAAGACAAGTATTTATTTTATTATACAAATCAGTCATCATATGATTTATTCAATGTAAGTGAATTGGGTATGCAAAATCCTTTTGTTCAGAAATGTATCAAAAGCACTCTAGATGCATTACAGACAAGAGATGAAACTAAGGAAAATGGATTATCTATCAAAATTAAAAAATTTTATACCTTGTAGAAATTGAAACCTCCACATAGATTAGAGTCGGGCACCCAAGCCGACACCCTATACAGTCTTTAAGGTAAGCATGAGTAATTCCGATATAGATCGCGCTCTTATATATTCATGCTTACCTATTTCACGCTCTCGTCTTTATGAAAGTGATTTCATTTATTCCCTCACTCAATTGACATCTTCACATACTACAAAAAGTCCAAAAGCAAAGACGGAAAAAAGTATTGATTTTTTAGAGGAAAACATAACAACAACTCCGAGATTTAGGAGACCTGTTTTTTCAAAATCCACCAAATCAACGAAAACGACTAAATAACCATGAGGTCAGAAAGTCTCCAATATTCATATTGACCATTCGGCAAAGGACGTTTTACAATATAGGGCAATCGTTTCTGTTCCAGTTCAGCACGAGCAATTTCACGGACATCCGTCATATACGATGGGACACTGATGAATGCCTGCGCCCCTCGACTCAACATCTCCGCACGTAGACCAATAATTGCTGTACGTTCGTAGAGAGTTAGAAAAGGAAATGTCGTGTGGTTTTCATCCAGTCCCGTAGGAATCTCATTGTCAGACTTAATATTGATTTTTGGCAGCACAGACTCTATGTAGTCAATTTGGCATTCAGGATGATGCTCGAATAGTTTTCGCAACTTTTGCTGACTTTGTAGTGTAACATCGTCCGTTTCTGCACCGACATCATCGAGTTCCTCCAGGACTTCATCTAGTTCAAATTCATCGTAATCCGCGCCGCCCGTTGTGATTATATCCTCTGCTTCCATGGAGTTAATCTTATTCTCTTTATCTTTCTGTTTTTAAATATGAAATCTATTTATATTCCTAAATTGTCAGAATTACATTCAATTTTACAAAGTAAGTCCGACAGTCGGCAAATTAGTCAAGATGTGTCAATCTAAAGTATCCAGTAAGGTTTACTATAGATGGAAATTTCTAATTCGAATACCGCCTTCTCTTCGGACTGGACTACACCAGCCGTCCAGAATGATGCACCTCCACCTCCACCGCCAACCGCCGCGACCGCGACTGCTGCCGGTAATCCTGCCGGCCTGACTAGTTCAGAAGAAGTCCCCGTCATGGATAGTTTTGAATGTATGGAACTGCCTGATAATCTTCTGCGAGGAATTTATTCTTATGGCTTTGAAAAGCCATCGTCTATTCAGCAGATCGCCGTTTTACCCATGAAACAGGGGCGTGATTTATTGGCACAGTCTCGTTCTGGAACGGGAAAAACAGGAGCATTCACTATCGGTGCTCTGTCTAGAGTTGATCCGTCAATTCTTTATCCGCAGGTTATTGTAATCTGTCATGTTCGAGAATTAGCAGAGCAGACCTATAAAGTCGCCGCCGCGCTAGGAAGATACATGGGATTGAAGGCAATGTTTGCAACAGGAGGTTCAAATCTCCGCGGAGATTTTTCAAATCTGCGTCAAGGTGCTCAGTTTATAGTAGGAACTCCTGGGCGTATTTATGATCTGATTCGCCGTAATGAATTACGTCTGGAGCATATTCGGTGTCTAATTTTGGACGAGGCTGATCAGCTTCTTGAGAATCTGTTTGCCGATCAGATTCAGGCAATCTTGGAATTTCCTTTTCCCAAGACCACCCAGCTTGCCCTATTTAGTGCTACAATGCCGGATGAAGTTCTTCAGATTGCTGAACAATTTCTGCATAACCCTGTGAGAATTTTATCACCAGCGGAAGAATGGTCTTTGGAGGGAATCAAGCAATACTATGTAGAGTTGGGTCGCGAGGAATGGAAGTTCGATGCACTTGTTGATATTATGAGCAAAATTAAAATAAATCAGTGTATCATTTATGTCAATAAACGCCAAAAAGCCGAATGGTTGGCTAAGAAGATGCTGGATGCAGGGCATAGTCTAGAATACATTCATGGTGATATGGAAGTTGCCGAACGTAAGAAGCGACTGACCGATTTCCGCGAAGGTCATGTGCGAGTGCTCATTTCTACGGACTTGCTGGCGCGTGGAATTGATGTTCAGACTCTGAGTATTGTAGTGAATTATGAACTTCCGCCTTCTCATGAAAATTATCTTCATCGCATCGGTCGAACAGGGCGTTATGGCCGCAAAGGCACTGCTCTGAACTTGATTACTCCTGAAGAGAAGGACCAGCAGACACATTTGGAAAGGACATATGGAACGCGAGTAGAAGTTTTGCCAGATGATTTGAGTGTTCTGGGGAAGTGAGACTTAATAGGAGATTAGCATAAAACAGGCAAAATAAATTTTGACTAAAAACAAATATACTGTTATTTATTTTTAGTCTCGAATTTGAACTAAATGTGTCTAAAGAAATCTAAAAAATATAATTATATACAAATATTAGTAACATGTCATATATTTATTCCAATTTTCTAACGGATGAAGAAATTCATTTTTTGAATAATCTTCCCGAAGTTCTTACTGCCAAAAAATCCCTGGATAATCGGCCATCTGGAATGGTCTATTTTTCTATCAATGTAACGGATTCGATTCGCGAAACTTTACAGACTCGTTTTGGGCTGGAACTTTCGACAACATGTATCCCAATGCGATTGATTAAGGGTGATACCATGCCGCATATTGATACAGCTACATCAAGCTTTGAAAATACGTATCTATTATATCTAAATGACTCCCCTGGTGAACTTATTATAGATTCACACTCCCATCCTATTCAGGCCAATACTGGATTTGTATTTAATAAGGGCGTTAAACATGGAACAATAAATACTACAAATATTCCTCGATTATTGATTGGTCCTATGAATGAATTTGCTCAACCCGTTGGTTCACCTTTGACCTATTTTCCAACAGAAGCTGATGCACTTGCGTTTACCAATGTTCTTGGATACGGTGGAGGATTTACTGTTGGTTCAGGCGGTCCTTTTGGTCCAGGAGGCGGATATACTAGTTGGAGATTGGCTTCGAATAGCACTGGTTCTTCACCGCAAAATGTCATATATCCGAATGGAAGTGTTCTGAATAGCGATGGTTCTTATTATTTATATCCATCCGCCCCATGCTTTTTAGAGGGTTCCACAATTCTTTGCCAAATAGACGGTGTTGAAAAATATATTCCTGTTGAACAACTAAAAAGTGGAACTCTAGTTAAGACAAGTTTGGATGGATATAGGCCAGTTGCCTTTATAGGAAAGGGGACTATAAAAAATCCTGGAAATAACGAAAGAACTGAGAATCGTCTTTATAAATGTTCCCCTTCAAAATATCCTCAACTGACGGATGATTTATATATTACAGGCTGTCATTCTATTCTGGAATTTCCAATAACTGAAAAACAGAAGGAAGATACAATTAAACATCTTGGTAAATTATTTGTAACGGATAAGAAATATAGACTAATGGCGTGTGTCGATGAACGTGCTGAACCTTGGAATTCTGAAGGGACATATACAATTTGGCATTTCGCTTCATAGTCTTGACGAAAGAATAAATTATGGTGTCTATGCAAATGGTGGTTTACTTGTTGAAACATGTTCAATAAGCACCCTTAAAAATAAATCAAATATGACACGTGTTGTCTAGGGAATATTATAATGGTAATTACACTGATTATTACACTTAATCTAAAGCTTGTAGCTTTTTATATTCTAAAGATGTGTATTATAAGTGGACCTGTTTCCAGTGTAGGCTCAACAAAAATACTATGTCTACCCTCAAAAAATAGAAAAAGACAGCTGACTGTTTATAAAAATGCGGTAAATACACCTAATACAAATGCGATGTGTTTGCCTGTTCCAAATCCTAATACAGTAAAGTTTGAGAAAGTTCCAAAGGATATTTTTACTCAATGTAGTAATTCATTTGATTATTCTATTTCTTATCGTCCTCAAGCAGCTGGAGTAGTCTCGCTCAAGTCCAAATCGTATCTTGCTATTCAGTCCCATGGTTCTTATGATGTGGTTCTGGTTCCGAGCATGTCAGATATTAAGCGGATTCCTCCTAGCTTTCTAATCTTGACAGACGAAGTCAAAGAATTTTTGCAAACATCGTATCCAGGAAACTTTGGAATAGTTCTCTGTAAGCTGAAGGCAGGACACACTGATTATGAACCGTTTGCGTATTCACATGAACTTCAAGATAATTTACATCTATTTTTTCCTACGAAGCACTTTCATATAAATAGTGGCAATAATACAAATGTAGATTTTGGAGAGCCGCTTAGCTCTCAAAGCGGATGGCGTAATTATTTTTC
>Ga0214917_10000535_pt1 | contig 50267 bp, 44 predicted proteins | sample LL_1208_BB_MetaG_FD_177983 | JGI IMG/M metagenome (GOLD analysis project Ga0214917, IMG submission 177983) | Freshwater microbial communities from Lake Lanier, Atlanta, Georgia, United States - LL_1208_BB | ecosystem: Environmental > Aquatic > Freshwater > Lake | place: USA: Georgia | collected... | reverse complement strand
TAAAGCATGTTTTTAAAGTGTTGAATAATGTCGGAGTTGTTATTTGTGCAGACTCTACAACAGTTCCTGTGATTATACCTTGTCAACAATGGTGTGAGTTGACTGCTAACTTCAATTTTACTGTTCAGCCTTCCAGCAATGGTACTACAGTTGTCAATTTCACTAATACTTCTACTAATCTGTTAGCTACTGATTCTTGTTTTTGGAATTTTGGAGATGGTACCACAGCAATAGGAGCAAGTCCATCACATACGTATCCAGCTAATGGAGTATATACGGTTTGCTTACGCATCAAGCGGAATCCGCCAAGTGCCGGGCTTGCACCATGTGTTCGTGAAATTTGTAAGCCAGTTGCGGTTGCAAACATTTATTCTTGCAACATTCGTCCAAACTTTGTTAAAATACCCTCTCCAACAGTACCGTTGCGAGCATTGTTTACCAATACAACTCCAGTTCTTTCTGCAAACACAGCTACTGCGCAGTGGATTTTTGGGGATGGTACTACAGCTACAACTTGGAATGTGGAACATACTTACCCAGCTCCAGGACGTTATCGCGTCTGTTTAAAAGTATTCTATGGTAATAACTGCATCAGTGATATCTGTGATTCTGTTACTATCGAACAGCCACGAGTAATTCGATGTGACAGTGTGTTTGTCAGAATTGCCACACGTAGAGAGCCAACACAGCCTAATAGAGTATTTTTTTACACTACTAATAATGTTCCTGTTACGCAAGAGACATGGACAATTACACCATTGGGAGGACAAAACGTATCGGTAGTTACTTATAATCAAATTAATCCCGTTCATACTTTCACGATGCCCGGGTCTTATCGCGTTTGCTTACGTGCAGTTACGCTTGGAAATTGTGTAAAGGAAATGTGTGATACAATTCAAGTAGGTGCATCATCTAATTTATGTGAACTTACCGCTTATCCAAACCCGGCACAATCACAAGTGAGTGTGTATGTGAATCTTACTCAGCCTCGATTGATTAATGCTATTTTGTTCAACAGTCAATTTACACAGGTAGGTAGTATTTCCCAGTGGGGAACTGTAGGAAACAACCAGGTTAGTTTCAATATCGGTGCGCTACCAGCTGGGCCTTATATTATTCGAGTTACTGCCGGAGATCGTATCTGTTTTGCTCGATTTAGTAAGATGTAATTAGTATTTAATCAATGCGTTTTACATTTTGCGCAATCTAGTATGATTGTGTTGATTGGTATAGCATCACCAATGTCTAACACATTTGTTTCCTGTTCATGAAAACTGCATAAGGGAACTACAAATATTTCAGCATTTCCTTTTTCATGGAGTTGGACAAGTGAGCCATTTACGGCAATTCTATTACAACTAACTTCAGCGCACCAAATTATCCATTGTGTGGAGTTGTTATTAAAATGCATTCTCCAATTTCCACATTTGCAAACAGTCGGTTTTGGTCCATTATATAATTTCACTAGTCCCATTTTACATGTGTTACCCATGAGAGAGTACTACACGTATGCAAATTCATTCTACTTTGTTGAATATCATTAGGTATTTTCCGCAATAGACTACCGTATTAATACCTATAAGTTGAAGAAAAATGATAATAGTTAGTAGATAAGTAAATATCTTTTAAATTGATTATACCATCGATTATATTCAATTAACTGACAATTTATGAATGCATATGAAGCGAGGGTTCTTATTGCTGTTGCGATTTCCACTTTTTTGATTGCGTTAATAGTCACTGTTTTGGTGATATTGTTGTTTATTCAGCATCGGAAAAATTTATTATTACAACAAAAAACCTCAATGGGTGAAATTGCTTCACTTGAATTTGAAAGGGCAAGAATCGCTGCCGATTTACATGATGATTTGGGGCCTTTACTCGCTGCTATCAAATTTAGAGTTGGATTATTGTCACCATCTAGTAGCGAGGATCAGGAAGAAATTAAGCAATCCGTAGACCATTTGGATGAAGCAATACAGCGTCTTCGAAAAATATCAAATAATTTATTACCGACTGCGCTTGAACGGAAGGGGTTGGTTGATGCCGTTTACGAATTGATCAATCAGGCTATGCGCGTTAAGAATATAACTATTGAATTTGAATATGATACTTTCCCGGCTCTTTCAAAGGATTATGAAGTGCATTTTTATCGCATTATTCAAGAGAGCCTATCTAATTGTTTAAAACATGCCAATGCTACAAACCTGCGAATTGCTTTAACAAGTAACGATAATGTCATTAATCTACAAATTATAGATAATGGCAAAGGACTCCCTGCCAATATTTCTTTAGAGGGTATTAGTGGAAGGGGATTAATTGGCCTTAAAAACAGAGCCAGTATTATGGGAGGAGAATTACTCATTCACTCACATCCTGAAAAAGGCACAATTTTGGAATTTGAAATACCTATTCATGCATAATAAAGCCAAAACACGGTTAGCGATTGCCGATGATCATGAAATTTTCCGTCAAGGGTTTAAAGCACTCATTGCCCGTCAAGCGGGTCTTGAATTGGTAGGAGAAGCTGGAAATGGAAAAGATCTCTTGGGGCTTATCGTTCGCTTACAACCTGAATTAGTTTTTGTAGATATTAAAATGCCAATCATGGATGGCATTGACACAACGCGAGAAATAAAAAGTTCTTTCCCTTCTACAAAAGTTATTGCACTTTCCATGTTCAATGATGATCACTTGGTAAGTGACATGCTGCATGCCGGAGCATCTGGTTATTTATTAAAAGACGCAACACAAGAAGAATTAATCAATGCAATCAATGCTGTGATGAGCGGGGGGTCCTACTTTTGTAGGGATACTTCGGAAAGAATTACCGCTTTAGTAGAGACAAATTATTTTTATCCTGAAAAGGGAAATCTGCGACTACGATTTTCTGAACGAGAAATTAAAATAATTCGATTGATTTGTGAGCAGTATACCACGAAGGAAATTGCTAGCATACTTGGATTAAGCAATCGTACCATCGACGCACAACGTGATACTATTCAGCAAAAAACCAACTCTAAAAATATGGTAGGAATTGCTTTATACGCTATCAAGAACGGAATTTACAAATTGGAGTTGTAGACTTGACAACCGCTGGTTCTAACTTCTTGAAGCCAGACTTGGAAGCAATTCTTGAATTATTTCTACTTTTTAAAAAATGATGCGTCAAGATAAAAGACGGTATCAATAAAAAAAGGAACTCCATTATTAGTCAACACATTTTCGTCATGAAGATCTTCCAGAATCAGACCCAAATCCGGACTGAAATAATCATTATTCTTTTTTAGTAGAAATCCATTCTTATCTAAAAATTCTTTAACTGATTCAACATTTGTAATCTCAGTTATCTCAATGAAAGGTTGTTTAACTACTGAATAAAGTGTTTTTTCCTTCTCGTAAAAACCGATCAGTTGATAAGCGGTTTCAGGGAAAAAATAATTATGGATTAAAAGGCTGTGAAAATAGTCGGACCAAAACAGGTAGAAAATGGAATCATTTAGTTTGTAAACATAACGCTCGTCTTGATGTAAATAAACCCACTGCTCAGCCCCACTTGCAATAAATCGGCTTTCATCGTGATCAGTGAACCATAACCGATTTTGATTGATCCAGGAGATCAGCTTCTCTGCTTCTTTTTCTTTTGTGAACTCAGGTTCTTGAGAGATTCTACTTGTTTCCTGGCTTTTTCTAAGGTGGTAGGCCGCTGCACAGATAAGATCCGTTGTTGCATGATCGCCAACTCCTGAAATGATACTTTGTAGTTCATGCTTTACATTCATTTACACAAAGGTAAAAAATACAAATTACTTACCCATAAGTAGGAAGCAACACATTATCAACTACTTACCATTAAATTAAAACGGTCACCAGATATTATTTCAAATGACCATTATTATTTTCTGAAATAACAAGTAGTCCCGACAGGCATTTTGCCGTAGGCAAAAACCTGTCACCTTATTATAAAATGGTAGTCCCGACAGGAATCGAACCTGTATCTAAAGTTTAGGAAACTTCTATTCTATCCATTGAACTACGGGACCGGTGATAATGCGCAGTGCTTGCTTATCAAAGAGTGCAAATATAGGAGTAAAAACTCCCTTATATTGTAAGGCAAATCGACACCTCATTGACAGAACTAGAGCTTATAGAAGGATTGAAGCGCGGCGATGAATCGGCCTTTCGGGTACTGGTTGAACAGTACCAAGATCTGGTCTATAATACTGCATTAGGGGTGGTACAAAATGCCGCGGACGCAGAAGATGTGGCCCAAGAAGTTTTTATTCAAATCTTTCGTTCCATTGGGACTTTTAAATCGGAGGCTAAACTTTCTACTTGGATATACCGTATTACTACAACTCGAGCATTGGATCTTTTAAGGGCGCGAAAAAGTAAAAAGCGCTTTGGGTTACTAAAGCGGTTATGGGAGACTGAAGATGAAAATCCTTTGGATACAATTGAGGACTTTAATCATCCAGGCGTGGCATTGGAAAGAAAAGAGGATGCCGCAAAGTTGTTTGAAGCTATTGGACAGCTGCCTGAGAATCAAAAAGTTGCTTTTGTGCTTCATAAGCTTGAAGGCCTTTCTTACCAGGAGATTAGCGAGATAATGGGCAATACCGTTCCTGCTGTCGAGTCTTTAATGCACCGCGCTCGCCTGAATCTTAAAAAGATACTTGAGAAAAAAATATTGAATCTATGATATCGAAAGTTTTACCTTACCCTCACGTCAAACCCTCTGCCTTATGAAGCACGAAGTTTCTAAAAAAGTTGATCAACTGATAAGCAGTCTTGACCAGGTCAAAAGAGCGCCTGCTCCAGCTTTTTTTTATACGCGTCTGCGGGCACGGATGGATCACAATTCTGTAGCACCTCTGTTGGGCGTTCAACTTCGTCCTGCGCTGGCATTAGTTATAATGCTATTATTGTTTTTGGTAAATACAATATTAGTTATCAATCGTACGCCTACACCCACGTTGGCTGATGTAACCGATAAAGAAGAATCACAGCACTGGTCTAATGAATATGCAGCAAACGATCAGTTTCCTTTTAATGAATCGTACGCGAATTGGGCCAGTAACAAATAAATATGTATGAGTCAGACAACTTCAAAATATGTAACACTCGGTGTGCTCTTGCTATTATTACTAAATACGGGACTAGTTATTTTTTTGGTAGCCGACAGAAACCGGTCACATTCAAACAGCTCACATACGCGGCCGGATATTGCTGCTCAAATGGCGAAGGAATTGAAAATGTCCGATGCACAGCGTCAACAACATTTGACCTACCGCGAAAATTATTATAAAGAGACTAGGCCTTTGTACGATTCAATTCGTAAAATGAGGGTTGTGCTATTTTCTGCTGTGGGTAATACGCAGCAAGCAGATTCTCTTTTAGTAGCGTGCAACGAAAAAATTAATCGATTGCAAAACTCAATCAATACGTTGACTGTCGCTTATCTACAGCGTGTCAGAAGTATTTTAGATACGGCACAGCAAAAAGATTTTGATCAGTTCATCTTGCGCATGATGCAGCGGAGTCGCCGGGATTCCAGTAAAAGCAAGTAATTTTTACGCGTATAATTGCTCAATCGCGTCTCTGAATTTCTCCAGAATTACTTTTCGCTTCAATGAAAGTTTTGGTGTTAATTCTCCTGTATCTACGCTCCAGTCTCTGGGGAGTAAGGCAAACTTTTTTACCTGTTCAACGGGATTGAAAAATTTATTAAAACTTTCTACCAATTCTTGATAATGCTCTACTACTTTTTTATGATTACAAAGTTGAATTGGATCCGTTTCTTTTATTCCCTGTTGACGACACCAATCTAAGAGATTGGGGAATGAAGGAACAAGCAGGGCGCTGACAAATTTTCTTTCTGCACCAATCACCATTGCTTGTTCGATGAATAGGGATTCTTTCAATTTACTTTCAATAGGTAAAGGCGCTACATATTTACCGCCACTTGTTTTAAATAGTTCTTTTTTGCGGTCGGTGATTTTTAAAAATCCTTTCGAGGTAAATGTTCCAATGTCACCCGTCATAAACCAATCACCCTGCATCACATCGGCAGTCAGATCCGGACGTTTGTAATAGCCCATCATGATATTAGGACCTTTGCAAAGTATCTCGCCATCCTCAGCAATTTTTACTTCAACTCCTTCAATGCAGGGTCCTACAGAACCAAACTCTCTTCCAGATTCCTGAAAGCGATTAACACTAATAACAGGAGAGGTTTCAGTTAAACCATAGCCTTCCATAATGACGATACGTGCAGCAGTAAAAATGCGAATCAGTCTTACCTGACAGGCAGCACCTCCGCTAATAATTGCTTTTACATTGCCACCCAATGCTTCTCTCCATTTGCTGAAAATAAGTTTATTCGCAACGGCTAATTGTAGTCGATAGATAAGACTTTGTGAAGCATTGATTTCAAATTTCTCTGCTAGTTCATGTGCCCAAAAAAACAATTTTCGTTTTGTGCCGGTCAATTCGTTCCCTTTGAGCATAATTTTATCATACACTTTTTCTAGCAAGCGGGGAACCGTTGTAAACAAGTGGGGTTTTACTTCTTTCAAGTTATCTCCAATGGTCTCCATGCTCTCGGCATAATAAATAGCCGTTCCTTTGAACAAGTATAAGTAAGTAACCATTCTCTCCAGAATGTGATTAAGCGGCAAGAAGCTAAGTGCTCTCATGTGATCTCCCGGAGGAAAGCAGGGCATAGAGGCTTTAAGATTCGTGATGATGTTGTGGTGTGACAACATCACTCCTTTTGGTGTTCCTGTTGTACCTGAGGTGTAGATGATTGTTGCAAGATCACTTCCTGTGATTCGATCGGAAATGGGTTTGATTTGTTCTAGTAATGCTGGAGTAGACGCTGCAAGTAATTCTTTCCAATGTGCTGCATTGGCAACATGCTCAAACGTGTAAATCTTTTGTAAGTAGGGGAGTCGATCTTTTAAGCTGATTACTTTTAAATACAAATCCTCATCGTTTACAAAAACAACTTTAGCCTGTGCATCATTGAGAACAAACTCTAACTCATTTACATTAATAGTTGGATAAAGAGGAGTTAGAATAGCGCCAATTTGTTGAACCGCTAAATCGAGCATGATCCATTCTGGACGATTCTTAGACAATAGGGCAACTTTATCTCTTCCTTCTGCAGTCATATTTCCACCGCTAACCCCAATTGATAACAGACCTGCACTTAATTTGTCAACGGTCTCTTTAACAAGCTGTGTGCTATATTTTTTCCAGTGGCCTCCCTCTTTGGCTGCCAACATATCTTCTAACGAGTTGTCCTTAATGTTGATCGAGAGACAATCAAATAGTCTTGTGGCTTGATGCATAGCAAATCGTTAAGTAGGTTTTCGTTGCAATCTGCAGCGAACTCCAATTTAGGAAATTTCCTGACTCAATGATATCTGTGATAGTGTCCGGTGGGAATTTTGAAAATTCGGTTGAACAAAAACTCTCGCAGCCGTGCATATTCATCAGCGTGTTGTTGTGTCCAGTTCGACAATGCTTCCTGGTTAATGCCATCTAAAAACAGCCATTGATCATAGGCCTCGAATAGACCGTTTTGCAAAAGTTGGCGCTGGTGTTCAAAAAGTTTGAAGGGGTATTTACTTTCATATTTTGAAAACCAGTCTAAAATAAATCTCGTGCGAATCATCGTTAAACTTTCATTCGAAAGTCCGCGCAAGGCAGGTCCTGATGCGCTGTCTAACACTTGATAAACCAATTTTCCAAACTCTTCATTCTTTTTAAAAGAAGGGATCTTATTTTTTGTTAGAAGATTCTGGTATTGTTCAAAAAGAATTTTTTTCATGTTACGGGCACGTTCGCTTCTGCTTTCCATATTGATGTAAATCTCTGCGTAAAGTAGAGCCCATATCGATTCGTTTATTGTAGAATAGTAGAGCGCGGCATTGTAGTAATTTCCTGCATAAGAAGGGTCAAGGCGAATACCATCTTCCCAGCAAACAATAGCCCGTCCATCTTTGTTGGACCATAATAATTCACCCCACTCGCTATACAAAGGGCCGCTATTGGGAAATTTTTTGATTCCTTTTCGGTAGAGTTGATCACATTCTTTAACCTCTTCTAATGCCTTGTAAACATTTCCCGCTAGTTGAAAGCAGATAATATCTGCATCTGTTCGTTCGGTGAGCGGAACGGCTATTTCTTTTGCTGCTGCAAAATCACGTTGTAGGGTGAGTGATAGCACCAACTCTTTTTCTAATTCTAGTGCCTTTGGAAATTCACGTAATCCTTGTCTGAGAACAATAACGGCATTGGCGTGATCTCCCCGATTATTATAATTGCGAGCATTCTGTTTGATTTGTGCAATCCCGGATTGTGCTTGTATCACAGGGATACTAACTAAACAAACTAAAAATAGAAAGATAAAACGCATGTAGCGATTTTGTTAAATGAGATGAGTAAGGAAGCCATCGCGCAATTTTGGTTCAAACCAAGTGCTTTTAGGTGGCATAACATTTCCACTGTCTGCAATATCAAAAAGTTGTTCTATGCTAACCGGATAAAAACTAAAAGCAACTTTCATTTCTCCACTGTTCACTCTTTTTTCTAGCTCCTGCAGTCCGCGAATGCCTCCAACAAAATCAATTCGCTTATCTGTACGTTGATCTTGTATGGCAAATAGTTTTTTGAGAATTTGCTCCGTAAAAATGCTGATGTCTAATATCCCAATAGGATCTTGCGTATAGGTGCCTTCTTTTGCTTCTAATTTATACCACTTACCATCTAGGTACATTCCAAACTGGTGTAATTGAGAAGGTTTTACAGCTGAAGCTGATGCTGTTACCTGAAAATCGTTTTGTAGTTCTTTCAATAAGGATTCAGGTGTGTGACCATTTAGATCTTTGATCACACGATTATAGTCCATGATGGCCAACTGACTTGCAGGAAAAATAGTAGTAAGAAAATACTGCGCGGCTTCACTCTTTGGCATTGCTGCAGCAACTTTTGCAGCGGATGCGGCTCTGTGATGCCCGTCTGCGATGTATGTGCAGGGTACCTCATTTTCAAATGCACTTGTAATCTTATCTATGGTGCTTTTATCATCAACAACCCAAATGGTATGTTCTACACCATCGTTGGTGACCAGATCATAGGCGGGCGAATAATTCTTTTTCCAAGATTCAACGAGTTGATGAATAGTGCGCACATCCCGATAGGCTAAAAATACATTCCCTGTTTGCGCGTGAATCGCTTGCATATGATCAATGCGATCTTTTTCTTTTTCTGGTCTTGTGAACTCGTGTTTTTTGATTTTATCTTCTAAATAGTCTGCAACACTTGAAACGCATACCAAGCCTGTTTGTGTTCTGCCATTCATCACCAGCATGTAGATATAATAACAGGGTTCTGGGTCTTGAAAAAAAACATTTTCTGCAATCATATATTGCAGATTTTTTTTTGCCTTCTTATATACTTCTGCGCTATGTACATCTATCCCCGGATCTAGGTCAATCTCCGCTTTGGTAATGTGTAAAAATGAGATGGTATTATTAAGTGCTTCCTGTCTGGCTTCTTCACTATTCAATACATCATAGGGCGGTGCCACCACTTGTGTTGCTAAAATGGGGAGTGGACGTAGTGCGCTGAATGGTTTTATTCTTGCCATGATTAGCCTTTTTTATTTGCGAATGAACGCATAAATGAGGTGATAGCTTGAACGGATGAAAGAGGTAGTGCATTATATAACGATACGCGAAAACCGCCTACACTTCTATGTCCTTTGATCCCCACCATTCCCTCTTTTTCTGCGGTTTGTAAAAACTCTTTTTCCAGTTTGGGGTCTTGCATAATAAACACAGCATTCATACTACTTCTGTCTTCTTTGGCGACAGGTCCCTGAAACAAGGGAAGTGCATCTAGTGTAGTATAAAACAATGTGGCTTTTTCTTGATTTTGTTTTTCAATGGCTGCCACACCGCCAATTTTTTTGAGCCAGCGTAGTGTTAATAGAATCACATACACGGCAAATACCGGAGGCGTATTTAACATACTGCCTTCTTTGATGTGCAAGCGATAATCCATGAATGCGGGGATAGGTCGCTTTATTTTTCCTAAACAGTTTTTATTAACTACTACTAAACAAGCACCAGCTGGTCCAATATTTTTTTGTGCACCAGCATAGATCAAATCGAATCGATTAAAATCCAGTACACGACTCAACACGTCACTGCTCATGTCTGCAATCAATGGTTGTTGTACATCATAAGGGAATTGATGCCATTGTGTTCCTGCAATTGTTTCGTTCGAAGTGAGATGTAAATAAGCACCACCTGCTTCTACGTGTAATTTTTTAGGGATTGTAGTATGACCAGTAGAAGCAGAAGAACCTGCAATATGCACTTTCCCAAACAGTCGAGCTTCTTTAATGGCTTTTTCGGACCAGGTTCCTGTTTCGGTATAGTTTGCTACCTGTCCCTCATCCAGTAAATTCATAGGAACCTGTACAAACTGTAATGTGGCGCCTCCATGTAAAAAAAGTACTTCATGGTCTTCATCTAATTGCATTAGTTCTCGCACTAGTGCCCGCGCTTCTTCCATCACTGCTGTAAAAACCGGAGTACGATGACCAATTTCAAGCAGCGATAAGCCTGTACCATTGAAGTCTAACAAAGCGCGACTAGCTTCTTCCAACACTTCCTTTGGTAAAATGGAGGGACCCGCATTAAAATTGTGCATGATCATCGGGGCAAATGTAAGCTAACCTGTCGTTGTTCCATTCCTTTTGGAGCAAATCAAAGGCGGCCTTTTCTTCTGCAGAAAAGGGATATTCAGCAAGTTCGGCAAGATTCGGTTGACCTGCTTGTACCCAGGCTGTAATCCAAAAGGATGCAACTGCTTTTATAGACTCCTGCATTCTTCGTTCAACCATTCCTTTTAATAGCTTATCATAGCTGCGTGTATAGGAGCTGGCATATTGTCGCACCACTGTTCCATTTCTTTCTTCAAACGCAAATTTTTTATCAGCTGCAAATTGTAAGGATAGCCATCGTTCTGCTTTCAGCACGGTGTCTGCAGCAGCAGCGCTTTGGAAAACACAGTTCCAGATATAGCGGCCCGGATCTTTTAAATAGTCTCCCTTCCCCAGTATAAAATCCCATTGTTCATCAGCCATTAATTCGGGTATTCTGCTTTCCCAAAATCCATGAATTCCCTGCTGTCCGGTGAGTTGACCGTTGTGGTTGCTGCTGGCATGTAAGGGAACATGTGCGTCAGCAACATAGTGGCCGAGCTCTGCAGATAGCTTCAGCATTTTAAATACTTCCTTTTTTTGCATGGCCTCCGTCAAGCGGTTTAGCATAACCTGGGTCCACCAGGGTACAATGCCATATTTATATAAACTGTCCTCGTTACAGGCTGCGACGGCATCATTCCACTGGCGAGGTAAAGAAAGAAAGGGATATCGACCGTAATGGTCCAAGTCAATATAATGACGAGGTCCTTCTTCCTTGACCTGGTATCTTCTTTTATCCGGGTCCACTGCATGTTCTTCGATTAGAACAAGGTTCTTTTTATAAAACAGTAGCATTTCTGGGGGCAATAAAAAAATGGCATAGCGATTAATACGCTTGTGCGCAAAAAAACCCCAACAAAATCCTGTTTCTGCTAGGCACAAAATGACTAGCAAGATGAAAAACCTGCGCATAAAACGGTATGAAAAATTGGAATTAAGAAGAGTGATTGTGTTCTGAATCCAGGTCCACTACACCACCCGTTACGGCATATTTCATGGCCTCACCCGCAGAGATCTTATCAATTTTTTTTACTTTTTCTCGGGGTAAAATATAGAGCTGGCCCGCAAAATTGTAACCCTGCGGAACATAAACAGCAACCTTGTCGCTACCCATTTCAAATTTTTCCATTTCCTCATCGGTCAAAAAACCAATAATCCACACATCAGGTCCAAAGACATTTGCTAACACTGATCGGTTGAACTTTCGCTTGTTACCCGCAAATGCTTCAAAAAAATCACGGGTTGAAGTGTAGATGAGTTTTACACCCGGCGTGCGCTCCAACCACTGATCAAATAAAGACAATATACTTCCCATCAAAAAACTGGAGCTGACCCAACCCACCAATATGACGCCGGAAATGATTAGCACGAACCCAAGGCCCTGGACGTTCAGATAGGGGCGAAGGATGCTGTCTACATTTTCAAAAAGCCAGTACAGCGCATAGACGGTTATCACGATGGGAGCCAAAATGACCAAACCCTGGATAAAGTAACCAGCCAGTCTTTTCAGTGGGTTTCGGAAAGGTCTTTTGGGGCTCATCGGAACGATTTAAAGCTAAATTACTACAATCCCGGGCGGGTCTGCCACTCTAAAACCCAGAAATTCATGAGATTTTAACACTAGAAACTTTGAAAACGATAAAAGTTTCCATAGTTTTGCGACCCCAAATTCAACAATGGATACTCGAAATAGAATAGCAGAGAAGGCCGAGGAGCTCTACATGCGCTTTGGAATCCGCTCCGTTTCTATGGAAAACATGGCGGAGGAACTGGGCATGAGCAAAAAGACCCTTTACCAGTATTTCGCGGATAAAGACGAATTGGTGGAAGAGGTTGTAAAACGTCACACCCAGGTGATTCGTCAGGAGTGTGAGCAGATTGCGCTGGAAGCAAATGATGCCATTCATGAGATCTTTTTGATCATGGAACGTGTGATGGAAGATTTCCGCAACATGAATCCAATGGTGCTTTTTGATCTACAAAAATTTCATCCGAGAGGGTTTCAGCGATTCAGCGAATACAAAAATGAATTTCTCCTTCATTTTATACGCGTCAATATTGAAAGAGGCATTCGCGAAGGATATTATAGATCGGATGTTAATCTGGAAATCATTAGTCGTTTTCGATTAGAGTCCATGATGATCCCTTTTAATATTTCACTTTTTCCTCCCACGCAATTTAATATGGCGGAAACGGCACAATTGATTTCCGAAAATTTCATTTACGGACTGGCTACCCTACAGGGACACCAGCTGATTCAATCTTATCAACAAGCGAAAAAAAATAATCTATCATGAATACAATGAAACGTGTGTTTTGGATTGCTGTTTGTAGCTGTATCGTGTCTGGTGCACAAGCGATGCCGCTTGACACGACCCAAGTGCAAACGCATTCTTTGACAGCGCAGCAGGCTGTTGACTATGCACTAAAAAATAATGTGCAAGTCAAAAATGCCCTTTTAGGTATCCGGTTGCAAGAAGAAACAAACAGACAAATCACTTCGGCTGCTTTTCCGCACATCAATAGCAGTATGACCACTACCTACAATCCCAACATTGCAACCCAGGTGATTCCCAATTTTATCTCTCCTGCTACGTATCAAGTATTAATAAACGAGGGGGTAAAAAATGGAAACGGCAACGCAATCACCATGCCCAATGAGTTTGGTTTTATTGCGGCACAGTTTGGAACTAAGTTTAGTGCTAATGCAGCAATCAGTTTAAATCAAATTTTATTTGACGGGCAAGTTTTTGTTGGCTTACAAGCAAGAGATGCAGCCATGCAACTGGCTGGTAAAAGTGCGGAGTTAACACAAGAAATTATCAAAGCCAATGTTTTAAAAATCTACTACCAATTAGTAGTGAGTCGTACGCAGATTGAACTCTTAGACTCTACCATTTCCTTTGTCAATAAAAATTTGGCGGATACTCGCGTATTATATGCAAATGGATTTCGTGAGAAATTAGATATCGATCGCGTGGCTGTTCAGTTAGCCAATTTGCAAACCGAGCGTAACAAAATTTTATCAATGGTGTCCAATGGGTACTATGGGTTGAAGGTGTTGATGGGGATGCCCGTGCAGGATCAATTGATTTTGGTTGATACGATTACGCCTGACATGATCAAAGATGGTTTGCTTGCAAATGGTGCTTACCAGTATAGTGATCGTAAAGAATTTCAGGTAGCCGATTTGGGACGCCGATTAGGTGAATATAATATTAGGCGTTACAAACTAAGCCAGGTTCCGACAATTGCTTTAAATAGTGTTTATGCAAAAAATGCGCAGCGTAATACCTGGAATTTTCTAACGCAAAATCAACGCTGGTTTACAATTTCTAATATCAGTGTTGGAATGACTCTTCCTCTTTTCAATGGGTTTATTACGCGTTCAAAAATTACGCAATCCAAAATTGAATTGGAGCGTACAAAAAATGAAATCGAAGGCTTAAAGCGCACTATTGACAATGAAGTGGCCGTTGCTAAAAATAATTTTCAATCTGCCGTCAGCAGAATGGATTACCAAAAGCAAAATTTGGAGTTAGCTGAAAAGGTTTATCAGCAGATTAAGAAAAAGTATGAATTGGGCTTGGGCTCACAAACAGAAATTAATCTTGCTCAAAACGAATGGAAGGCTGCGCAAACTAATTATACCACGGCACTTTCTGAAGCTATCATTGCACGCATTGATTGGCTTAAGGCAACTGGAAAACTTTAATTCAAACACTGAAACACAATACCATGAATACGTTTAAAAAATTATCGACTTTATTACTGCCTGTTTTCTTGCTCGTTGCCTGTGGTGGCAACACAGGAAAAAATGGTGATGTAGCTCAATTGCGTCAGCAAATTGAAAAAATCAAAAAGGAAAAAACAGCACTGGAGGCTACGTTACGTGACTTAGAACAGCAACTGGAGTTGGCTGATCCCTCTGCTGCAAAAACTGCCCTGCTAGTTTCTGTAGATACACTTCAAAAAGGTGCATTTGCACATTACATCGACCTGCAAGGTCGTGTAGAGGCAGAAGATATGGCTTATGTAGCGCCTTCTGGAATGGGCGGGTTAGTCAAAGCTGTTTATGTTAAAACGGGTCAGCGCGTTACAAAGGGACAAACGCTATTAAAGTTGGATGATGCAGTTGCACGTCAACAATTAGCAGCTGCACAGCAACAAACCGGTATGCTCAAAGCGCGTGTTGAGCAGGCGCAAACAATTTTACAGCGTTATGAAAACTTGTGGAAACAAAACATTGGTGCGGAGATTAGTGTAGTTAACGCGCGTGCAGATGTAGAAGCATTAAATGCACAATTGCGTGCGGCACAAGCGCAGGTCGCAATGGCGCAAGAACAGGTTAATATGACCAATGTAAAAGCAGAAATCAGTGGCGTAATTGAAGAAGTGAATGTAAAAGTGGGTGAGTTATTTTCTGCACAAGCGGCTGCTACTCCTGGTATGGGAATTCGGATTGTCAACAATAGCCGATTGAAAGTGGTTACAAATATTCCTGAGAATTATATTGGTCGTGTTAACAAAGGAGCTAAAGTTGAAATCCAAGTACTGGAAGCTACAAGTACACCCTTTACGGCTTCTTTATCTGTAGTAGGCGAATCCATCAATGCTGCTACTCGTTCCTTTAATGCTGAAGCCATTATTCCAGCTAATCCTTCCATTAAGCCAAACCAAACTGCTAATGTGCGCATTTTGGATTACAAAGTAGATAGCACAGTAACGGTTCCACTCAATACCGTACAACGTGATGAAAAAGGCCGTTATGTATATGTTGTAGAACAAAAAGGAAATAGAATGATTGCTCGTAAAATGAGTGTGATTACTGGTGAAGCATACGGCGGCCGCATTGAAATCAAAGCAGGATTGAATAACGGACAGTTATTAATTAGTCGCGGTTTTCAAAATGTGTATGATGGTCAGGTTGTAAAAGCAGTGCAATAATTCTCACGCAATAAAATTTAAGGTATGTCAAGTTTTCAGGAAAAGGTTGTCAAAAAGATAAAAGAGTTTGGTCTTACCAGTTGGTCTATTGATAATCGAACAGCCATTTATATTGTAGCGATATTGATATCGTTATTTGGATACATCCGCTTTACCACACTTCCCAAGGAACAGTTTCCGGATGTGGTAGTACCTACTATTTCAGTAACTACTGTATATGTAGGAAACTCTCCAAAGGATATTGAAAATCTGGTTACCCGTCCGATTGAAAAACAGTTAAAGGGAATCAGTGGTGCCAAGGTGAACAAGATCAGCAGTACTTCACAAACTGATTATTCTCTGATTGTCGTTGAGTTTGATACGGATGTAAAAAGTGAAGTAGCGAAGCGTAAGGTAAAAGATGCAGTGGATAAGGCTACTAAAGATCTTCCTAACGACCTGACTAGTGAGCCAGATGTACAGGAGTTTTCGCTCAGTGAGATTCCTATTTTATTTGTGAATATCAGCGGTGATTTTGATCCTGTAAAACTGAAAGAGTATGCAGACAAGATCCAGGATAAAGTGGAAGAATTGCCTTCTATTACACGTGCTGAAATTGTGGGTGCCCCAGAACGTGAGATTCAAATCAACGTGGATCCTTATCGGATGACAGCGGCAAAAGTGAGTTTCATGGACATTGAAAATGCAATCGTTCGTGAAAATATGGATATCACAGGGGGACAGGTAGAAGTTGGAAACATGAAGCGTACGCTACGCGTTAAAGGACAATTTAAGCAAGCCGCGGATATGTCTACTATAGTAGTACGCAGTTCTGCTCGTGGTGCTTCTGTATATCTCCGCGATGTAGCTGACATTCGTGATACTGTCAAACAATATGAAAGCTTTGCGCGTCTCAATGGTAAAAATGTGGTTACCCTAAATATTGTTAAGCGTGCAGGTGAGAATTTAATTACCACGGCCGATGGAGTAAAATCCATTCTGGCTGACATGAAAGAAAAACAAGAATTACCACAGGACCTTAAAGTAGACTTTACAGGCGATCAAAGTAAGGGAACCAAAACCTCTTTCAATGAATTGATCAATACGATCATTATTGGATTTATTCTGGTGTTGGTGATTTTGATGTTTTTTATGGGAGTTACCAATGCATTTTTTGTGGCACTCAGTGTACCCTTAAGTGTATTTGTGGCCTTTTTATTTCTACCTGTGGCCGATGCAATCGTAGGCGGAAATGTAACACTCAACTTTATTGTATTATTTGCTTTGTTATTTGGTCTGGGTATTATTGTAGATGATGCTATTGTGGTAATCGAAAACACCCACCGCATATTTGCCAATGGAAAAGTACCCATTATCAAAAGTGCTAAAGAAGCAGCAGGTGAAGTTTTTATTCCTGTATTAGCGGGTACTGCCACTACACTCGCTCCATTTTTCCCGTTATTGTTCTGGAAGGGTATCATTGGTAAGTTCATGATTTATCTGCCTACCATGTTGATTTTGACCTTAGCGGCTTCATTGGTGGTAGCATTTATTTTCAATCCGGTGTTTGCGGTTAGCTTCATGAAGCCGGAGATTAAAGAGGAGAATAAAGTAAAGTCTGCCATTTTCAGAAATAAATGGTTCTGGGTTTTTGCTATTGCCGGTTTAGTATTACATGGATTAGGATTTCACGGCACTGCAAACTTCTTGTGGCTGTTAAGTATCCTAATGGTATTACATAGCTACTTTTTGGAAGAAATTATTTGGAAATTCCAACACCAGACCTTGCCACGCATGATGAACCAGTATGAAAAATTACTGCGTTGGATTCTGGTAGGTAATCGTCCAGCAAAAACATTTGCATCATTGTTTGGATTATTTGCTATTTCGTTAGTGCTGCTCATGCTGCGCAGTAATAAAATGACCTTTTTCCCTTCGGGCGATCCTAATTTCATTTATGTGTATGCCAAATTACCAGTCGGTACGGATGTCAAATACACAGATAGTATAACCCGCGTGTTGGAAACCAAAGTGCTGAAGGTGTTAGAAAGTGAGTTGCCTGGTAAGCCGGGTGCTATTGTGGAAAGTGTGATCAGCAATGTGGCCGTCAGTGCCAATAATCCGCGTGATAATAATCGAAGTGTACAGCCCCATTTAGGTCGTATCCAAGTTTCATTTGTGGAATTTGAAAAAAGACATGGAAAGTCTACGGCCCCTTATCTCACATCCATTCGTGAGGCGGTACAAGGAATACCCGGCCTTGATGTGGAGGTAGATAAAGAGTCAGCTGGTCCGCCAACAGAACCTCCGGTAAATATTGAAATTGCAGGTGATGATTTTGATGAGCTTGCTAAAGTGGCTACACAATTACTGCAGTATCTCGATACAAATCGGGTAGAAGGTATCCAGAGTTTGAAAGCAGACGTTGACCTCAATAATCCTGAAATTACAATCAATGTTGACCGTAGTAAAGCCATGATGGAAGGAATTACTACCGCTCAAATTGGAATGGCTATCCGTACGGCTCAATTTGGTAAGGAAGTCAGTAAAATAAAGGATGGGGAAGATGAATATAAAATCCAGCTACGTTACGCAAGTGATCGACGTAATAATGTAGATGATCTCTTGAATACACGTATTGTATTTATGGATATGAATACAATGCAAGTCAAGTCTATTCCATTAGGAGCCGTCGCTTCTGTTGAATACACGAATACGGCAGGTGGAATCAAACGTAAAAATGTTCGCCGCACCATCCAATTACAAAGTAGCGTTGCAGATCCAACCTTGGTTACAGGGATTAACGCAGCGCTCAAAGAAAAAATTCAAGACTTTAGAAATAGTACTTCAATTCCATCTGATGTCGTAATTCGTCAGCAGGGACAAAGTGAACAAGAAAAAGAAACACAGGCTTTTTTGGGTACAGCATTATTGATGGCTATCGGAATTATCTTTTTAATTCTGGTATTGCAATTCAATAGTATGAGTAAGCCATTCATCGTTATTACTGAGATCTTCTTCTCTGTGATTGGTGTGTTTTTGGGTTATGCATTAAGTGGTATTACACTGGCTACTATCATGGTGGGCGTTGGAGTAGTAGGATTGGCCGGTATTGTAATTAAAAACGGAATTCTACTAATTGAATTCACTGATGAGTTGCGCACTCGTGGCTATCGTACGCGTGAAGCAGCTATTCAGGCCGGAAAAATTCGAATTATCCCTGTACTCTTAACAGCAGTGGCTACAATCTTGGGCTTATTGCCACTGGCAGTAGGATTTAATATCGACTTTGCCGGACTGTTTCAACACCTTCGTCCCAATATCTTTTTTGGGGGAGACAGTGTAGTATTCTGGGGGCCACTTAGCTGGACCATTATATTCGGACTCATTTTCTCCTTCTTCCTTACATTGATCATGGTACCAGGTATGTATTTGATTGCGGAGCGTTTGCGTCGTCCTATGGAAAAATTCTATGGTACTCGCTATATCGCTTTACTTGGATTTGCAGGGCCCTTCTTTTTTATATTTGTCGCTTTTATGTTTTTGGTTCGCCGTATACAAGGAAGAAAAGTTTGGTTAGGTCACCCCGGTAAAATGGCGTAATAAAGTTTAAATTCGTTGAACACACTTTAAAAAACGATCATGGCCAGAAAGAAGGAAGTTTTACAAGATGTGGTTATCAAGTTTGCAGGAGACAGTGGCGATGGTATGCAGCTGACCGGAAGTCAGTTCACTAATAACACGGCACTGCTTGGGATTGATCTTGCAACCTTTCCTGATTTTCCTGCGGAGATTCGTGCGCCACAAGGAACCTTGCCCGGTGTGAGTGGATTCCAATTACGTTTTTCTTCTGATCGCGTTTTTACGCCCGGTGATTCCTGTGATGTATTGGTAGCAATTAATGCGGCAGCATTAAAAGTAAATCTCAAGGCCTTGAAAAAAGGCGGAAAGATCATTGCGAATACGGATGGATTTGATGCAAAGAATTTACGACTCGCTAATTACCCTGACGGTGTAAATCCATTAGAAGACGGAAGCCTCAGTAATTACGAAGTGTTCAAGATGGATGTGACCAAAATGACACGTGAGGCGCTAAAGGATGTCACTTTGGGGATGAAAGAAAAAGACCGCGCTAAAAATATGTTTGTGCTCGGCTTTTTGTATTGGATGTATGGTCGTGATATGAACAACACGATTGACTTTATCAAAGAGAAATTTGCGAAGAAGCCCGATATCATGAACAGCAATGTGGCTGTATTGCAAGCGGGGTATAATTACGGAGATACAACAGAAACGTTTACCACCACCTACACAGTTGAACGCGCCAAGATGGAACCCGGTTCTTATCGTTCTATCATGGGTAATCAGGCGTTAACATTAGGATTGATTGCTGCATCTCAAAAAAGTGGACTGCCTCTTTTTTTAGGATCTTATCCTATTACACCGGCTTCGGATATTTTACATGAGCTTTCCAAGTACAAAAATTTTGGCGTACGAACGTTTCAGGCCGAAGATGAAATTGCGGCCATCACTTCTGCAATTGGTGCATCCTATGGGGGATCATTAGGAGTTACTACTTCTAGCGGTCCAGGTATTGCGCTCAAAGGAGAAGCCATGGGTCTTGCTGTGATGTTAGAGATCCCTTTGCTTATCATCAACGTTCAACGTGGAGGTCCTTCTACCGGTCTTCCTACTAAAACAGAACAAAGTGATTTGATGCAGGCGTATTATGGACGTAATGGCGAATGTCCAATGCCTATTATTTCTGCTTCTACTCCTACGGATTGTTTTGATGCAGTATTTGAAGCGGTGCGTATTTCTATCCAACATATGACGCCCGTTATGTTTTTGAGTGACGGCTATATTGCGAATGGTGCAGAACCTTGGCGCTACCCACAAACAAAAGATCTTCCTGCAATCCCTGTTCAATTTAAAAAAGCACTCAATGAAGGAGAAGAAAAATACATGCCTTATACCCGCGATGAAAAATTAGCACGTCCTTGGGCAGTACCTGGTACACCCGGACTAGAACATCGCATTGGGGGAATTGAGAAACAGAATATCACAGGAAACGTAAACTATGAACCCGAGAATCACCAATTGATGGTGAAGCTTCGTCAAGAGAAAGTAGACAAGATCGCAGAATATATCCCTGAACAAAAATTAGACAGCGGTCCTGATAAAGGAAAAATTCTAGTGTTGGGTTGGGGTTCTACCTATGGAGCTATCAAGTCTGCTGTTGCTGAATTGCAGGCACAAGGTCATGCAGTGAGTCATGCTCATCTTCGTTATGTGCGTCCTTTCCCTCGTAATTTGGGGCAGTTGATCAAAAACTTTGATCAGGTTTTGATTCCTGAAATCAATAATGGCCAGTTGATAAAAATTATCCGCGACATCTATCTTGTTGATGCAAAAGGGTACAACAAAATCATGGGTGTACCCATTACCAAAACAGAGTTAGTGCTTTGTTTGCAAGAAATGTTGGGACGTAAGAATTAATCTTTCTTCATTTTTTGAAAAGCACTGCAAGCCGTTTGCAGCCCACAGGTTTCACATTTTGGATTTCTGGCAATACAGGTATAACGACCATGTAGAATTAGCCAATGATGTGCTTTATGAATGAGCGATTCTGGAAAATTTTTAATTAATACTTTCTCTACTGCCAATGGCGTAGTTGCCGTGGAAGGAACCAGTCCAATTCTTTTGCTCACTCTGAATACATGCGTATCCACTGCCATATTGGGCTGATTGTCGATTACCGAAGTAATCACATTGGCTGTTTTACGACCCACGCCAGGTAATTGCACTAATTCATCTACTGTCATCGGTACCTGACCTCCAAAGTCCTTGATCAGTTTTTGGGCCATCCCAATCAGGTGTTTGGTTTTATTGTTGGGATACGAAATACTTTGAATCAGCGGAAATACTTCTTCAAATGTTGCCTTAGCCAGCTTGGCCGGAGTGGGAAAGCGTTTGAAAATGGCCGGTGTGGTTTGATTGACTCGTTTGTCGGTACACTGCGCCGATAAAATAACCGCTACTAATAATTGAAAGGGGTTATCATAGAAAAGCTCAGTTTCGGCATCGGGGGCATGCGATAAAAAATAGTCCGTAACAAATTGGTATTTCTGCTTGCGGGTCATGGCCGCAAGTTACGCATCAGCGAACGGTCTGCGTTTGGTGAGTGGACGCGTGGCGTAAAATGTTGAGAATTACTTCAGTTCGGGGCGATTCCACAATCCGGTCCAGTCTTTGCATAGAGGTTTTCAAGACACCCAGCTTTTCTCGTAAGGTCCAGTTTTCTTGTAAAGCGGCCTCTAGTTCGAGGCGGGCTTGCGCATCCATCTCGTTGTAGAGGTAACAAATAAGGTCTTCTGGAGAATACGTTTTCATGGGAAATCGCTGGTTTTGAACGATTGGACCCTTTAAAAACGAGGGGAGGAAACGATTATTGTGAGAACGGACTATTTTTTATCCGAAACTGGTTTTTCAGTGATCAGAAACAGGTCTTCATTGTCCTTTTTCATCAGGTATTTTTCCCGCGCGTACTTTTCGATGGTGGCAGGATTATTTTTTAAAGACTCTAATTCTTTGCGTTCCAGCTCTATTTGTTTGGTATAGTGTTCTTTGGTCTTTTCTAATTTTCGAAGCTCTTTTTTTCTCTCTATTTGCGTGAACAAATCATTCTTGTCTAAAAAAATTACAATAATTAAAAAGACTGCTGTCGCAATGAAATATTTATTGCGAATCCACGGCGGAATGGTAGAAAGAAATTGATTCATGTTCACCTCAAAGATAAAGAGGGGCTGCATTCGCCCCTCTTTAATTTATTTTCCAAATTTTATTTTTCCTTTTGGATACAAGGCCGAACTACCCAAGAGTTCTTCGATACGGAGTAGCTGGTTGTATTTAGCCATCCGGTCGGTACGAGAAGCACTACCTGTTTTGATCTGACCACAATTAAGGGCTACAGCAAGGTCGGCAATCGTCGTGTCTTCTGTTTCGCCGCTACGATGACTCATGATGGTATTGTATCCATTATTTTGTGCTAGGGAAACGGCATTAATAGTTTCGGTGATCGTACCAATCTGATTTACTTTAACCAATAATCCATTACCAATTCCCTTATCAATTCCTTGTTGTAAGCGTTCTACATTGGTAACAAAAAGATCATCCCCTACTAATTGACATTTTGAACCAACTGCTTCTGTCAACATTTTCCAACCTGCCCAGTCGTCTTCGGCCATCCCATCTTCAATACTGCAAATGGGATATTTTTTAACCCATCCTTCCCAATACTTGGCTAATTGTTCGCTGGACATTTCCTTTCCACTGCTCTTGTGGAACACATATTTTTTCTTTTTGCTATCCCATAACTCACTGTTCGCCGCATCCATCGCAATTTTTATTTGCGAACCTGCTTTATATCCTGCAGCATCAATGGCAACCAATACTGTTTCGATTGCCTCTTCATTGCTTTGAATGTTCGGTGCAAAGCCTCCCTCATCACCGACGTTTGTGCTGTATCCTTTTTTCTTTAATACTGTTTTAAGTGCATGAAAAATCTCCACACCCCAACGAAGTCCCTCACTAAAAGATGGAGCTCCCACAGGCATTACCATAAATTCTTGAAAGTCGATTTTGTTGTCTGCATGTGCTCCTCCATTCAAAATATTCATCATCGGGATAGGAAGAATTTTAGCATTGGTTCCTCCTACATAGCGAAACAGAGGTAGTCCTGCTTCCTCAGCCGCTGCTTTTGCAACAGCCATACTCACTGCCAGTGTTGCGTTGGCACCCAGCTTGCTTTTGTTAGGTGTTCCATCTAATTGGATCATCATTTCATCGATGCCTGTTTGGTCGGCAACATCGTATCCTAATAAAAGGGGAGCAATTTTTTTATTGACATTGTCAACAGCTTTAAGGGTTCCTTTGCCTAAATATTTTTTCTTGTCTCCATCGCGCAATTCTACTGCCTCATGTATTCCGGTACTAGCACCACTTGGAACAGCAGCACGACCCAGCGCTCCGTTTTCGGTGATCACATCCACTTCTACAGTGGGGTTTCCGCGTGAATCCAAAATTTGTCTGGCAAAAATTTCTGCGATGTAGCTCATAGTTTTTTAAAGTTGAAGGGTATTAAGATTGACCCGTCAAGAATCTGAATATTGATTCCAGATTCATATCCGGGCGCGGCAAAGATACTATCTCAGCCAGTTTTTTGAGAGGAGAATCGGCAACAATGTTGCCTTTATTGATAATGATAACACGATCACAAATCGCTTCCACCTCCTGAAGAATATGGGTAGAGAACAAAACAGTCTTTGTTTTTCCTTGTGCTTTGATCAGACTACGAATTTCTGCCAACTGATTAGGGTCTAAACCAGATGTCGGTTCATCGAGTATTAATACCTCTGGATCGTGCACCAGCGCAGCAGCTAGTCCCACTCGTTGTTTGTAACCTTTGGAGAGTTTGCCTATTGTTTTATGCGCCTCGGGTTGAAGTCCAGTTAGTTCAATGATCTTGTCAACACTGGAATCGATTGTTTTTACTTGTTGAATGCGTGCAATAAAAGAAAGGTACTCTCGAACATAGAGGTCGGGGTAGAGTGCATTTTGCTCGGCGAGGTATCCAATTTTTTTTCTGGCATTCAGTGGATCTTTTGTAACCTCAATGCCTCCAATGAATGCAGTGCCTCTATCAGGTTGTAAATAACCCGTGAGCATTTTCATTGTCGTAGACTTTCCCGCTCCATTCGGGCCCAAGAAACCAACAATCTCTCCTGCTGTTACGGAAAAAGAAATGGAGTTGACCGCGCACTGCGTACCAAATTCTTTTCGAAGACCTTTTACCTCAATGGACATGCTACGAAGATAACTCAGAGATCGTCAAATTCATATAGGGGATCAATGTGGGTGCTGGCCTCCATTTCAAAAATGGGTTTAATCAAACCATCCTTGAGACCATAGACCCAGCCATGTAAATGAGGGAACTTATTTTTTTTCCAGGCTTTTTGAATGATAGAAGTTTTAGCCAGATTCATCACCTGCTCCTTAACATTGAGCTCTACCATTCTGTCGATTCTTTTTTCCTCATCGGGAATGCTATCTACTTCTTCTCGGTGTAATCGATGAACGTCTTTGATATTGCGAAGCCATTTATTAATTATCCCAAAATTATGATTGGTCATTGCCGCCTGTACGCCCCCACATCCATAATGACCACAAACAATAACGTGTTTTACTTTAAGTTGATTCACCGCGTACTCCAATACCGTCAATAAATTGAGATCGGTATGTACTACCATATTGGCAACATTGCGGTGTACAAAAATTTCACCGGGCTGTGTACCGGTAATTTCATTGGCTGGCACACGACTGTCGCTACATCCGATCCATAAAAACTCAGGCGATTGTAAATGAGAAAGTCTTTCAAAATAACCAGGATCCTTACTGATTTTTTCGGCCGCCCACTCTTGATTTTCTTTCAGCAGCTCTTTGTAAGATTTCATTGCTGAAAGATAAGTCTTTTGTTTCGGAGCTGTTCTTTACATAAAATGGTAGACGATGGAATAATAGATAGGCATACCGACCGTAATGTTGAATGGAAAGGTTACCCCAATGGCCATCGGGATGTAAAGACCTGGGTCTGCTTTGGGCGCCGCCAGTCGCATGGCAGCAGGAACCGCAATGTAAGAAGCGCTGGCTGCTAGTATTGCAAAAATGAAACGATCTCCGGGTTGATCTACAATAAACTTACTGAGGTAGGCTACCACACTGCCGTTGAAAAGAGGCATCGCTACTCCAAAAATGAAGGCGTACCATCCATAGGTTTTAAATGCAGAAAAACGTTTGGCTGTGACCATGCCCACTTCTAGCAGAAACAGAGCCAGGAACCCTTTGAAAATATCAGTGGTGAAAGGTTTGATTCCCTCTGCCTGTTTATTATCTGCAATCAGTCCAATAATCAAACTTCCAAGTAGCATTAATACACTTCCATTGGTTAAGGAGTGACGAATGATACTACCCATACTCTGGGTTTTGGCGGCTGCTTCTTCATAGAGACTAATTAAAACAAAGGCAACAACAATGGCTGGTAATTCCATCATAGCCATCACTGCAATCATGTGGCTGTTAAATGTTTGACCGTGTAATTCTAAATAGGAAACTCCGGTTATAAATGTAATTGCACTCACCGAACCATACGAAGCCGCAATGGCGCCTGCATTACTTACTCCTAATCGTTTGCGTAAAATATAAAAACAATAGATGGGGATGACGGAAGCAATTCCTGTTCCAAATAAAATAGCCTTGAAAATTTCGGAGCCTTGCTCAGCATGTTGAAGTTCCTGACCTCCTTTAAAACCAATTGAAAAAAGGAGATAGATAGAAATGAACTTGGTGGATTGTTGTGGAATTTCCAGGTCACTTTTTAGCGAAGCTGCAATGATTCCAAAAAGAAAAAACAGCAGGGTCGGATTTGTTAAGTTGGTCAGAATTACTTCAAATGACATCTGGATGTTTTTATTGATGAGGGTTGAGTGGAGAAGATGCTCTTTTCAATTTGTCATTGAGAACAGCACCCAATCCGGTTTCAGGCAGTTTTTCGCAAATTATTTTTTTATATCCACCACGATCAACTTCGTGCAAAACGCTGTACAAATTGTGGGCGGCTTCAAACAAAGATCCGGATTCTGATAACACAAATTGTTGTTCTACGGATACCTCTGCAATGGCTTCACTAAAAACAATCACTGCACATTGTTCTTCTAGTTGTGCACCAATTGCGTTACGCTCACATAAAAGGGTGGGAGTTGTGGGCGCGTAATGTCTTGCAGCCAATCCTGGCGTGGGTGTTTCAGTGGTTTTGTTTTGATAAATAGTAACCTCACCAACGGTTTGCTCGATTATTTCTTTTTCCAATGCACCTTGACGGTACAGTATCGGCTTATTATTCTCAAATCCAATAATAGTCGACTCCAATCCTAATTTACAAGGGCCGCCATCTAAGATTAATGGAATGGCAGATCCAAAATAATACTCCACATGCGCTGCGGTAGTAGGACTGATTCGAGTGTACGGATTAGCACTCGGCGCTACTAATGGGAAACTCAGTTTTTGTAATAAAGGTTGGGTAAGATGATGAGCAGGAACCCGAATGGCCACTTTACTGCTCCCTGCTGTTATTGAATCTGGAACAACCGATGACTTTTCAAGTAGGAGTGTCAGCGGCCCCGGCCAATATTTTTTTGCTAGTGCAAGAAGGGGCGATGGAATTTCTTTCACTAATGGAATGGCTTCTTCCAGGGCAGCCACATGAACAATAAGTGGATTTGTACGAGGACGTTGTTTGAGTGAATAAATTGTTGAAACAGCTTTCTCACTGAATATATTTCCCGCCAAACCATAAACGGTCTCTGTAGGAATGGCTACTACCTGATCCTCTTCAAGCAGTTTTACTGCCTGCTCTAACAGGGTTAAATCAGGAGGGGTCATTACAAGTACAAAATTGCAGATTCTCTATGAGAAAGATCCTATTAATTTTGTGTGCTGCCACGTATAGAACACTATCATTTTGAGTACTTATTATAAAAATCGGACCGTTGCTATTGCAACAAAACATGGAAAAGAGAACGTTATTTTTCCATTGTTACATGCCGAACTCGGTATCGCCAATTATATTTTACCAGAACTAGACACCGATCAGTTTGGAACATTCTCAGGTGAAAAAGAAAGAGAAGGTTCTCCCTTGGAGACACTCCGAAAAAAATGCGATGCGGCTTTTGCAATGACACAATGTCCACTTACTGTAGCGAGTGAAGGATCTTTTGGTCCTCATCCTTCTATTTATTTTGTACCCGCTAATGATGAGTGGATGCTATTGAAAGATCATGTCAACCAGATTGAAGTAGTTGTACGTGAATTGAGTTTGAACACCAATTTTAATGGTGCTGTTTTTAAAAGTTGGGATGAGGTTAAAGCTTTTGCAGAGCGATGTCATTTTCCTGCACACGGCTTAATTGTGCGTGCGGGAGAAAAGGATTATCAATCACTTCAAAAAGGAATTCAGTGTGAAAAGACGCTCAAAGATGCTGTAGTAATGTGCTTAGACTTGTATGGACAGGTTTATGTAGAAACTGATATGCGTGCATATATGAATCCCACACGAATGGAGGTTATCAGGATGGCAACTGAAAAATTAGTTCGTAAAGCACAGTCTTTGTGTCCATCTTGTCAGCTGCCGGGCTTTGATGTAGTGGCGTTGCAAGAGGGTTTACCTTGCTCTTTGTGTCATACGCCCACTCATTCTATTTTATATCTCGTGAAGGGCTGTACACATTGTGGCCATTTTCAATATGATTATTTTCCCAAGCAGCAACAAACTGCGGGTCCCGAAACCTGTCCTCGCTGCAATCCCTGATCTATTTGTTTAGCATGCCTGCTGCCCAGTATAATTTCTGGAATGCAATTAAGTGCTTTGCCTTGACTTCTTCTAATTTTTGTGCAGCTTCCCAGGCGCGGGTTTCTCGTGCATTGACTAAAAACAAACTACTTTCTCCTGTTCTGAATCGCAACTCTTCTCCACGAAGCAGTGCCTGAAAATTGAGTAACGTTTTTTGTTGTAGAGAAACCTGGTTCAATAAGTTTTGTACTTCATAAAAATGGGTTCTCACCTTATTTTCTATCTGCCATTTTTTTAAATCTTGCTCTAAAGAAACAGATTGAATGCTGTATTTAATTTTTTTGAATTCACCTCTCTCTGCTGACAAACGCAGCGGGATGGCAAGTGATAGTCCGTATTGAAAATTATTCTCGAACAAAACAGACTTTGGCGCTGTCCATCCTAATCCCTTTTCAAGAAAATTATAGGTAAATGCTGCCTTGGGTAAAAGTTGTTGTGTGCGATATCTTTTTTCAACGGCAAGACTGTTTAATTTAAAATCGTATAATAAAAGCTCTGGGTGTGACGAGCGGGCTGCCTCTAAAAATGGCTCTGCCGAGGAGAGTGCATTACTTTCAATCACCTTTTCATATTGCCCAGGGGTTGGTCTGCAATTTTCTGGAAGTAAATAGGGACGCTGATCTTCTTGCCATAAATATTGTGAAAGTTCCCACTGACTAGTTTGAAAGGCCAGCATTGCATTGTTCCATTGTTGTTCAAACTGTTGCACCTGTGTCAATGCCTCGATTGTATCAATAGCAGGTCTATCTCCTAATCGCACACTTTCTTTTACAAACTGAAACCTCTTTCGCACTGTTTGTAATGCATCGGCAGTGATACTAAGCAATCGAACATCTCTAACCCATTCCCAATAGGCAATTTGCATTTCTAGCATGAGATCGTTCAACATCTTTCTTCGCTCTGTGTACGAAGCTTCTTTGGCAATTTTTGCTTTTTGAAGATCGGTCCTTCTTTTATCTGTTAACAGATCGCGTCCTATGGGAATTTGAATACCCAGGTAACTGCTTTTCCCAGGTGTTTCTGTCGGGTTGGCTCTGTTTCCACTAACCTGTTCTGTTCCAGTTTGTACTTCTATTCCAAACCAAGTTGGGATTGTTAAAGTGGGCTGTTGATAGGTATAGTAAGAAGTGCCATCAAATGTTTTTTCGGCCGACTTAAAACTGGCTACCGGGTCAAACGCTCCTCTGGCAATCCGCAAATTTGCTTGCGCTTGACCTATTTGAATGGAAGCTTGCTGTGCAATGGGATGATATTTTAATACCAGCGCAGTTAACTCATCAATTGATAGGTAGCGAGTAGAGGAATCCTTTGTTTGTCCTTGTGTAACTCCACTAAACAGGACTATCAAAGAAACAAGCAGGAACGAAGAAAGACTTCTGTTATTTTTTCTCATGACCTTCTTCTTTTTTTGATGATTCCATTCCTGGTTTATAATAGTCAGCCGGAAAGCCATTAATATTACGCCATAGCTCGTACCAGATTGGGACATCTTTTAAAAGGGCGATTCCTTCTGCGCCCGTACCAATTTGTAGTTGCGAAGGCCAAGGTTTGTCAGAAGGATCCTCTTTAATCAGGACTCTGAATTTTCCTTGTTCGTTTGTATTTCTCTCTACAGCAACAACAATTCCTCCAAATGTTCCATACGAAGCATTAGGCCAACCACTAAATACAACAACCGGATAGCCATCAAATAGAAAGCGTACTTTTTGTCCGGGGTTGATCAATGGGATATCCAGCGGGCGTACAAACATTTCTACTGCATATGAAATTTTTTCAGGGACAATCTCAACAATCATTTCTCCTTCCTTCACATATTCACCTAGTCCCGCTTTTTTTGCTTGAATTACTTGGCCATTTTGCGGAGCGATGATATAGTACATTCCGTTTCGGATGGAATAACTGGCGTAGAGATTTTTAAGTTTTGCAACCTCTGCTTCTCCACTTGCTACTGCCGTAAGCGATTGAAAGCGATCTCCCTCGGTTTTTGCTTTCTTTTCAATATTATCCTGCAGTTGTGCATTGATCTCTAACTTGGTTATCTGAAGCTCCTGTTTTGTGTTTATAAATTTATTGTCAGCACTTATTTTTTTTGCTAGTGCCGACTGATAGGCTTGGTTGCGTTGTTCCAATTGTGTGAGTGAAACTAATCCACTATCATTTAGTAAGCGTTGACGATCAAATTGAAGTCGAGCAATCGAAAGATCATTTTGTGCTGCCGCTGCCTCTGCGCTGTCCGCTTGAATTTTTAATTGCAATTGTTTCAACTTATTATCCAATTGCTCCAGCTTTACGTCAATTCCTTTATCAAGGGCTTGCATTTGTTGCAAAGCAGTACCAGCTTTTCTCTTGTAAAATTCTATCGATTGACTTTTGCCATCAATTTGTTCGCGGGTTCTTTCCAATAAAGCCGGATCAAGATAATCGGCCTTTACCTCTGCTAATTGCACCAGCGTGTCTCCCGCTTTTACAAAATCGCCTTCTTTCACATACCATTTGATTAACTGTCCACCGATGATGGTATTAACCTGCTGCGGTCGTTGATCTTGGTAAAGGGTTGTTACAAAACCACGACTCCTGATATTTTGTGTCCATGGCAAAAAAAGTACAACGGCTAGACCAATGAGAATCCCAAACAACCAATTTCGTACTCTGCTTTTTCGGTCATATCGGTAAACTGCCTGGTGAGATTTATATTGTTCTGTGTACATGATTAACTCTTTACTGTTACGGGAATTAAGTTTGCTTCGTTTGACATTCGCCAAACCTGATTACAGGTTTTAGCAAAGTCTTCGTCATTGCTTACAACAACAATGGTACATTCTTTCAATTCATTGAGCAGTTCCATGATCTGTAAACGATTTTCTTCTTCCATGCCACTCCAAGGTTCTTCTAAAAGCAGCAATCGTGGAGAACAGCACAGGGCTCTTACTAAAAGAATTTTATGAATGATTTGTCGAGGTAAACGCTGACCGGTTGGATCAAGTATTGTTTCAAATCCTTCTTTTAGGGTTGAGAAGTAAGGAGCAAGTCCTACCCGCTCAAATAGCGTTATCACTTTGTCAACTTGCACAGATGGATTTCCCATGGTGACATTTTCCCAAAGTGTTCCTTGGAAAATATCGTATTGATGAAGGAGAATTCCAATCGTAGCGCGTAGCGATTTTAAATTATAGTTTCTAATTGGGACCTTGTCAATTTGAATGGAGCCTTCAAAATCTGCGTAGGCCCCATCTAGTAAACGGAGTAAGGTTGATTTACCTGTTCCGCCTTTTCCCATCAAGCAAATTCTTTCACCGGGATTAAATTGAAAACTGATTCCATTTAAAACAGGCTGATTCGTTCCATAGCTAAAACTCAAATTGCTAGCCTCTACTAACAGTCCTTTTTTATCGTTGCTCAATTCAATGCTACCGCTTTGTTCAATAGGGTGGTCTGTGAGTTTTTCTAGTTTGTCAACCGCAGTCAGCGTATCATACACGCTATCCAAATTGATAATGAGTTTTTCTACGGAGTTTAGAATCGTCAAAATCACAATCTCGGCTGCTACAAACTGACCAATGTTTAGTTGTTGGTTGACCAGAAGAATAGAGCCAAACACTAACATGGCTGCTGTGATAGCCGTTTTGAATGCAACAAGAGAGCGGTATTGTAATAAAAGAATTTTAAAGTGATCATTTCTCGCAGTGAGATAGCCTACTGTGGCTTCGTCGGTCTTTTTTAAGTGAAGCGCATGTCCGGCTGTTAGTTTTATAAACTTGATCACTCTTGCCATTTCTTCTAGCCAAGCTACCACCTTGTATTTATTGCTGCTTTCTTCCAAGCTTGTCTCCAACCCTCTGCCGCCGGTGTAATAAATGATTAGCCAAAGAATGACCACTAGCAGTAATGAGAAAATAATAAAGACAGGGTGATAAAAGGATAATAATAAAAGCCCAAAACAGATTTGGATAGAGGCCGTGGGGATCTCCAATAAAATTTTTGACAAGCTTTTTTGAAGTGCAGTCGTATCTAAAAAGCGATTGATCATCTCTGGTAAGTAGATGCCATCTGCTTTTTTCAAATCCAGTTTAGGGATCGTGGCAGCATACGAGAATGCGTAGCGTACAAAAATTCGCTGCTGAATTTTCTCAATGATTTTCATTTGATTGATCTGCATGAGTCCACTTGCTAACACAGCGACTACTACCAGCACAATCAAAACATAAATTGATGCGCGAAACGAGGCCCCCATGACAAAGCCAACAATCGATTGAATGCCCAGGGGTACACTCAATAGAATGAGGCCATTGAGAATGGCATAAAAATAAATGGACCAAATTTCAGATTTTTCGAGTCTGACCAGCTCTAACACTCTGGACAGCGGACTCTTGTTATTTTTCATGACTACTTTGTTAATAGAACTAAACAATCAGACCGACAACTAGTTGACAGTCTCTTTCCGTTTGATCAATTAACAAAAGTTGGGAGGGGGCGTAGGTTTTTCGAGAAGGGGTGCTGCAGGAATGACAACGTTTTTGTCGTTGAAGCGTGTAAGCTTTTTATCTCCTTCAAAAGCGGTGAGCGCTAGAAGAATATGACTGGAAAACACCTGTTTCTGCTCCTTGATTTCAGTCAGTTGGTTCGACGTACTTTTTTCTTCGTCAACCACAAAAACAGTGACTTTTTTAGCAGCAAAAATGGATTGCGCCAAGGGTAGCGTGATCGTGCAGGAGAACACAAATAACAGTATGGACGCAATTCCTTTCATTCGTGGTGCAAAGCTAGGTGCTGAGGCCTTATTTTTATAGATGATCCTTGTCAAAGAAGTGTAAATTATTAACTTCAGGGTTCGGTTCCGGTGCTTCTAAGTACCTGAAACTCAGTTATGCCAGTGCAAAAACCCACCATACAAGCACAACTTAATTTATCGAGGTTGTTTCTGGATTTTTTCCGCAGTGAGAAGTTTTCGGGTTTTTTACTGATCGGTTGTACGGCCCTTTCTCTTTTTATAGCCAATTCTGGTTGGGGAGAAGGCTATATCCATTTTTGGCACCAGACCTTGGGTCCGCTTTCCGTATCACATTGGATCAATGACGGGTTGATGGCCATTTTCTTTTTGTTAGTAGGTCTTGAAATTGAACGAGAAATCTACATTGGAGAATTATCTTCTTTTCGTCAAGCTGCACTCCCGATTGTTGCCGCTGTGGGCGGCATGTTGATTCCAGCGGGTATTCACTTATTGTTTAATGCGGGTACACCAACCATTTCCGGAGCAGGAATTCCGATGGCCACTGATATTGCATTTGCATTAGGCGTATTATCGCTTGCAGGTAAATCAGTACCTCCTGCATTAAAAGTTTTTTTAACTGCTCTTGCTATCATTGATGATCTGGGAGCCATTTTAGTGATTGCACTTTTTTATACCTCGGAGCTTTCTTGGATTTATTTACTCTCCGCTCTCTCTCTATTTGGAGTTCTGTTTTATCTCGGTAAAAGAGGGTTGATGTTCTTGCCCATTTATATATTGGGAGGAATAGCAATGTGGTATTGTATGTACAAGTCGGGTGTGCATGCCACCATCAGTGGCGTTTTGCTTGCCTTTGCCATTCCATTTGGGAAAGGCGCACATGCATCTCTATCTGAAAAGCTTCAACATTTTTTACATCCTGTTGTAGCCTATGGAATTGTTCCACTTTTTGCACTTGCTAATACAGGTATTGTGTTAGGGCAGGAATTAACACACACTTTGTTTTCGCTGAATAGTTTAGGTATTCTGGTAGGACTTTTTGCAGGGAAGCCTATTGGCGTTTTTCTCTTTAGCTATTTATCTGTTCAATTCAAATTTGCAACCTTGCCCAGTGGTGTAGCCTGGAAACACATTGCGGCCGCAGGTCTATTGGCAGGCATTGGATTTACAATGTCCATCTTTATCACGCTACTTGCTTTTTCTGATAATCCTACCATTGTAAGTTCAAAAGTGGCCATCTTGTTAGCCTCTTTGCTATCTGCAATTGTTGGTTTATTAAGTTTTCAATTGATTCGTTCCACCCGCAATCCATAATTTTATGGACTGCAAAATTCCAACCCATGTCTTACCCTTATCAAATTAAATCTGAAGCAGCATATCGGGAAGCGTATCAAAAAAGTATTGAACAACCCGAAGCATTTTGGTCTTCTGTAGCTGAACACTTTGTCTGGAAAAAGAAATGGGATAAAGTTTTGTCTTGGAATTTTAAGGAGCCACGCGTTGAGTGGTTTGCCGGAGGTAAACTAAACATCACTGAAAATTGTATTGATCGCCATTTAGAAAAAATGGGAGATCGCCCTGCTATCATTTGGGAACCAAATGACCCCAACGAGCGGGTGCGTGTAGTTACATATAATCGGTTGCACAAACGGGTGTGTCAATTTGCACAAGTGTTACTCAATAATGGAGTAAAAAAAGGCGATCGCGTTTGTATCTATATGGGAATGGTGCCCGAACTGGCCTATGCCGTCTTGGGTTGTGCACGAATCGGCGCTATTCATAGTGTGATCTTTGGCGGATTTTCTGCACAGAGTATTGCAGATCGATTGGAAGATGCGCAGGCAGAATTTATTGTAACCTGTGACGGTGCCTTCCGAGGAGGAAAAGATATTCCACTGAAAAGTGTTATCGACGATGCACTCATTGGTAATAAGCGTGTCAAAAAAGTAATTGTCTATACGCGTACGCGCACACCCGTATCGATGTTGAAAGGGAGAGACGTGTGGTGGGAAGATGAAATGGAACATGCAGAGCAGCAGGTTGAAAAAAATGGAGTGGTGCATTTTCCTGCTGCAGAAATGGATGCTGAAGATCCATTATTTATTTTGTACACCTCTGGTAGCACGGGTAAACCTAAAGGAGTAGTTCACTCTACCGCAGGTTATATGGTGTGGACGAATTACACCTTTGTAAACGCATTTCAATACAAGCCAGGTGATATTCATTTTTGTACTGCAGACATTGGTTGGATCACTGGGCATAGCTACATTTTATATGGACCGCTGAGTGCAGGGGCTACCTGTGTTTTGTTTGAGGGAATTCCCACTTGGCCCGATGCAGGACGTTTCTGGGAGATCGTTGAAAAACATAAAGTCAATATTTTATACACCGCACCAACGGCTATTCGAAGTTTGATGGGATTTGGCACCGCACCTATTGAGGGCAAGGATCTTTCTACGTTGAAAGTATTAGGAACGGTGGGCGAACCTATCAATGAGGAAGCCTGGCATTGGTATGATAAACATATTGGAAAAGGAAAATGTCCCATCGTTGATACTTGGTGGCAAACAGAAACGGGCGGTTGTATGATTTCTAATATGGCAGGGGTTACACCTGGTATACCCTCGTGGGCTTCTTTACCGATGCCGGGTATTCAACCGTTATTAGTAGATGAAACAGGAAAAGAAGTTACCGAGAAAGATGCAAATGGTCATACCAAAGGAAACCTTTGCATAAAAGCACCCTGGCCAGGTATTTTGAGAACGACGTATGGTGATCATGAACGTTGTCGTCAAAATTATTTTTCAACCTATGCCGATTTGTATTTTACGGGTGATGGAGCACTACGCGATGAAAAAGGAAACTATCGCATAACCGGGCGTGTAGATGATGTACTCAATGTAAGTGGACATCGCTTAGGTACAGCCGAAGTAGAAAATGCAATCAACATGCATGCGGGTGTAGTAGAAAGTGCCGTGGTTGGTTATCCGCATGACATCAAAGGTCAAGGCATTTACGCGTATGTGATTGTAGAAAACGTACACGATGCGCAATTGACTCGTCAAGATATTTTACAAACAGTAACGCGTCAGATTGGACCCATTGCAAAGCCCGACAAAATTCAATTTGTAAAGGGACTTCCCAAGACACGCAGTGGAAAAATTATGCGTCGTATTCTCCGAAAAATTGCGGAAGGAGAAACAAGCAATCTCGGCGACACCACTACGTTGTTGGATCCAGGTGTAGTCGACGAGATTGCTGCAGGACGAATCAATTAGAGGGTATCAGACCACTTGAATGCAGCGGGCTTTTTTGCCGCTGGTTTTGTTTTTGCTTTTTCTGGACGACCACCCAAACGTATACCTACGTTATAGGGTTTCATGTCCAGTCCACGGCTCCACATGTTGTTCATCGCAAAACTGGTATAGAAAGTAAAAGGTCCAACTCCTACTTCGCCCACCCATGAAAATTTGAATCGCTCTAAATCAAAGTTGTCGCGTATTTTTTCTATGTCACCTGATACTTTTGTTTTTACGCGAGAAGAATATAAAAATCCTGCACTCACGCCAGCAGATAAACGTAACCCATTACTTTTTAACGGAGAACTATTAAAGTTTAGCATCATGGGTACCGTTAAGTAATCGGCAGCGAGTTTAATTTTTTTGTAGCTGGTTGTTCCCAATGAAATGTTGGTTGGATTTTTTTGGAATACTAAATTATTCTGGTCAAAATAGTAATTGTTTAACTCAAGACCTACACCATATTTTAAATTCAATTTATGCTTAGCCAGGTTTAAGCGCTGCATCAAAAACCAAACATTCACATTACGTGATACAGTTGTGCTCAATTGATCTTTGCCAATATTAGGTCCAACAAAACCAGAAGCGCGAGCCGCTGTATAATTGGATTGGTCATTTAAATCAGCAAATCCTAAGTCGATTATCCACCAGTTATTTTCTACGTTTTTCAATTCTTTTTTAGTTTCTGGTTTGAAGAGTTGAAACCCTTCCACTTTTTTCAATGGTTTTTTATCACGATCAGTAAAAAGCTCAATTTGCTTTTCAATAAGCTCACCTAATTCGCCCCCGCCAATACTAATCTCTACTTTTTTCTCTTCGTTGCCCTTTCCAACCTCTGTGCGTGTGATGATGGTAGTTTTACCTACTTTGATCGTATCGCTTTTAACATTTGCACCTCTGATTTTTCTAAAAATCATTGTATCTCCACCGATCAAGCCTTCTAGTGGCTGGCCCATCACAATCTTGGATTCATTTCCATTTATTAATACCTGTACATTTTTCTCTACGATGCCAGTGCTGCTATCCGTTTTGATGATGTAGGTTTTTTCTATTTTATCTGGACTACTTCCCACACGGATGGTGTCCCTTGTTACAAACACTTTTTTGTTCGTTTCAATTTTGATGGAATCTTTTTGTGCTTGAACTGCCGTCGAAGCGGTGAGTAATGCAGCGATAGACAATAATCGGAAAGCGTTCATAGACGTAGTTTTAGTTTCGGCCGCAAATCTACCTGCTTAATCCTGAAAAAATTGTTAAGGCTGAATAATCGACCACCCATTTACACCAATGGCGCGTGCGCTTATCTTTGTGGCAAATACTAAGTATGAACGAAAAGCTTGTGCAGCGGATTGCAAAAGAATTAACCGAAATCAAAGAGGCGGGATTATATAAAATAGAGCGCATAATTGAGAGTCCACAAGGAGCCGTCATCAAAGTAGGCGGCAAAGAGGTTTTGAATTTTTGTGCCAATAACTATTTGGGACTTTCTTCGCATCCCAAGGTAATAGAGGCGGCACATAAAGCGATTGACGAAAGAGGATATGGCTTAAGCAGTGTTCGTTTTATTTGTGGTACGCAGGATATTCACAAAGAGCTCGAGCAAAAAATATCTGCTTTTTTAGGAACCGAGGATACTATTTTATATGCGGCAGCATTTGATGCCAATGGGGGCGTATTTGAACCTTTATTCAATGAAGAAGATGCATTGATTTCTGATGCACTTAACCATGCTTCCATCATTGATGGTGTACGTCTATGTAAAGCGCAGCGTTTTCGCTATGAGCATAATAATATGCAAGACCTGGAATTGAAGTTGCAGGAAGCTGCTGGTTGTCGCAGTCGCATTATTATTACCGATGGTTCATTTAGTATGGACGGCACCATTGCGCAACTCGATAAAATTGTCGCACTTGCAGAAAAGTATGATGCAGCCGTGATGATTGACGAGTGTCATTCTTCAGGATTCTTAGGTAAAACGGGGAGAGGTACCCATGAGTATCGCGGAGTGATGGGAAAAATTGATATCATCACCGGTACACTTGGAAAGGCTCTTGGGGGTGCATCAGGTGGATTTACCAGTGGGCGCAAAGAAATCATTGATATTTTACGCCAACGTTCTCGTCCTTATTTATTTAGTAATACGCTAGCCCCTTCGATTGTGGGTGCTTCCATTGCGGTGTTGGATATGCTCACTGAAACTACAGAGCTGCGCGATAAATTAGAGTTCAACACTAAATACTTCCGCACTAAAATGACGAAAGCCGGGTTTGATATTAAACCGGGTGATCATCCCATTGTTCCTATCATGCTCTATGATGCAGTGCTGGCCCAAAAAATGGCGGCTCGTTTATTGGAAGAAGGCATTTATGTGATTGGCTTCTTTTATCCGGTTGTTGCAAAGGGGCAGGCTCGTATTCGGGTTCAACTAAGTGCCGCGCATGAGCAAGCACATTTGGACAAGGCCATTGCCGCGTTTATCAAAGCCGGAAAGGAGCTCGGTGTACTAAAGTAGGATAGGTTAACTTTGCCCGAAAGTTAGAATCGGGATGCGCATCATTATCGCTCTTTTTGCATTGACCCTGTTGGGTAGTGCCTGTTCCTTTAATAATGTGAAGGAAGACAAAAGTCTGGGTCATTTTTTTAAAGACAACCAGGTAGAAGGTTGTTTTGCCAGTATGGACAATGGAACCGGACAGTTTGTTACGTACAATCTTTCTAGATATAGAGATAGTAGTTACACGCCTGGTGGTTCATTTGAAATTGTGCGCTCCTTGATCGCTTTGCAAACAGGAGTCATTAGCAATGACAGTTCTATTTTTAAAGAAGGATCATTGCCTATTAATAAAGACACCTTACAAGATTGGTTGGATTCATTGGGCTATGGCGCACGCAATGATAAAGAGCGATTCAAAATCAAAACCTCTCTCGATAGTTTTTGGTTGGATAATTCATTAAAAGTGACGCCCGATGCACAACTTGGGTTGATCAAGCAATTGTATTTTGGACAACTTCCCTTTTTTAAAACCTATCAAGAAATGGTAAAGCGTGCCTTGCTAAAAGAAGATAACACGCTTTACAGACTGGGTTATAAAACTGGAAAAGCTATCGCTACTAATGGGCACGCTATTGGCTGGGTGGTGGGATGGATTGAAGAAAATAATCATGCGAACTTTTTTGTGTTGAATATTGAAAGTGAAAAACTTGATTCTGATTTAGAAACAGTAGGAGTAAAAATGGTCAAAGACATTTTAAAAGAGCAAGGATTTTTCCAGGGTAACCGATAAAACAGGAACATGCAATTTTATAGTGAATCGTTAACACAATACCGCCGGTTACTGACTCGGGAGGTTCGTATTGGCGATTTGTTATTGGGGAATGGTCATCCGATTCGTGTGCAGACAATGACCACAACCGATACAATGGATACATTAGCTACTGTTGAACAAACGATTCGTTGTATTGAAGCGGGCGCAGAATTAGTACGCATTACTGCTCCTTCCAAAAAAGAAGCAGAAAATTTATTAGTCATCAAAAATGAATTACGTAAGCGGGGCTATCATACGCCGCTGGTTGCCGATATTCATTTTACGCCCAACGCTGCAGAAATTGCTGCACGAATTGTAGAGAAAGTGCGCGTTAATCCGGGTAATTATGTTGACAAGAAAAAATTTGAGCAAATTGAATATACCGATGCGGAATATGCCGAAGAGATCGATCGAATTCGTGAACGATTTACACCGCTGGTAAAAATTTGTAAGGAACACGGAACGGCCATGCGTATTGGCACTAACCATGGCTCGCTTAGTGATCGCATCATGAGTCGGTATGGCGATACAGCGATTGGAATGGTAGAAAGTGCTATGGAATTTTTGCGTATTGCTCGTGACGAAGCTTTTCACAATATCGTGCTGAGTATGAAGAGTAGTAATCCGCAGGTAATGGTGCAAGCTTACCGACTACTTGTTAAAACCATGCACGAAGAGTTCAATGAAATTTATCCTTTGCATTTAGGAGTAACCGAAGCAGGGGATGGCGAAGATGGACGCATCAAAAGTGCAGTGGGTATCGGCACATTATTAGAAGACGGAATCGGAGATACTATTCGTGTTTCACTCACAGAAGATCCCGAGTTGGAAATCCCGGTCTGTAAGGATTTGGTCAAGCGGTATACCAATATTACTGACACAGCAGTGCCGCCTGTGCAATCATTATCGTATTCTCCATTTGAATATAAACGCCGCCATAGTTTTTCAGTGGAGCGCATTGGCGGAAAGCAAGTGCCGGTGGTGATTGCTGACCTGAGTCAACTTGAAAAAATTACACCCACTCATTTGCAAAGTGTAGGATATACCTACAATGAGCAAACAGATAAGTGGAGCATTGCAGACGCAGCAGCTGATTTTATTTTTACTGGTCATCAACTTTTAGACTTTGCACTACCGGGTACCTTAAAGGTGCTTGTTTATCCTGCCGCGTGGCAACAAGCAGCCTCTTCTAGTTATTGTCCTTTGTTTGATGCAAGTGGATATGTGAAGGCTACTGTAAAAAGTGAGCAATTGAACTTTGTTATGCTTGATTGCTACAGTGATGCTACTACCATAAATGACTACATCCATTTAGATGCGATCGCAAATGATCCCACTGTTGTGCTTTGTTTAAGTAGCACCAATCGTAATGCGATGCAATCTGTGCGACGTCTATTTGTTGAACTAGGAACGCGTCAGATTAACAATCCTGTTATTTTGATGACAGATAGTAATGGGCAAAACCCTGATGAACATCTTATTCATTTTGCTACGGAGACAGGAGCATTGTTATTAGATGGTTTTGGAGATGGAATTTGCTTAGGCTATCAGTCAAAGGCTAAGATGGATACTATTCAGGTGAAAGGAAGAACCTACTTGCCTGTTAAAGATCAACATCAATTTACCAACAACACAGCCTTTAGTATTTTACAAGCAACACGGACCCGCATCTCAAAAACAGAATATATCAGTTGTCCCAGTTGTGGACGCACGCTTTTCGATTTACAGGAAACCACGGCTCGTATTCGTTCGGTAACGCATCATTTAAAAGGCGTCAAAATTGCGATCATGGGGTGCATCGTAAATGGACCCGGCGAAATGGCCGATGCTGATTTTGGTTATGTGGGAAGTGGTCCCGGAAAGATTACCTTGTACAAGAACAAAGAGATTGTCAAGCGTAATGTAGATAGTGCCGTAGCCGTAGATGAACTCATCAATCTCTTAAAGGAGAATGGTGTTTGGGTTGAAAAAAATTAAGATGAATAAAAAAATCTGGATTGCACTTTATGGCGTCGTGCTACTTGCACATCTCACAGGTATTGGACTGGAGAGTGAAGTGTTGGCTCGTCTCACTAAGCCTCATCTGATGGTCATTTTGGGATTTTTTATGTGGGAACAGACGCGGGGAATCAAGAACCGACTGATTACTGTTTTTATCGCTGCTCAATTTTTTTCGTGGTGTGGTGATCTTTTATTGATGAATACGGTAACGCCTGTTTTTTTTCTATACGGACTGGGTGCTTTTTTACTAGCACAGTTGCTGTATAGTTTTTTCTTTTTTCGTGCTATGCAAAAAGAAAAAATCAAATTCAGCTGGTTGCTGTTTTTCCCCGTATTGATTTATTATTCTGTTTTGATTAGTTGGTTGGCTCCGCAATTAGGAGCATTAAAAACACCCGTTGTTATTTATGGTGCTATCATTAGCACGATGCTTTTATTAGCACTTCACATGCTCTACATGCCTGCCGTACGCTCAGGTAGATTGTTTATGTTGGGAGCACTTTTGTTTGTTGCTTCAGATTCGGCGTTAGCCATCAATAAATTTAGTAATCCATTTCCATCAGCCGGACTCATTATCATGATTACGTATGGCCTGGCACAGTTCTTTTTAACTACAGGCGCCTTACAGTACATCCAACGGCAGCAATCGCGTCATTCACTTTTTTAATGCATATGCAGCAGACAGATTTTTTAGTTATTGGTTCAGGAATTGCAGGACTTAGTTTCGCAATCAAATGCGCTCAGGAGTTTCCTGATCGAACTATTTTAGTAATCACTAAAGCATCTGCTGATGAGACTAACACAAAATATGCGCAAGGCGGCATTGCAGTGGTAAGTGATACGGCTACTGATAGTTTTGAACAACATATTGAAGACACATTAATTGCTGGTGATGGACTTTGTAATGAAGCAATTGTTCGCAAGGTAGTGGAAGAAGGACCTGCGCGCGTAGAGGAGATTATTGAGTGGGGCGCGCAATTTGATAAAGACGATCAGGGAATTTTCAAAAAAGGAAAAGAAGGCGGACATTCTGCTCACCGCATCTTACATCATAAAGATGTCACAGGGCAGGAAATGGAGCGCGCGCTATTGCAGGCAGTAGAATCTTTTTCAAATATTCAATTGATCAAGCACTGTTTTGTGGTAGATCTGATTACGCAACACCACAGAGGCTATTTGGTTACTAAATCTACACCCGATATTGTTTGTTACGGTGTATATGTGTTGAACAGAGAAACGAATACGATTGATAAAATACTTTCTCGCGTCACTGTGCTTGCAACCGGTGGGGTTGGGCAAGTGTATCGTACCACCACTAATCCCGCTATTGCAACTGGAGATGGAGTGGCAATGGCATACAGAGCAAAGGGTCGTATTGAAAATATGGAGTTTATCCAGTTTCATCCGACAGCTTTGTATGAACCGGGTTTACGTGGGCAGGCGTTTTTGATTACTGAAGCGGTACGTGGCGAAGGTGGTATTCTTCGCAATCATCAGGGGGATGACTTTATGCGTCATTATGATACACGTAAAGATTTAGCTCCGCGTGATATTGTAGCCAGGGCCATTGACTCTGAAATGAAAAAGTCGGGAACCGAGCATGTGTGGTTAGACTGTCGACACTTGGATGAAAAAAAATTCAAAGAGCATTTTCCAAACATCTACGAAAAATGTCTTTCCATCGGCATTAATATTCATCAGCAGCAAATCCCAGTTGCACCGGCCGCGCATTACAGTTGTGGAGGTATTAAAACCAATGAATGGGGTGCTACCTCTATTGTTAATTTATATGCGTGTGGCGAGTGCGCGAGCACGGGTGTACACGGCGCCAATCGGTTGGCGAGTAACTCGCTTTTAGAAGCCATGGTATTTGCGCATCGTTGTTTTACGGATGCAAAAAATAAAATCGCGACTATCGATTTTCAACAAGATATTCCAGACTGGAATGCAAAAGGAACCACAGAGCCGCGCGAAATGATTTTGATTACGCAGAGTTTGAAAGAGTTGCAACAAATCATGAGTGATTATGTAGGGATTGTCCGAAACGATATTCGTTTGCAACGTGCCTCACGCCGATTGGATCTACTGTTTGAAGAGACTGAACAATTATACCAAAATACCACCGTGTCTCCCCAGCTATTGGAGCTACGCAATATGATTACGATTGGTTATTTGATAGTGAAATGTGCAAGTTTTCGCAAAGAAAGTCGCGGACTGCATTATAACACTGATTATCCCGGTCAAGGATCCATGGCACAAAATATTGTACTCTGATTCAAGCAGAGTGACAGCGGTCAGTTATCTTTGAAACATGTCTTTACTGGTTCGCCTATTTTTTCAATTACTATCCCTGTTGCCGTTTGCTTTTTTTCATGCATTAGGCAGTTTTGCAGCATTTATTTTACACCGGGTCGTGAAATATCGCCGAGCGCTTATTGAACAAAATATTCGGCAGGCCTTTCCTTCTATTACACAGCAGGAATTGGATCGGGTTATAAAATCCTTTTACCGAAATTTCGCCGATACATTTACGGAGTCCATAAAAATGCTGACGCTTTCTACACGTGCAATAAAAAAACGTTGCACAATAGACCTCACCCTCGTGAGCGAGTTACTCAAAGAAGGAAAGTCTGTACAGTTAATGGCTGCACACCAGTTTAATTGGGAATATGTCAATCAGGTTATTCCTCCTGCAATTCCTGCACCGTATTATTTTGTGTATCGAACCATTCAATCTCCTGCTTTTAATCAGCTTTTTTTATATCTACGCACCAGACAGGGTGGTAGAGCTGTTTCTGCCGAGGAGTTTTTAGAAAAACGCGATGAAATTTTTGCGCAGCCTTCCGCATTAATATTAGGGGCTGACCAAAATCCCAGTCGACCCGCTACTGCGCGTTGGATGAATTTTTTTGGAAAGCCAACTCCTTTTCATGTCGGTCCAGCAAAGGGTGCCATAACGCATAACGCTGCCATGGTGATGCTAAACTTAAAACGCAAAAAGCGCGGCTACTATCATTTGGAATGCAAGCTGATCACTGATAATGCAGCGCGCTATTCCATTGATGAGCTGACCTGGCTCTATAAAACAGAAGCAGAAAAAGTAATTCAGGAAGATCCTACCAATTATTTATGGAGTCACCGCCGGTGGAGACATGAGTGGAATGCTTCTTACGCGCCTATTTATCAGGGAAATTAATTTCGTACCAATTATTTTAAAAGCTGATCCATAAAATGGGTCAACGCGCGCATACGATCCAAATTGATCGAGTAGTAAATAAATTTCCCTTCGCGGGTAGTGTTCACAAAACCTGCTTTACGGAGTATTGCCAAATGTTGAGATGCCACTGATTGTTCAACACGCAGGTGGATATAAATTTCTGTAACCGTTACTTTCCCTTTTTGATCGATCAGTTGTAAAATCTGTTGACGAAGCTTATGATTCAATGCACGCAAAATGACACTGGTCTTTTTTAATAGAAATAGATCCAGGTTCACCACTTGTTCAGGCTCTGAAGAATCATGTATGGAAAGCGTGTAAGAATGCATAGCTAGGTAAAGGTACCATCATTTACCCGCAAATACTATGACTTTGAACCACTGTAAAATTCTTTAACATAAAGTGGTGTACAATAAGCCAGATCGGCAAATTCTTTTTTTAGAAACTTCCCTAGCGCAATCGAAATCATTGCTGCCGCTGTCGCTGAAGCAGTTGAAAAGCTTGCCTTATCAGAGGAACAGAGTGGTTTGAATTTTTCCATCCCGTTTCCGCAGAAAATAATTTTATGTGTCTCAAGCTCAGCTAAAAAACTCTCCGCGTTCAGGATCAGTGCTTGCGCGGGTTGAATTTCCTGTAAGGATGTGTCATAGATCGCATAGTACACTTCCATGCGTCTTGCATCAATCATGGGGCAGATCCAAGCATTTGAATCACATTCGACAACGGATGCCATCAATTGAAGCGTTGGAATAGTGATCAATGGTTTTTCAAGTGCATAGCAAAGTCCTTTTGCTGTGCTTAGTCCAACCCGAAGACCTGTGTATGACCCCGGACCAATAGTTACACTAACGGCGTCCAGCTTGTCAAGCGAAAGATTTATTTCATGCATCGCTTCTTGTAGTGCAGAATGTATCCAAGATGCATGATCAAATTGATTCGCGTTCAATTTTTCAACAAGCAGTGTGTCATTTGCTGAGATTGCAATGGATGCAATCTGTCCTGCTGTGTCTATATGAAGTACAAATGACATGTTATGCGTACACTTCTTCTTTTAACAGGGAAGCAGGTTTATAACGAGGTGACTCGGCACTTAATTTTTCAAGTAAGTGAAGTACGTGAGCTTTACCTATTTTTTCTGCCCAGGCAAAAGGTCCCATTGGGTAATTGGTGCCTAATTGCATGGCCAGATCAATTTGATTTTTATCACTGACTCCTTCGCTGAGAGCGAGATAGGCTTCGTTAATGATAGAGCAAAGTACACGAGGGGCTATGAAGCCTATTTGATCTTTCACCCACTCTGGCTGTCGATTCAATTTTAAAAATGCTTCTTCTAGTTGATTGAGCATCGATTCATTTTCACAAACAAGTTCTATTCTTTCTTTTTCTAAAAAACCGGTCCATCCGTTTAATCGGCAAAATCCAACTGGAAGTTCAGGACAGGTTTTTGCCACTGCATTCACTACCACAACACCTCCTGTTTTCTGAAAGGCCACCAACGCTAATTCGTGTTCAACCTTTTCTTCAAACAATAAATCAATGCAAATAGTTTGGTCGGTCAATTCTGCCGGATGAGATAGCCAGTCAATGGACTCCGCAGCAGGTCGAGTTTCCCATTCTGCTTGTTGAACTTTATTTCCAATAAGTGCAATCTTCATCCCAACTATTTTTGCAAAGAAAGTGCATAAAGCTAAATTCGCCCCTTAAACTATTTACTATGTCTAAGACAATCATCAAAACAGATAAAGCACCCGCACCTATTGGGCCCTATAACCAAGCAGTCCGCTATAAAAGTGAGGTATTTATTTCCGGACAAATTTGTATCAATCCAGCAACAGGTCAATTGAATAATGCGGATTTGGCTACTGAAACAAGGCAGGTGATGGAAAATTTAAAGGCAATTTTAACAGAAGCCGGACTCGATTTTAGTCATGTTATCAAAACCACCATTTTTTTAACTGACATGAACCGCTTTGGGGAAGTAAACGAGATTTACGGTAGTTACTTTACTGGGGATTTTCCAGCCCGTGAAACAGTGCAGGTTTCTGCATTGCCCAAGTTTGTAAACGTGGAAATAAGTATGATTGCAGCGGGCTAAAATTTTACCGCGTTTCCTCTTCAACAAAGTGATTTTTTAGGGCGGAGTTGCTTAATTTAGACAACTCCAAAAGCCCTCTATGTTTAGATCAACTACACTTGCAATTCGCACTCTTTTGGTGAGTGCCCCTTTTCTATTTTTTTCCTTGACCTCTTGCCAGCATTCTGTTACCGGCGAAGAAGAGGAAACCGAGTATGACGGACCCGATCAAGCCATTCGGCAAGAATTGGAAATGATTCGCGATCCTCGCACGGGTCAGGTTCCCTGGCATAAATTATTGGAAGCAAAATTGGCAGCTGAAGCTTCAAAAGAAGCAGCGCGGCAAAATCGAATTGAGGCACTAGCCTGGGAAGAACGCGGACCAACTTCTGATGTAGTTGGACCCAGCAATGGTAACACACGTGCAAACAGCGGTATCGCAGCCGGTCGTGTTCGCGCGATGATGGTTGACTCACTCGATCCCACTAAAAAAACAGTGTTTATTGGTAGTGTTGCCGGTGGACTTTGGAAAACAACGGATATCACAGCGTCACCTGCAAACTGGGTGCCTGTCAATGATTTTTTATCCAATTTGGCAATCGCTGCTATTTGTCAGGATCCTCGACCCGGGTTTCAAAATATTATGTACCTGTGTACCGGAGAGTCCTATTATAATTCAGACGCAGCGCAAGGTGTAGGTGTATTCAAAAGTACCGATGGGGGTGCTACATGGACTTTTTTAAATAGTTCATCAGCCTATACATTTTGCACACGCATTCTTTGTGATTACCAGGGTAATGTATACCTCGCCACTCGTAGTGGCGTTTTTCGTTCTAATGATGGAGGAAGCAACTGGACCAATATCACACCTTCCAGTGCCGCATCTACACGTATTTGCGATATGGAAATTTCTTCCACAGCTGCTCCTGCACGTTTGCATATTGTAACAGGAATCAGCTCCGCGCAGAGTTATCGCTATACTGATAATCCATCTACTGTAACTACTTCTACTGGATGGAATTCACCAACAACTGCTTTCCCTTCTTATAATAATCGTGCTGAAATTGCCGTATTAGGAACCACGCTTTATGCTATTCCGGCTAATAATTCTGGACAAGTAACAAACGTATACAAATCAATTGATGGAGGAGACAACTGGGCAGCTTGTACGGGTACTCCTCCCAATACAGTATCTGGAAGCCCTTTTACAAATACGCAGGGTTGGTATGATTTATCTGTTCGCATTAATCCTGCTAATCCTGATGAGTGTATTATTGGTGGAATTGATGCCGCACGTACATTAGATGGAGGAACTAGCTGGACCCGTATTTCTGCTTGGGTAGGAAGTGGCGGACAGTATGTGCACGCGGATCAGCACGATGTTCAATGGTGGGACGGCGGAAATAAATTATTGTTTGCTTGTGATGGAGGCGTGCATTATTCTTCTGATAAAGGAACAACCATTCGCGATCGCAATGCAGGACTTCGCATCAAACAATTTTATGCTGTTGCAATACATCCTACACAAACCAATTATTTTTTAGCAGGTGCCCAAGATAATGGGGTGCATCAATTGAGCACTGCCGGACTGGGTTCTTCTGTAGAAGTAACTGGGGGTGACGGAGCGTATGTTGCGATTGATCAAGATGAGCCAAACTATCAGTTTGGATCTTATGTTTATAATACATACCGACGCAGTTCGAACAATGGAGCTAACTGGACCTCTTTTACCATCAATAGTAGTAGTGGTCGATTTATCAATCCTTGGGAATATGATAATCAGGCCAATATTATTTATGCTTGTAATGCAGCTGGTAATTATTTACGCTGGGATAATCCACAAACTGCATTAAGTGCTGCCGCTGCTACAACAACAGTTGTTCCTATTGCTGAATTTGCCGGACAAAATGTTTCCTCTGTTCACGTTTCTCCTTTTACTTCTAATCGCGTATTTTTTGGATTAGGTTCTGGAAAAGTCGTGCGTGTTTCCAATGCGCATGATGTTACACCTACTGCAGTAGATATTACACCAACTGGTGCTGTAGGATATGTGAACTGTGTGAACACAGGTTCTACGGAGAGTAAATTGATTGCTGTTTATGCTAGTTACAATGTTACGCACGTTTGGGTAAGTCAGGATGCGGGAGTTACATGGACTGCCTGTGATGGCAACTTGCCAAATATGCCTGTAAGATGGGCCATCTTTCATCCGGATACTGATACTAAAGCAATTATTGCCACAGAAACTGGAATTTGGGAAACTGATTTATTAAATGGTTCCAGTACCGTATGGGTAGCGAATCCAAGTTTCCCCAATGTGCGTGCAAGCATGTTAAAATATCGCGCAAGTGATCGCACATTAGTGGCCTCTACGCATGGGCGCGGTGTGTGGACTACAACTATTCCGGCTCCATCTGGATTCTCATTTAGTGCGCCTTCACCTGTGACAGTTGCTTGTCCTGCTCCACAGAATATGAGTGTCACTTTAAACACTATATCTAACGGAGGATTTACTGGTGCTGTATCATTAACAGCCACTGGTAATCCAGCAGGCACAACAGTGTCTTTTACAACCAATCCTGTTACCGCAGGTAACAGTACAATTGTAATATTAAATGGTACAAATAATTTGGCTCCTGGTACTTATACCGTTACTGTTACGGGAACTGCAACCGGTGCTATTACACAATCACGCACGCTGACCTATACGATTACGCCAGGCTCTGCGCCTACTATTTCCTCACAACCTTCAGATGTTACTGTATGTAGTGGAACTAATGCCTCTTTCAGTATCATTGCCAATGAAGGAACCTATCAATGGCAAGTGAGTACCAATGGTGGAACTACATGGTCCAATGTTAGTGGTGCAACAAGCGCCACCTATACTATTACAAATGCATCAGCTACCTTATCTGGTAATTTGTATCGATGTGTAGTTACCAATACTTGCGGTAATGTGACCACTTCTACCACTGCGTTATTGACGGTGGCAGGCGCAACTACTATTACTACACAGCCTGCTGACGCATCACTCTGTGTAGGCTCTTCCAATATTTTCAGAGTGGTTGCCTCTGGTGCTAACCTAACTTATCAATGGCAACGTAGTACCGATGGTGGAAACACTTGGTCTACCGTTACTGGCGCTACCGGTTCGCAGTACACACTATCTGGTATTACATTAGCAATGAATGGTGATCAGTATCGTTGTATTGTCAATGGAACTTGTACACCTACTACTGCTACTTCTAATGCAGCAACCTTATCTGTAGTAAGTGCGTTGAGTATAACACAGCAACCTCAATCACAAACAGTATGTAACGGAACGAATGCCAGCTTCTCTATTACGGCATTAGGGGTCAGTACGTATCAGTGGCAAGTGAGTACTGATGGCGGAACCAGTTGGTCCAACATTACCGGAGCAACTAACACTACGTATACTGTTACTGCACCAGGTTTAGCATTATCTGGAAATT
>Ga0214917_10000534_pt1 | contig 50311 bp, 51 predicted proteins | sample LL_1208_BB_MetaG_FD_177983 | JGI IMG/M metagenome (GOLD analysis project Ga0214917, IMG submission 177983) | Freshwater microbial communities from Lake Lanier, Atlanta, Georgia, United States - LL_1208_BB | ecosystem: Environmental > Aquatic > Freshwater > Lake | place: USA: Georgia | collected... | reverse complement strand
TTGAAGAACTTTTTGAAGAACTTTTTGAAGAACTTTTTGAAGAACTTTTTGAAGAACTTTTTGAAGAACTTTTTGAAGAACTTTTTGAAGAACTTTTTGAAGAACTTTTTGAAGAACTTTTTGAAGAACTTTTTGAAGATTTTGGTGATTTTCTTGTATTACTGTTCATTTATTTTAAAATAAATTATTTTAAAATGTTTATTTTTGACATATAAAAAAATTAAGATATCATAAAATACGTTTCTGGTAATTTTTCAATCGTTTCGATATAGATGTCGTTTATAATTAATATTCCATCGCTCAAATTTGTAATTGAATTTGAAAATGGTAATTTGACATTATCGATAACAACATATTTCATATTATCCAAAACATTTTTAATATTTGGAAAATATCGATTTACAGAAAGAGATAAATAATTTTCAGAAAGATAATTATATCTTGTATCACCATTTTCGGATGTTTTTATAATTATTGAATGTTCGGTTGTTGAAACTGAACTTATATATAGCCTCAAATTTAATGACGATAAATTTATATTATCCAAAAGTTTTTTAGACTCATCTGAAAGATATTTTGATTTTTTCATAGCATCTATAATTTGTTGTTTATTAAGTATATGTGGTATAGGTGTTGGTAAAATCTTTATAGGAGGAGGAGGAGTCGTTGTTTCTAATTTTTTATTAAAATAAAATGGAAACAAAAATTTTAAAATGTTTATAAAAATATTTATTATATATTCTAAAATGGAAATCATTTATTATAAATTAATAATAAAAAAATTGAATTTTATTTTAAAGATTCTAAAGTAATAATAAATTATGAATACTGAAATCAAGTCAACTGCTACCGATGATAAACAAATTCTTTCCATACTATTTATTATGGATGAGTCTGGTTCAATGTCTGCAATGGATAATGAACCACTACAAGGAATAAATAATTTTTATAAGAAACAAAACGAGTCAGGTGAATTTATGTCAACGCTGTGTTTTTTTAATACAGAAGTAAAATTTGTTCATAAAAATATTAATGGGAAAGATATCCCTATTTTATCTAATGATGATTATAAACCAAACGGAATGACAGCTTTATATGATGCTATTGGAGAATCTGTAAAGTTTCAATTGGAACAAAATCCAAATAATGTTCTTGCTGTAATTTTAACTGATGGAGAAGAAAATTCATCACAGAAATATACAAAAAGCGATATTAAAAAATTACTAAACAAAATGGAAAAAGAAAATGGATGGAAAATTATGTATCTTGGCGCGAATCAAGATTCGTTCAAAGTAGCAGATGGAATAGGTGTTTGTAGTTCAGCGAATTATACTCATACTCCAGAAGGCTGTTCAGGTCTTTTTAGACGATTAAGTGCAGAAGTATCACGATGTGTCTCAAATGATGTTCCTATTGAAAAATTTAAATTTGATTTACCACAAAATATAAAACCAGATGATGATAAAACACGAGATGAAGATGGTTTCGAGATTCTACCATCAGAAGCACCTACTTTAAAAAGATGTTAATTTCTTTTTTTATACCTAAAAAGGTATAAAAATTTCATTTAATTTCTTGTTTTTGTTGTTCTTCTGTTAATTTTGTTCCGCCATCGTATCTATAAGCTAATTTTTCAGATACAAGAATATCGGCAATATTTTTTGTTTTATTATCGAAAAACACGTTACCGAGTAATCTTCCATATTTATCAAAATCAAGACATTCAATCCATACTATACAAATATTCGCATTAAATAAATCTATGATTTGTTTTCGTGAGATACATAATACATCTTTGATATCTTTTTTAGAAAGCATTTCTATGACTCTATATTTAGCTTTTAATCCTTTATCTTTTATTTCTGTATCATTGCTATGAATTTCACATGTATCTATTCCGTAAATTCGTACATTAAATTTAAAATATTTATCAAAAAGAGGAATAACAAGAGATAATGTGTCTCCATCAATAACATTTACAACACGCGCAAAAGTATTCATACCGTTCATAGTAAAAATAGGCGTGTCATTATTAAAATATTTGAAATCGTCCATAACTATTTATTATAAAGTTAATTAAAATTATTTAAAAGTTTGTAAAAATTAATAAAAATGTCAGAAGAAGAAAAAGGCGTACCCCCAGTAAACAATGGAAATGTATTTGATAATTATCGCTGGACACAAAACCATAAAGATGTCAGTATACATATTCCATTGCAAAAACATATAAAATGTAAAGATATTGATGTTCGTTTCAATCCAACGAAATTATTCATTAAGATACGAGACCAAGAATCACCTATAATCGATGGTGATTTGTTTAGTATCGTTAAAGCTGAAAATTGTACTTGGCTTATTGAAAATTCATGTGATACTTATGAATTAGTTGTCGAATTAGATAAAAAGAAATTTGATGAATGGTGGAAATATGCGATAAAAGGTGAACCAGAAATTGATTTGTCTAAAATCGTAACAGGACAAGGGTCATTAGATGATTTAGATCAAGAAACTCGTATGACTATTGATAAAATGTTATATGAACAAAAGATAAAAGAAGAACAAGGATTTTATGACAGAAAATAATTGAATTTTAATTTTAAGTATAGAATTAAAATTTATATATTATGAGTGAAAACATCGCCAGATATCTTAATTTACCTGATTATATTGTAGATATGTATGATGAATTATGTTATGATATGATAAATTATGATGAATATGTTAATATTTATGAATTGGATGATGATTATTTAATTATTACTAAAAATGTGTCATATATAATAGATAAAATAAATGAAATAATAGATGTGTCACCAAAATATATTATGAAAAAATTTATAATAATAGTATTTTTGTATTATTATTTTGATAAATGTTTTACAATGATAAAAAATAACAACAAAAACAATAAAAGATGTCTTCAAGCTATATACGAAAAACTTGAAGACATAAAAAATGTTTATAAAACAGAAAATATTCAATTTTACGATATATTTTACAATTATATCAATGAAACATTTGAAACAGAAAAAAGATTTTTGATAATCAAACATAATAAAATTTATAGAAAAAAAATATTAAAAAATTATATGTTATCTTTAGTAAGATTTAATAAATTATATCAGGAAACGTTAGAGAAAAGATATGCTCCAAATGGCTCGGGGTATTTTGAAGCAGAAAAACATTTTACTGAAATAATTAAGTTAACATAAGTTTATTTCGTAATTTTTTACATTATACCAATATATTCATACGATGAATCATATGATTCACTTATAATTGGTGTGGTTGAAGTACACATGTTTGCTACCGCATCATCCATAGATTTAATGAGATCTGATTGAGTTGGTGGTGGTCTATTTGGAGGACCAAGTGATAATGCACTGCTAAATATTGTGTCCAAATATGGTAATGATGAGTCTGGATCCATTTTGTCAGATTGAACAGTTGAAATTACATAATTTTTAAAATCTGAATAATTTATAGTTTTATTTTCACTTGTATATTTAGTTATAGTTTCAAAATTTGTACCTTTTGGTAAACTAATTGAAAGTTTATCAATTGTTATCTTGTCGACATTATAATCATAAATAAATTGACCTTGTGTAATCAAAACTAATATAAGGAATGTTATCAGATCACTTATCAAAACATCAGAAATTAAATCTTGTCTATTTCGTTTGATGTATAATGTTAAAGCTACTAATTTTTCAAATATATTTAATGGGGTTATTGAATAATTGGATTGGGATAGACAAATATTTTTTAGAACTTCTGTCATAGTAGAAATTAAAATTTTTACCATTTCGTTTTGTGTTCCAACATATTGAATATCTCTAGGTGTTGACATTAGTGCCAACATTTTTTTTACAGGAGATAAATATTGAATATCTGATAAAAGTTTTTGAAATAGTGGAGATGGCGTAGGTGATGGGGGTGGTTCTTGAAGTTGTTGTGGCGGTAGCGTTGTTGTTGGTGATTCTTGTAAGGTAGTTGTTGGGGGTGCAGTTGTTGTTGGTGGTATAGTTGTAGGTGGTGTTATAATTTCTACGTAATTAAATTTAAACATAACATCTGAAAAATTAACACTAAATCCATCTACTGATTTATATGAATTTATATCAATTACACCAACAATTTTTATTTTATTATCTATAATTATAGTATCAAATTCTCTATTACCATTCAAACATGTTTGTGCGTCTCCATTTTTAATTCTTAAAGATGGGTGAATACTTGTTATGTACCCACCGTCGCATTTTGCAGATGTTGGTTTTGTTGAATTTATTGGATATTTTGTAGGTGCTATTGGGACAATATTTCTATTATTCCAATGGACAAGACTATTTGTGTCTTGTGTTTTACTGCAAATTTGTTGCACATTATCAACACCTGATAATTGTAGAGTAAGTAAATGTGTATCGCGTGGTGAATATGTTTTTGTTGTTACATATGCGATTTTATCTATAATATTTACAGTATTAAGATTAAATACTATACGATTAAATTCAGTATAAGAATTTGGTATTTTTTGATATATATTATCAACTTTTAATTGTGTAAAATTTATACCATCAATATTTTTAGTATTACCAATATTATCAAAAGGAACATCATCGATAATTACTTTTTTAACTGAATTAAGTATTTCTTTTTTGTCGAATGGAAGTGCTAATGTAAAACCGGCACTCGATACTTCTGCTCTTGTATAATATAAATCACCTGTTTTAATTACAAGTATGGTATCATTTTCAATAATATTTGCAGAAAAAATACATAATTTAAATTTAGGCAAATAATAATTTTCAAAGTTAATATTACTTGTAATTTGTGTAAAAATAGGGTCATTATCATATTTTTTAGTATACATAGTTGATATTATATCTGGTAGTGTCATAGGAGTTGTAGTTGGTGCTAACGTTGTTGTCGTTGTTGGTTGTGATGTTGTCGTTGTAGTTGGTGCTAACGTTGTTGTAGTTGGTGCTAACGTTGTTGTCGTTGTTGGTTGTGATGTTGTAGTTGGTGCTAACGTTGTTGTCGTTGTTGGTTGTGATGTTGTCGTTGTAGTTGGTGCTAACGTTGTTGTCGTTGTAGTTGGTGCTAACGTTGTCGTTGGTTGTGCAGTTGTCGTTGTTGGTTGTGCTGTTTTTGTCGTTGTTGGTTGTGCAATTGTTGTCGTTGTTGGTTGTGATGTTGTCGTTGTAGTTGGTGCTAACGTTGTTGTCGTTGGTTGTGCAATTGTTGTCGGTGGTACTACCACTGTCGTTGATTGTGAAGTCGGTTCAGGTGTCGTTTCGAGTGTTGGTTCGGGTGTAATTAATGACATCAATTTTTTTGTCAAATTAACTACAATTTTATTAATTTCTGGTATAAATATTATTGCAATAACTACAATAATTGAAATACCTACAACAATTCCTATAATATTTTTATCAACATTCATTTTATATTTTATAAATATAAAAATATAAATTAAATTTTATAATTTTTGTAATTAACTTTAATTTTTATATACCTATATATTCAAATGATTCAACTTTTTTACATAAATTCGTATTTTCTATAGCAGAAAAAATTTTTGGTGCTTCTGAACCCAATTTTGGTATTATATTAAAAATTTCACCAGTATTAAACAATATCAATGCATATTTTTTAAAATCAGAAAAATTTATATTATCAACATTAATATTGTTTACCTTATTTTTTATAGGGTCAAAACAATCGAATGGCGAAGACCATTCACTATAAGGCATGCAACTTCCTTCATATTTCGGAATACTACCTAATGCATAACATAAAAATGTCTTATCATTATCTATTTCAATGTTATTCTTACGGCAAATTTCTCCAAAAGTACACGTATCATATGTATAACCATCTGGACATATTTTGTTTTCAGGTATTACTCTATTTTCATTAGCATATTTTACATTATTATCTCTCATGTTATGAATATTAGATGGGATGGTGAGGGTGAGGTTGTCCAATATTTCGGTAGCAACATCATTATTTAATAAATTTTTAATATTATTTTTAATATTTAATTTTATGTCTTTATCATTAATTTTATCATATAAAAATTTATAATTTTTTATTACATTTAATTTTATGTCTTTTCTATTTATTTCATTTTTTTCAGAATCGTATACACCGCCATATATCATCATGAATGTAATAACAGTTATAATATTGTTATTATCGTTATTATAATATTGTGGATTCTTTTTAATATAAAAAAGTAAATGTATAAATTTATACAGAAGAGAGTTATAAACCTCATAACTATATTTTGGAACATCATCAACAATTTTACAATCATTATTTTCAAATAATTTTAAAATATTTCTTATTAAATCTATAATTTTTTTTCCTTTTTCTTCATCTGAATCTTTATTTGCCGATATTACTAACATTTGTAAACTATCTGTTGCTGGTGATACGGTTATTGGTTGTGCTGTCGTTGTTGGTGATACTGTTGTTGGTGATACTGTTGTTGTTGGTGATACTGTTGTTGTTGGTTGTGTTGTTGTTGTTGGTGATACGGTTGTCGCAGTTGATGATTGTGCAGTTGATGATTGTGCAGTTGATGATTGTGCAGTTGATGATTGTGCTACTGTTGTTGATTGAGCAGTTGATTGTGCTACGGTTTCATTTTTTATAAACAATTTTTCTAATATCATCTCACGATTTGTAAAGGCAATTATCGCAATTAATACAATTACAAAAATTACCACAATATTCATTTTTATATTTATAAAATATAAAAAAAAATAAAAAAATTATTCATGTAAATCCACCAAAATTCGAGCACTTGGTTCTTTTATATCTCCACACCACTTCGGTAACCAATTTGGTGTAATACTCATACAATTCGGATAATATTCTTTAAACATTTTATAATACCAAAATGCTTCTTTAGATGGAAATCCGGATGTATCAACATTATCATCAATTTGACTTTCAACATAATCTTTAATATATTCAAACCAAGATTTACGTTTATTTGAAACGGCATCGCTAAATGCTTCTTTCTGTCTCCATAGAACTTCACTTGGAATAATATTTTCATCTTCAAATGATTTTCTTAACAAAAACTTTTCCATTCTTTCTCCTTTTATCGGATTTCTTAATGATGGGTCAATTGATAAATATAAATCTACAAAATGATGAGAAAGAAATGGAACACGTGATTCTAAACCAAATGCGCTTATTCCTCTATCAACACGTAAAACATCATAATAATGAATTTTATTCAACAAATTTAAATTTTCATTATGAGATTCGGTATGATTTGGTGCATTGAAAAAATATAAATATCCCGCGGTAAGTTCATCGGAACCATCGCCATTTAATATTACCTTGATATTTGTATTTTCTGAAATCCATTTAGAAATTAAATATTGTGCAGTTGATGCGCGAATTGTTGTAATACAAGTCGTTTCTATTTGCCGAATTACTTTTGATAAAGTTTTTAACCAAATATGCACTGGTATAATAATTTCGCGATGAATGCTATTAATATGATTGGCTACTTTACGTGCATATAAAATATCAGGACTATCAATATCCATTCCAATAGTAAAAGTATTTAATTGTTGTCCTTTTTCAGCTAATATTTTGGATGCAATACCGCAAATTAATGATGAATCTAAACCGCCAGATAATAAAGCACCAACTGGACGTTCAGATTGTAAACGGTCATTCACACTTTTAAACAACGCATCACGAACACTTTGATGAATATTTTCAGTTATATCAAGTTTGTTCTTACCGATTTCATAATAAGGAACTGAAATTTGTGTCATATTTTCTTTGAAATAATAAATATACCGTGGTTCAAGCTGTTGTCCTTTACCGTCGAAAGGAAGACCTTTGAGTTCTGAACTGAAATATACCCCGTTATCATCTTTTGTATAAAAAAGAGGACGAATACCAAAACGATCACGTGCTGAATAAATTTTCATTCCATTATTTTTATCTAAATCGACGAGAACAAATGCAAATTCACCATCCAATTCGTTGAGTGTTTTATAAATTCCATGTTTAATATATAAATCAAGAATGACATGGCAATCGGATTTTGTTTTAAAATTATTTTTTTTAATAATATCAAGATAATTATAGATTTCTCCATTACAAACAAGATAAACAATACGACCATCGTTATCATTGTTTTTATAAATAAAAGGTTGTTGTCCGTGTTCGATGTCTATTATAGCAAGACGATGAAATACAAAAGAAATTGTAAAGTCATTAAATATTGTTTTAAGAATAGTTGTATCATCAGGACCCCGATGAGCAACATTTTTCATATCATTTTCATTGAAATTTTCTTTAGAAATATAAACTGTAATACCGCACATTTATATTTAAATGAATAAAGCTTTAAGTTCGTTTTTTCTTTAACGAACGCTTTTTTGAACGCTTCTTCTTTGGAGAACGTTTTTTTCTTCCGTCTTTTGGTCTATCTTCAGATGCATAAGCACTATAATTTGATGTTATCGATGATGGTTGAGATTCAGTTGAATTGACTAACTTTTCCGGCGCTGGTAAAACTTCTTTTTTACCAAATAAATTTCCCATTTTATTTATTGTAAATAATATTTTTATTAAATTTTTTACTTTTTTTCAGATTTAAGTTCGTTTTTTCTTTAACGAACGCTTTTTTGAACGTTTCTTTGGAGAACGTTTTTTTCTTCCGTCTGTTTCTTCTTGAATTTTTGATAATGGTTCAGATGGTGGTTTGTATTGCGGTGGTTCATTATCGGTGTTATAAGATGAAAGTGGTCTTTCGTTATTTGGAATTACATATCTTCTTATTCCAAAAAATTCTTTAATATAATTTATAATTTCTTCAAACATTTTTATTATAAGATAAAAATTATTATAAAATAAAATATAACGTTCATCCATAGATTTTAAAAAAAAGTAAAATCATTGTTTTTTAGAAAATGAAAAATCAAAAAAATAATTCTCTAAAAATTTTAAAATTTTTTATTTTTAAAATTTGTAAAAAAATCTCTGACATTTTTTCCGCCAAAAACTTTTTTCCGCCAAAAAAATGTCAGAAAAAAGTTTTATCGATTTTGCAATCATCCCGAACATTTTTCTCAACACACACACACAATTTTTAAAAATTTTCCAATAATAAAATTTTAGATTCAAAACATCGTCATGATAAAATAAATAAACTGAGACTGAAATTCAGTTTAAAAAATACGAAAAAATGGCCATATCGAACAATTTTTACTCGATATCGAATAAAAAATGTTAGATTTAACATTTTTTATTGAAATCTAACATTTTTTATTAAATCAATTTAAAAAAATAAAGTTATTATATAAAATGGATTGTGAATTTTGCAAAACAACTCTTAAAACATTAAGTAGTTTGAATTATCATAAAAAAACAAATAAAAAATGTTTGGAAAAACAAAATGTTAGTTCAAAAGAAATCATATCTTGTGAATTTTGTAAGAAAGTTTTTTCAAATCAAACATTAAAAATACATATAAAATCTTGTAAAAATAAGATAATTAAAGAAAAAGATGATATAATTAAAGAAAAAGATGATATAATCGAAGAAATGAAAAAAGAAAAACATGACATCATCGTGGAAAAAGATGAATTATTAAAAGAAAAAGATGACATTATCGAAGAATTGAAAAATAGAATATTAAAATTGGAAACAGAAAATGATATATATAAAAATGATCACGATTTCGTTAAAAATTTAGCATCTCAACCAAAAAATACTACGAATAACAATAACAAAATAAGAGTAATGAATAATTTTTTTGATAATCCAGAAAAAGTGAAACAACTTGTAAATGAAAAATTAACACAAGACCATATAGTTGATGGACAAAAAGGTGTAGCACAGTTTGCTTATAATTCATTGTTAAGAGACGAAAATGGAAATATAAATTATTTTTGCACTGATCCAAGTCGTTATATATTCAAATTCCAAAATTCTGAAGGCGAAACAGAAAAAGATATAAAAGCTATGAAACTGACAAATATGCTTATTGATGCAGGAATAAAACAAAAAACAGGTGTAATAGCGCCATTATTATGGACAAAAAAAGACGGAACAATAGATGTCGATAAATTCCAGCTCTTCGGTCCATCTACAACTGAAATAATACTATTACAATCAGATAATAGTGTTTTTAGAAATGAATTAGCTTGTCTGACATCTGTTTAAAAAGAAAATTGAATTTTTTCATAAAAAATTTATGAAAAAATATATTGATTATGTCAGCCAATTTAGCCGTATATTTAAATTTACCTGTGTATTTTCACGATGCTGGTGAAAAGCTTCGCGAACATTATTATTTCAACTTAAAATTAATACAAATGTTAGAAAATACACCTAATGTAAAAAATCATTTAATTGCTCATGTTAGATTAGTTCTTGCTCGTATTGACGATTACGGAAAATTTGTGAAAGAATTATTAATTATATATATTTATGTATTTTTAGACAAGCAACCAGTCATAGATTTATTATTATCTCATCAACGTTTTAAAACTGCTGTAATGCAAAGATTGATAGATATTACCAATTATCAAGAATACCAAATTACAAACCCACAATTATTAGAATATTTGATAAATAATTTTACTGCGAACAAAAGATTTTTGAGTATTAAAAAAAATTCAGAATATAGAAAAAGAATTTTTAGAAATTATATGAAAACAATGCTTATGTGTCTTAAATGGTATGATAACATTCTCGAAAAACGATATGCACCAGACGGAAATGGAGCAATTGAAGCAAAAAACCATTTTATCGAATGTGTTAGTATGTGTTAAAAAGTTTTTTATAAATTTAATGTAGTTTCAAAATTTTCTTTTTTACTCAATGATAGTTGAGTATTTTGCTCAAATCCCTTACTATCAAGACGACAATTGATTTCTTTTAAAATACTTCGTAATTTCAAAGTTCCATTTTTATATCGTAGCGAATTTTCTTGTAAATTAGTTTTCAACGTTTCAAGTAAGCAATAAGTAAATGCACCTTGTCCAGTGTTATTAATAAATGCATCAGCTGATGTTTCTTTATCTTGACATCCAGAAAATAAACAAACATTTCCTACTATATCTTTACTTCTTTCAAGAGAATAAATAAAACTGTCAGTCCATTCTTCTTTTTTATAAACTAAATTTTCAGGTATATTACCTTTTCTATATTTACAATTAGATTGATAATTATGTTTTAAATCTACTGCCGTTCCAGAATGACAACAATCTAAGAAACACCATAATGTTACATCTTTCGGAACTTTCGAAATCAAATTTTCGAATAACCAATCATCTGTTATTTCACCAGCGGTTTCAAAATCGAGAGGAATTATAGTTTCATCACGACCATCTGTTTCATCTCTATTTCTGTCAATGACATTTCCACCGTGTCCAGAATAATGTAAAACTAAAATATCGCCAGGTAGATTATCTGATAAAAGCCAACTAATATTACTTTCCATATTTGCACGGGTAGGTTTTTCGGATTCTTCATCTGAAAGTAATTTAATATTGGAAGATGGAAATTTGCAATTATCAGTTAAAAACGTTCTGACATTTTTAACGTCGTTGATGCATCCATTCAATTCATATTGACTACCCGTATAATTTATTCCTATTAATAATGCTTTTTTGATCATTTATTATAGAAAAGAAAAAAATTCTTATAAATAAAAATGACACGATTAACAATTCCGAAATTTAAATCATTGATAATTAAAGGAATGCATCCGGATTTAGTTCTAGAAACAGTTTTTAAACAATATAAAGGAACTATTCATGATACACCTTATTGGAAAAATCAAATAAAAAGACATATTAAACATTACATAAAAAATAAAAGCGTAAAGAAAAGTAAAAAACGAAGTCGTCGCAAATAAATTTAAATAAACTTTTTATATTTTTTAAAATATAAAATGAAACCGCAAATTTTATTAGAATCGATATTTGTTGGAATTTATAGTATGTTATTGTCTATAATAGTTATCCAACTTTTTAACTTCCCGTTGGTTTTAAACATTTTTATAATCGGTTTTCTAAAACATTACATAAGCGGAATTATCGGTTTACAACATTATTATTGCTCTATTTATAATATTTGCGACAATTTCGATTTAGATTATTTAATAATAGAATCGATTGGAGAAGGATTTTTATTTTTAATCACATATTTTATTTTATCTAAATTTGTAGGTCAAAAAGGATACATAACTTTTTTTATGATTGGAATATTATTACATATTACTTTTGAACAACTAAATTTTCATTCTTTGTTATGTAAAACACATTGTAAAACTGATGTCGTTGTTTAAATTTTACGATTTTATTAAAAGCTTTAATAAAAATTTGATAAATCCATACTGGGATTTGAACCCAGAACCTCTCGATTAGAAGTCGAACGTTCTATCCATTGAACTATACGGACATATTATAAAAACCTTGTCTTTAAATTAACTTTTTTGCGGATTTATTAATTTTATGACATTCACGACATTTATTATCTTTACCGTCTTTATTTGATTTATTATTCCAAAAACACTCAATATTTTTTTCTAAATCACATTGATTGCATTTTTTACTTGTCGAGCATTCTTTTGGAATTAATCTTTTACTTTTTGCATTTTCACTACAACACGTTTTACAATATGGCATTTTACCATCAGGAGAATCGTTTTTATTACCAAATTTAGAAATATCTAATATTTTTTTACAAGTCAAACATTCTTTATTTTCAACTTCTATATATTCACGATTTTCTATTCTTGTTCTATACATGTCCATAGAACAGTCTTTACATTCTGATGTCTTTCCATCCATAGAACCAATTCTATTATAAAATTCAGAAATATCTTTAATTTCATCACATTTAGTACATTTCTTTTCAGATAATTCGATTTTTTGATTATCTTTAGAATTTTTATATTTTTTTTTAGTACAATCTTTACAATATGTATCTAATCCGAATTTTCTATTCGGATTTTTTGAAAATTTATCAAACGGTAAATTAGTTTTACAACTAAAACAATGTTTTATATTTTCATCATTTTCTTCGTCAGATAAAATATCTTCATTGTCCGTTTCTTCATTAGATGTTCCGATTTTTACATCAATTACATTTTCATGTTTTTTATCTTCATTTTCAAAAAATATTGTAATATTTTCTAATGCATCAATAAAAATTTGTTTATCGTCTGTTTTGAACCATTCTCTGCTATTATAGATTCTATATTTTCTCAAAACGTGATGAATTACACTTTCAATAAATTTTGCTTTTTCAACATATTTTATATAGTATACTATTGGATTATACGACATTTCTGTATAAAAATCTCCGAGGCGTCTATTCAAATTATTTGTAAATCCGATTTTGAATCGTTCTGTTATTTCATTACATCCTATAATATAGACACAAAATCCTTCTCTGAATTTATCAATATCTATGCGTTTATCTAAAAAACGTTCATATTTTGCTTTTAATTTTTGTCTTTCAACAAGTTCATTTTTAAGATTATATTGTAATTGTTCATTTTCTTTCTCTGTATTAGTTAATTGAAGTCTTAATTCATTAGTTTCTTCATTTAATGTTTCATGTAATAATTCTTCTAATTTAATATAATAATCGTGAATTTCATCCGCTTTTTTTGTTCCTGCTTTTAAACAGAATTTCTTGAAAGTATTGACCGTTAATAGAATGGTTTCTTTGTTTGAACCACCTCTATTATCTTTATCAAACTCGTTAGTATCATCGTTTTTAAAATTGTTAAAGACTGTAATATCGTTATTTTTTTTTGTTACTGCAACTTCGGGAGCAAAACTTTTAACCTGATAATCAATATCAATTGTAAAATGTTTATTTAATACTGTTTTTGCGTGGTCTTTTCTTGAAAACCCCGTCCATTTCCACGCGTTATCAAAATCAACAATAAAATCTTTCTTTGTATCATAGTTTAGAAAACAATAAAAACTTGATACAAATATCTGTTGTTCTTTTTCATTGAAATTATCTTTAATCTTATTGATTAATCTATTCTCATAGTCTTTTGAGAGACGTGTTATCGCATTCTTTTCAATCAAATCGGAAATCTTTAAAATCTGTGCCATAATCTTTTTATTATATAACATTTGTCTTTAAATAATAATTACGGATTTTTGCACAATTTTAAGCAAAAACTGTAATTTTGTAACGTCATGCGTAAATTTTTTTATAATATTTTATAAAAAAACGAATTTAAAACTGTATTTAAGCAGTGATTGCCGATGCTTCAGGCTTGATGAAATGACCCTTCAAAGCAGATTGAAGCTTGAAATAAGTCAATGGTTCAGTTTCCTTCTTTGGGTCATACTTGAGCAACTTTTGAAGCTTTGCATCTGCCAAAATCTGTCTCTTATCTTTAGGATTTTGGAGATTATTACTGCGAATGTAGTCACATAGGTATTTTGTGACTGCAACCCGGGATTTTAGTTCATCCTTATCCCAACCTGTAAACTTGGCCATTTCAGTTGAAATCTTTACAGGCTTCAAAAATCCTGAATTATTATTAGTATTCTTCTTTGTGGAAACGCGCTTGTCCTTGATAATTCTGGAAGATTGATTTCTCAAAATCTTCAATCTCTTACCGAGAGTGCGAAGGAACTTTACACCCTTTGTCTTTCCATCACCTTCACGTAAAGTTTCCATTTCAGCTTCAATAGACTTTACGATTTCATCAAAAGATGAAAGAACGCTTTCACGAGTTGGAACTCCTCTCTTTGCTTGAGATGCATCTTCATCTACATTATCTTCGGATGCTGTCTCAGCAACTGGTGCTTGAGCAACAACCTCGGTTTGTACCTCAGGTACAATTACATCTACTGCAGACTCCTTTGGAGCCACAGCTTTTCTAGACACGGTGGTCTTCTTAGCAACTACGGACGACTTGTTTGATGACATTCTTTTATTATAAAAACCCTTTTTTTAATTTAACTTTTTAAAATAAATTCAATTTTTTTTTTCCGACAAAAAAATTAGAATAAAACTTTTTTTTTAATTTTTTTTTTAATTTTATTAATAAAAATGGATGACCAATGCCAAACACAAGCGGATGTTTTAACACCTGATATATTTTCTACTGCCGCTGATCTTGCTGAAAAAATAGGAGCAGGTGCAGTTTGTAAAAAAGCAGCAGAAACTGCATATGCTAACGGTTCAGCGTCTACTGAAGCTAAAATGCAAGGTGAAGTAGCTGGAGGACTGTTGAGTACTTCTGCAGGTATTTCTGGGCAAATGAGTTATATGGAAGGGCAAAATTCAATGTCTGAAGAAGGTTGTGGACCAATTGCAATTGCTGCACAAAAAATGTATAATAATTCTAAAAAAATGCAATGTATTATGCAAAAAAGTGCACAAGCTTCAAATACTAACGTAAATATAGTTAATTCTATTACAATAAGTAATGTTCCTCTTTCTGAAAAAGAAATAAATGATTACAAACTTGCGATACAACAATTTAATGAAAAACCAATACCAAAAATCAAAGATTATGAAATTCCAATGCCGCCATATGAACAAATTAATGATCCAGAAAAATATGCAAAACTTGCAAAATCATTAACTGATATTAAAACACAAAATCATAACGAAGCAGTAAAAATACATAATAGTATATTAGATTCTATTCATGAATTATACAGTAGAGATGCTGACTTTACAAATTTTAATTCAAATCAATCAATAAAAGCTAATATAAAAACTAAAATTAGTTTATCAACAGCAGATCTTGCAAAAGTTGAAAATTTATCAAAACAAACAGCAGATGCTGTAACACAAGCATCTATGGAACAAAAAATGGGTTTGAATGCTCTAACACCAAGCGCAAAATCTGCATCAGAAACATCAATACAAAATATGGAAAATCTTAGTAGCTCAAGTATAAATTCTAAAGTTCAAAATACTTCAGTAAATGTAAACATGGAAAATAAATTAGAAATTAAGCCTGCTGGAAAATTAACAATGAAAAATGTAACACTCAGTCAAGATATAATTGCTGATGTAGCAACAGATATTTTAATATCAAGTGCTGTAGACGCTGGATTAAAAGCAGCTTCTGAAATGACAACTACATCATCTGTTTCAACTGTACTAAAACAGGAAAGTGCAGGTGTTGAAGCATTGGCTGAAGCACAAGGTAAAGCCAATGCAGCTGCAATTTCAGCAGCAAAAGTATCATTACCTGCAACAGGTGGTGGTATTTTAAGTGGTATTGCTGGTGTAGTATTGTTTATTTATATTTTAGAAAGATGGGATAATTTTCCTTCACCAGCTAAAGTTACGTTTGTTTTGGTGTTTGGAATGGTAATAGCTGTTTTAATAGCATGTGTTTATATAATGTATCAAAATATCAGCGGTATTTTAAGATATATAAGAAAACTAACTGGTGCAGAAACACCTCAAGATATTGAAGTCAGTTTTAAATATCCTTTAATATTATATAATAAATTATGGAAAGAAGGTTATGGATGCACAAGAGATTTAGAAATGAAAGATATTACAGATAAAATATGGTTTATTAGTGCAACCCCTGAACCGATTTCTTTAGAAGACCCTAATTTCCCTATCACAGCAGGTCAAATTAAAGAAGCATTCCAAAATAAACGTGATTTAGCAGAATCTCCAGAAGCTACTGATGAAGATATTTTATTTTGTTATACTGAAGGTGTAGTACCTTTATCGTTAAAGAAAATTAAAAAGAAACAAAATTCAGATTTAACTGATGATGAAATTACTTTCTTATGGGTAAATGTTTCTAAATGTGATCCGGAACAATATAAAAAAATAATACAGGAAAATTATAGAGCAATGAAAAATATTGATGAAATATTAGATTTTATGAAAAAAACATATTATGAAAAATATGTCAGTGTTAAAAAACCAAAAGATTTAACTGAAACAGATATAAGATTTTTATGGAGATATGCTGGTTGCTTTGATAATGATAATATTTTCAAGAAGATTGTTATTGAAAAAGACACTTTAGAAAAATATACTGTCTTAAGTTCTATTGATGCTGTTTTAGCACAATTAAAAACTAATAAATAAATATATTTTGATTTTTTTCTTAACCTGTTATTTTGGTTAAGAAAAAACTTTTAACATTATAAAAATATACACCAACTCTTATTAATAGGTGCTGGTGCTAATGTTGTTACAGCAACTGGTCTTTTTGTTGTAACTGGTACTGAATCTGTATCAGCAGGTGGTGCTGTTGTTGAATCTAATCCACATTGCTGACTTATTTTTGAACCTGTCATGTTAACATTTCCGGCTGCTGATATTTCAGTTGTACAAATAACACTTGTTATTGATGATGGACAAGGATCAATTTTAGATACTCTTTCTTTATAACTTTTTCCGTCTTTATACATAAAAGATGTAGAAGTAACATTATCGTCATCACAATTTGGCGCGGCGCATACACATTTATTACCTACACTGTTTCTATATTTTTGACTGTCAATATGAATTCCAGTTGCATTATCTATGCAATCTTCTTTTCTAAAACAATTACAAGTGCCATCTGCGTAACTTCGCAATTTATTCCCGTCAGCTTGTAAAGATGTAATTTCGCAATATTGAGTGAATATATTATTTAAAATATTATTTGAACCACCTGAAGAATCAAATTGTTGGTTATTATAAAAATCTTTAAAAGATTGTCTATGAATAGGATTATATAAAATATAACAAATACTATTTTCTGTATATAAAATCCAATATTTGTTATTAGATAAAACTAAATCGTTTCTTACTAATTTCACTGATTTACCAGTTAAATCGGTAAATATATTTCCTTTATTCAAATCGTCAAATTTTTTGTTATTTAAAACATTTTTATAGTTTAATTTAACTGCTTTTGTTGTTTTATCACCGATTTCAAGATTACCATTATTATCAAAATAAACGATACCGTTTTCTTGAATTGCCTTTATAATAGTTTGCGAATCATTTGCATTAAATTTTTTTACAATAAAAAAATATCCATTAGATGGTGATACTGGATTTGCTAAATTTTGAAGATTAAGAGGTAGTTTTTTCCATAATTTATTTGTTAACGGATTATTCATATTTAATCCTTTATCACCAAAAAACATTCTATTTGTAAAAACACTATCATAAGAACTTGTCATTTATTTTATATAAAACAAATTAATTTAAATAAAAAAAATAAAAAAAATTATTTATAATAAAAATGAATTGGAAAGATTTAACAAATAACCAAAAAATTGGTAGTGTTATTGCTGTTATTGCTGTTGCTGTTCTTATAATATTAATTGTTTGGTATTTTGTAGGATTTACTTCTACAGTAGATGAGTCTACAACCGGAAAAGCTACGAAAGCTCAAGCGCTTAAATCGTCATCATCAAATGTACTTATTCCTAAATTTTTGTCTTCCGATGATAATGGTAATTTATCATTATTTGATTTAGATAAACATACTACTGAAAATGATTTCTCAGCAAAAAGTCTTACATCTTTAAGTGGTGATATTAAAGTACCCACAGGATATCAATTATGCATCGGTTCAACTTGTATATCTGAAGCTGATTTAAAACAAATAGGATATGATGGCGCATCTCACGAAAGTGTTATCACATATAAACCATCTGAAATTTTTAATAAACTTGCAATGAAAACAGCTGGAAGAAAATATACACGTTATTTTTATAGAACGTTGTTACCCGCATCTGAACAAGCAGGTGTTCCGTTCGATGAAGGAAATATAGTTACGGAAATACCAGCAGGTTCGAAAGGTTTTATTAAACAAACTATTTATGATACTACCAATACAGTTCCAAATGTAGCGTGTAGGTATAGTAAAACTAATTTAGAAAATATAGCTAACGATGATAATTGGGGTCCATTTAGTGTTGTAGGAACTCCTTTTTATCAAGGTTCAAATGGACTATTGATGCAGAATTGGAAATTAGTTGATAGTGGAGGTTTAAGATTTCATTATGATGCAAACCCATCTATAGTTAGTCAAAAAAGAGGTTTTGATGCAGTTACGCAAAAATTTTTGGTGGCCACCGACGATAGAACATGGGCTAAATCTTCTGGATATTTTGATACGTCTATTTATAATATTCGTAAGGGATTAAAAGAAGTTGTTTATTATTTAAATCAAGTTAGGTCGAAAACAAGAATGTCAAGTAATTATCAAGATACAGGTGCATTTGATCAATTTGAAGCCGCAGCTTATAATTTGAATACTTGGTTAGATTATCCAGTAAATTAAGTATAAAAGATATTTTCTTTTCTCTAAATAAAAATGAATGAACAAGAACTTTTAGAAAAATGGTATGAAGCAAAACAACAAATTTCTTTTTTAGAAGATAAAATTGAAAAATATAAAAAAATCGCTGATAATATCATGGATCATAAAAATACCGATACTTTATCAAGCGATAAATTTATTTTAAATAAAAAAGATATGAATAAAACATCTATTTCGAAAAAAGATTTACCAATTGAAATATGGGAAAAATATTCAAAAGAAAGTTTTTATTCTGCATTTTACATCAGCAAAATTAATGAAAAACGGAAACGTTCCGTAAAAAGAAGCAAAAAAATATAATTTTTATAACAACAAATTTGTTATAAAAAATTTTTTAATTCATTTCTCTATCATTTTTCTCCAAATAAAAATTAATAGATTTAATAATATCATCAAACGGTTTAAAATCTCTTTTAATTTTATGTTTTTTAGTTTCTTGGTCAATACCTGTCGTTTGTCCAATAATTTCAAAATGACTATTGTTATTAAACGTCAAAAGAACTATAGAATTATTACTATTTGAATGCCTATAACCATCCATTAATTTTGGTAATTTTGTATCCCAATCTATAAAATAAATATCACAATTTTCGAAATTTTTTGAAGCAAGTTTTATTATTTGCGAAGATACAACATCAGGGACTTGTGGTTCTTCGATATTTATATCATCTAATGCTATATCTAAAAAATAACAAACATTCTTTTTTATATATTTAACTTTATCTTCTTCAACATCTTCTAAAATATCCTCGTAGTCTATAAATTTCATTGTTTCAACCATTACATTATGTCTAAAAGATTCAAAATTATTATCAGAATTTTTTAATGTTTTTTTCAAAATCTTTTTATAATCTTCAATTGTTATCATTTCAGATATAATTTTATATAAATCAAACTTTGAATCAATTTCTGAAGAAAATTGATATATGACGTTATCATTTTCATTTTCTCCTTCAGTTTTGTTTTCTATGTAATCGAAAATTGAAATTAAATTTTCAAATAATTTTTCTTTTAAATCCGATAAATAATTTTTAAATTCGTCAGTTTCTTTAATTTCGTTTAAAATAATTTCTTTGAATTCTTTTATTTTTTCAAATTTTTCTTCTTCATTTTTTAAAGTATTAAATTTAATTGAACATCCACATAAAACGGCATTCAAAAAACTCGAAATACAATCATCTTTTATAGTTCCTGTGCGACAAATATCTTCGCTTATAGGTGATTTATAACCGTAATTTTTGTTAAATGGCAAATAATTAAAATCGTTATATTCGTTCATATTTTAATTATAAAAATTGTATCTTTTTAAATTACGTTTTTTTCATTTTCTTCTGCCATTGTCTTAACATGTATGTTTATAAATTTATATAACATATGCTTGAGACGATTTGGTAAAGAATTTAAATCAAATTTAATATCTTCTTTTAAAAATTTACCACCAAATGGTAATTTAAAAGTACTTTTATCCTCTGTATTTTCTAATTGATAAACACGGATAAGAACATAAATCATTTCATAACCAGTAACATCTAATGTTTTAACCATTTTCATAAATTCATCTTTTTGTTTATCAGATAAATCTTCATTAGTCGTAATTTCATTAAATAAATTATCATATAAAGGGACATTGCTCATTGTTCTTTCTTTTAGTTTTATTTTTTTATATAACTTTTTTATAAAAAATTCAATTTAAAATTTTATTTATAATTCTATTTATTTGTGTTTTAGAAATAGAAAATAAATCCATTAATTTTTGTTTTGTTTCACCGTCTTTGAATAATTTTTGTATTTGTTTATGATCTTCAGTTGTTAATTGTTTTTTGAATTTTGTCGAATTTTTACGGATTTCCTTTAAATCATTTTTAAAAAAATCGACGTGTATATTTCGAAAGATGAAATTATTTACCATACAATTTTTATTTAATGCATTAGCAATAACATTCCCGCAAATATTTGTTTCATTTTTTGCTTCAGTTATACTATTATAATGTTTTATGAATTTTCCGTTTTTGTCATATTGATAAACATCTTTACGTCTATCTGATTCTTTAATTCCGTTACCGAAAAAATTTCGGATTCTTTGTTTCAGAATATCGTTGCTTCCTTTTGAACCTAATTTATATAAATTACAAATACAGGTTAATTTTTCAGATGTAAAATTATCAATATTTTGCATAATGTAATCTTTTTCAAATGACACATCTGGAGAAACCACATCTGGTTCGTGGAAAATTTCTTCTTCGGTATTTACATAACGAACTTTATTTCCTGTTTCTAAATAATATTTTATTCTATCTTCTAAAACATTTTTGTTCCCAGTATATATTAAATCATAATCTTTACATATTTTTCTTAACTCTTCTAATGTTCTATATGGTTTTTCTTCACCTGTTTTAATAAAATGAATAATACGACCATACAAATCCGAACAAATACCTTTTTGAGATAATCCTAATTTTCTACAAAAACCTTGTAATTTACATAAATCTGTTGAATATTGTTCGACTATATCTAAATGAATTTCATTATCAATTTCTTCATTGATATTTTCAACTTCAGATTCAACTTCAACTTCATTGGTTCCGTTTTCAGTTTCAATTTTTTCCATTTTTTGTTCTTTCTCAATTTTCATTTTATCAAATACTTTTTCTTCAAATAAAAAATTCATAGTTTCACATAACTCTCTTATACACGAAATAATTTTACCTAAACTAATATTAGAAATCCATTCTTCTTTGAAATTTATTTTTAACAATTTCATTATTAAATCATTTTGTTCGACATAACAAATATAATGAATATTATAATCTTTTGGTGCATTTTTGTTATATTTACTTAATCTACATGTAAATTCGGCAATATTTTCATTTTCGTTTTGTGTCGCTTTATCTATTTTATAATAATCACCAAATGAATCGTTAGATATAATATAAACGATATCACGAACTTGTTTTGCTGGTTTATGAAAATTGTTATATAATCGTTGTGATAAGCATTCCTTTTTAAAAACTTCTTTAGTTTCATCATCAATTGATGTTTCTTCTTCTTCATTAGTTTCTTCATCTGTTGTTTCTTCTTTGATTTCTTGTATATTTTCTATTTCACCAAATATTTTTTCTTCAAATGATAAATCCATATTTCGACATTGTTCTCTAATAAATGTAATAATTGTTTCCAAAGATATATTTAATAACCATTCTTCTTTATTTGATTCATCCAAGTTTTTACGAAATCTTAATTTAATCATTTTTTCTACAATATCATTTTGTTCGACATAACAAATATAATGAACTGTGTAATTTTTAGGCGTTCCTGTATTGTAGCTACTTAATCTACCTGTAAACGCTGACCTATTTTCATTACTACCTTGTGTTGCTTTACCGATTTTATAGTATAAATTACCATAATATGAATTAAATGCTTCATTAGAAATAATATAAACTACATTACCAATATCGTAAGCAGTTCTTTTCCTTTGACGGAGAATTTTATCATGTGTTCTTGATAACGCATAAAGTTCAACTGTATTCGCTAACAAATCTCTATTTTTTTCTTGTAATGATTGTTTTTCTTTTTGTAATTTATGTTCTAAAATCAAATTTTCTTTCTCGAATTTTAATTTTTCCTCTTCAAGTTTTTTATTTTTATCTACGATAGATTGAATCGTATATTGACCTTTTAATCTTAAAGAAGGTAATATATCATCAAATATTGCATCTTGAAATTTTTGTGCAATTGGTTTGTTTGAACGTGCTATCAAACGATATAAACCGGATTCGTTAACAACTATCATATTTCTACCTTGTTCTTGACTTGAGTTATTTTTCATTGAAATTATGTTCTTACATTTATCTGGGATATTTTTAACAAATTCCGTTATATTAGTCAAACCTAAAATATCACAAATATCTTTTGCTACAAACCAAGGTTCATTATATGTTCCTACAACTCTTATAACTTTATTATCAAAGTTAAAAGTTTCATCAAGTAAATTTAATAATTCCATTTTTATTATAAATCATATTTCTTTAAATCAAAATTAAATAAAAATAATTAATTATATTTTTTTAAATCAGGTATTAGGTTTTCCTACCCCTTTTATATCTGACTTAAGTTTTACTTAACCCATTTGACTTTTTTTATTTAGATTTTATTAGAAATTCCTAATAAAATTTATCATTTCTAATCTTGAAATTAGTTTAACTTTGTATACGCTTCATTAAAGACGAAATAACACTCTTCTTCATCACACTTTGGGATTCCAATTGTGTAAGCAGGAATTCTTCCTCTTGGGTCTTCTTTTACGTTTTCAGACGAGAATTTCTGTTTGGTTTCAATCTTTTGAGCTACATCAATGACAAACCTTTTTATCTCTGAAGCCAAAGGGGGTCCCCCATATTTCATGAATGGTCTACCATTCACATACAAAACAACGTAAGGAACATACGTTATTGGTGCGATTGTATCTTTAGACATTCTGATGCAATTTTTATTAGTGCTGACGTTAACCATGCCAAATTGACAACCTCCTATTGTCCCTGGTAGTTTTTTAAATACTGGAATTAAATTCTGACAATGTGGACATTGTGTAGAATAAAATAATATTAATGAAAACCCAGGGATAGAAGTACAAAGAATAGTACCTTTTGTACCTTTAGAAAGAACAAAATCGTCACTTGATAAAAATAAAAGTCCTGACATATTTATTTTAATAAATACATTTATTTAAATCAAAAAAAAAGTTTTTCAAATCTAAAAACTTTCTTAACATAAATAAAAATGTCTACCATTAAAATATCTTCATCTGATGAATTACCATTAGGATTGTTAAGTAATCACTTTTTGCATAATTTTGATTTAGACGGTAAAACGTGGGAAAGTGTTTCACATTATGTTTACTATAATCTGATTCCGTATTTTTACAAAGATTATGCAGTTTCTTTGTTAAAAATCAAAAATCCTAAATTACTTTATTCTGAATTTATGAAAAGGTCAAGAATCATATACAATTTAGAATATGTAAAAATATTAGAACAAGCATTACGGCAAAAATTTAAAAACCCAATTTATGCAAAATATCTAATGAATACAGGAGATGCTAAACTATATTATAAAAATAAAAATAATTTAATTTTAGGAACAGATTTTAAATATGAAGATTCATTAACTAATATGCTTGGTAGAATTTTAGAAAAAATACGTCCTGAAATCCGCCAAAATTATAATGAAAATTTATTATATAAACCTTATTTAACATTGACTGCTCTCGAATCAGTATTTCAGTCAAATGAAAATGTTTCTAAATATATAAGCATGTTGGATAATCAAGATAGTATATCATTTGATTCTATTATAAATGAATATGGTAGTGATAAAATTAAAACAAAAATTCCATTCGATTTTACATCTTTAATTAATAATGAAAATAATGAATTATATAAAATTTTAAAGTTATCGTTAAAAAAACCAGTTATTTTAATTTTCTATGTTCTGAAAAGATATTTGAGAAAATATACACAACGCATGCAATTAAAAGTAAATGATATTATTTTTGAAACTTATGTTGATGATTTATTAGCAAAAACCAATAATCCCGAAATTACAAGAAACGAATTAAATTATGTAAAAAATCAAAAAATAAAAGAAGTTGTTTGTAATTTGTTTTATAAAAATCTTCTCGATAATGATTTGAATGCAGAAATTAATAAAAATATAGAAGATATTGATATTACAAGTGAAGATGATATAACTTATTTTGAAAAATTTGATATATTAAAAAACTTTGAAGAATTAGACAAAGATGAAAAATTACCATCTTCTAAACAAAAATATATATTTGATGATTATGATACTTATTTATCTATATTTGCACAAAATTTCACTGAAACAGAATTAAAACTTAACGAGTATAGATATAATGAACAAACAAAAAAAGTAGAAATAATTAATCAAAAAACGAAAATATACAAAACGGTTGATGAATATATTCGATTATCACTTCATAATATTTTGTATATGTCGCCATATATTGATGATGATAGTAATTATAAAAATAGAAAAGAAGAATTGATGGTTAAAGCATTAAATTTAAAATTTGGATATACAAAAATTAATACTAAATTTGACAAATATGTTTATGATTTCCGACATGTTTTAACAAATTTATGCAAAGACAGAGAAATATTATTCATAGATGATGATTTAGATATTGGATGTCAATCTGTAAAAAATTTCACAGAAGGAGATAATTTATTAGGACAATATTTAATGAAATTTTGTAAAGAAATTAATAATGAAGAAAATAATCTTATTTACGATACAATTAACCAATATGATATGAATGAATTTATTGAAAATGATGTTTTTATGAGACAATGGATGACATTACAAGCTGAATATGTATTGTGTATAATTATAAATATAGTTTCTTACATCATAACACAAAAGAATGATGATAATTTTGAAATTGATTCAAAATTAGTAAATAAAATATTACATAATATTTTGCGTTCTAAAATGGTTTCGGAAGATAAAATACTTAAAGTTCCAAATTTCTTTTATGAAATTATTAGACAGAAAAGTAATAAATTTAACGGTTTTAAATTTATTGAAATTGGTTTTATTGTTAGTATTATATGGCAATATATAACAAATAATATATTATCATTAAAAACTGATAATCAGCACAAATTAAAATTATCAATCTACAAGATGGAATTAATTTTATCATCTAAACAAAAATGTATAGGTATGGGTAAAATTAAAGATTCTATAACCGAAAATGAAATAGATGATTGTATTTGTTTAGCGATATTTTCGTTAATAAATAGTATGAAAAAAATTACTGAAATTAAACATATAGACAACGATGAAAAAAGTTGCATAGAATCAATTTTGTTAAAAAAATATAATAAAATAAAAGAAAATGAAAATGAAACAAAAGAATACGGAGAATACAGAGAAAATGAAGAAGGCGAAGAAAATGAAGAAGGTGAAGAAGATGAAGAAGACGAAGAAGGTGAAGAAAATGAAGATGGTCGTTTCAAAAAATATGATGTTAAAGACAATGGTGATTGTTTTTATTTAGCGATATATAATTCATTGAAAAAAACATCCGATGGTAAATATTTAAAATTACTCGCAAAATGTTTAAAAGAAAAATATGACATTAGTATAAATACAGTTAGAGAAGATTCATTTACAGATGATTTAAGAAAAATAATGGCTGATAATATTAATATAGAAACATTTTATAATTCTCTTAAAGAAACAAAAGAAAATTATGGAAATGCGAAAGAAAATATAAAATTATTGGCAAAAAATTTTGCTAAATCTTTAAAAACAATAGTTATAAAATATTTCATAGACGAATACAATGATTCTGAAGAACATAAAGCTTCTTTTATAGAAGCCGTTAAAAATCATATAAAAACACCAAGAAATTGGGTATCTGGTGATTTAGAAGTTGTGTTTTTAGTCGATTTATTAGATAACTGTGGTATTGATGTAAAAATAGAAAAAGATAAGAAAAATTTCTCACAAAGTATTAATGACAATACAATATATTTATTGAATAATAATGATCATTATGAATTTGTGATATGGAAAGATGACGAAAATAATAATGCTAATATTTTTGAAAGAGAAAAAGAAATTGAACAAGAAATTAAAAAAGATATTGAACGAGATGAAATGACATCTTCTGAAATAGAAATGTCTGATATTTTTAACCCAGAAGAAATTATTAAGAAATATGAAGAAGAAGAAAAAGAAGAAAAAGAAGAAAAAATTTCAGATAAAAGACAAATATCAATATTATCTTTATATTTCAAAAAACATAATATTGATATCGATCCAAAATCTATTTCTGAAATTATTAATACATTTAAAAATTCTAAAATATCTTCAATTATAAAATATGCTCGAATAAATTTCTTTGTATTTAAAAATTTTATTTCAGACGAAATTAAAGAAAAAAGTAAAAAAGAATTAGAAGAAATTAATAAATCAAAGTTAAAATGGTTATTCAGAAACAAAAACTTTAAAGATAAAAAAATAAATTTAGATAAATTAAAATTGACAAAAGAAAGTCTTTATAGTATTACACCGTGGGTTGAAGCCGATAATATAACTAAAAAAATAATTAAATATATTTCAAAACCAATAAATGATATAATTATAACCGATGCTACGGCAAATGTTGGAGGTAATACTATAAGTTTTTATAATTGCGGTATTAAAAATGTAAATTCTGTCGAAATTGATAATTTAACTTGTGATTATCTTAAGAATAATTTAGAAGTATATGGATACGATACTAATAATGTTATTTGTGATGATTATTTGAATGTCATAAATAATTTAGAACAAGATTGTGTATTTTTTGATCCACCGTGGGGAGGTAAAAATTATAATAATGTCAAAGTATTAGATTTGTATTTAGGTGAAACAAACGTAACTGATATAATTTTTGATTTATTTACTGAAAATAAAACGAAACTTGTTGTTCTAAAGGCTCCTTTAAATTATAATCATCGTAGTATTGAATTGATAACAAAGAAAATATTAATTAGCGATAAAAATATATGCGGTGTTGAAAAAGATATAATAAAAAGAAATGGAAATCCATCGTATTTTATATATTATATTTATTCTAAATTACCAGAAGAAAAAGAAATTTATGAAGATGAAATATATGACCCAGAACATCCTGAATATGATTACAGAAAATCACAAGAAATATATAGCCCTACGAAACCATGGATGTAAAAACTTTACGAAAATAAAAAATTGAAAATTTAATTTTATATTGATTTAAAAGAATATAAATCAGGATAATAAATAATTATGTCTCTCAAGGAAAATGCTTTTTCAGGTTTAAACTCAGTGATATTTACTTTTATCAATTTGATATCTCAAAAATATAATATCAATTCTAATGAATTAAAATCATTATGGGAAGGTGAATCGAATGTAATACCTGTGGTTGCTTCATCTGTTGCTTCATCTGTTGTTTCATCATCTTCATCTCCAGCTGCTAAAGAATTAGAAAATTTAACAAAAACTCAATTGATTGAAATGTGTAAAACTAAAAATTTAAAAGTTTCTGGAACTAAAAATGAATTGATTGCGAGAATTTTAGAATCTGAATCTATTATACGTCCAACTCCTCCTCCTGTTGTTCAAACAACAACGGCAGTAGTTCGTTCTCCAACAATTATTAAAAAATTGGTAGATAAAATTCCAAAATTAGAAATTAAAAGAAATTCTGATGGATATTATGTTCATGAAGAGACATCTTTTGTTTTTGATACAAAAACTCAAAAAGTTTATGGAAAACTTGATAAAAATAATAAAATTGAAGAACTATCTGCAGATGATATAGATATCTGCAATAAATACAAATTTTCTTACGTGTTACCAAACAATTTAGATAAAAAAATTAATATTTTAGATGTAAAAGTAGATGAATTAGATGATGAAGTAGAATTAGAAGATGATCTCGATGATGAATTTAATGAAGATGATGAAGATTTAGAAGAAGAAATAGAATTAGAAGAAGATGAATATTATGAAGAATAAAAAATTAACTTTTTTTTATTATTTAAAAAAAACAATTAAATAATAAAAACATATGGCGTATCGAAAATTAAGCACGATAGGTATTACAACCAAAGAAACATTTGATGTTTTAGTTCCTGAAATTCAAACTGCAGAAGATAAAAAAAATATGTTAAATGGACATAAGATTTGTCTTATTGATGTTTATGCAGATTGGTGTGGTCCTTGTAAATTAACTGCTCCTGCATTTGCTAAATTATTTAAGAATTATAATTTGAGAGGTGTTGTTGGATTAGCAAAAGAAAATATTGAACTTGGTCTATCTCGAAGTGTTCAAGTTATTCCAACATTTCAATTTATTGTTGATGGAAAATTGGAATCCATTATCACTGGGGCTGATATGGACAGTGTAGAAGAAAAATTAGTAAGTTTGATTAAAAATTTTGGTGAAAGTTCTGCTTCTGAACAACAACCTGATACAGAAGCACAGCAATAATTTTATAAATTTTATTAATACTTTTTCATTAATAAAATTTGAAATTAATTACCAAAAAAAATTTGTAAATAGTCGGATGCCAATGTGTTATCTTTTATTAACCAACCAATAATTTTAAGTATAGGATATAAAATAATTAAAAAAATAAAGATTGCAATTATAACCCAAACCAACAAAGGAATTGATGTTGATGTTGTTGCATTTTCATAATGTTCTTTAAGTCTTTCATCTCTTTCCATAAGTTTTTTATTTGTTTCTTCTGTTAATTCTTCATACATTTCTTGAATTAAATCATTTTCAAATTTTTCTCTGTCTTCATCGTATTCTTCATCATCTCCATAACCTTCACTTTTTGCTTCTCTTTCTTTTGATAATTGTAATTGCTTTGTTAAATCATCAGATGTTATTTGTTCTCCATAATTATCATTGAAAAATTTAACCGTTATTTGTTCTGATGTCATCGATGTTTCAGATGGATAAACATTATTGAGATATAATACATCCCATGGAGAAAATCGTAAATTTTGTGTTGTTCCTTTACCTGGCATCTCGCATTTGTCTAATTCTGTATTACAAGCAATAATTTCATTTTTGACTTTTTTACAACCTTCAAAACATTTTTCTACATCTCCTAATGTTATGTCAGGTGCTGTTTTATCTGCATCTTCTTTACAAAGAACATTTCCAGGGTAGAAATAAAGCATAATCGAACGAGGGTCAAATTCTGAACCATTAATCTGGTCTACCTTATATTTTTCGACGATATTTTCTTTGATGGTTTCGGCATCCCATCCTTGTGACTCACTTGCCCATTTTGTCACATGACAAACTGCCCAATTTATCGGCTTGCCGTTAGGATTTGAATGTTCGTGCACCATTCCAAGAGCGTGGCAAAATTCATGCAATACTGTCGGTACATCAAACCAACCAAAATTCATTGTTGGTTTACCCTTATCTCCCTCTAAAGTATCTGTGCCAATAAATGACCATGCTCCTCCAGTTGGATCAAAATCTATTTTGATATCAGCAAGATTTGGGTTAAATAATGTTTTTCGAGAGGGATCTGTGGGGTCAAAGAAATTAAATTTTATATTGATTAAAGGATTGGGTTTATAATCGGGGTCTATTTTTACAGAAGCAGGTTTGTATTCAGGGTAAATAATATCATTATAACGTTTCAATACAGTATATATAATAGCATCTCTAATTGACATATCCTCGACTTCTTCTTGGAGTGGATCCATCTTAAGCAGAACACCATTTCTGTCTACAGATTTCTTCAATTTTGCAGTAGATGTTCGAGGTATTTTTTCATATGAATTTAATGATAAAAAACCAACATTTATAGTAGTATTTGCAGGCCAAACTTTACTTTTAAGAAAAGCAGCGCGAAATTTCTTTTTCAATTCACCTTTCTTTTTTATTCCGCCACCACCGCCACCACCTCCACCACCAGTTTTTTTACCACTTTTCTTTTCTGATGGACTGATGTAGTTTTCAGCTCTGTTTAAAACTTTCTGAACAACATTCTTTTTATTATCTTTTTCAGCACACATTTTAACAACTTTTTCTTCAGTTTCCGACATTTTTTATTAAAAAAAATATAATATTTTTTATTTTTTATTTTAATTTTTATGCTTTTCATTAGATTAATTTTAAGCATATTTATGGATAATTATGGAAATATGGGTAGGAAAGATGGGAAATATAGGGTGAAAAATCTATTATGATTTTAAAAAATAAAAGAAAATAGATTTTAGTTGATATGAATTTGTGTTTGAATTTATATTTTTTTAGTATCAAAGTTAAATATGGGATTAAATAAATCTAATATGATTTGTAAAAATGAATCATATTAGATTTAAAGAAATAGATTTATTAATAAAAAATGGAAAATCAAGAATTTGAACTTGTATTTATTAGCGATTCAGACACTGATAACGCATCTGATATCGCTTCAGATATTATATCTGATAAAAAAGAACTTGCTAATTATTCTTATATTAGCAATGGGCTTTATTTTGAATATTTTGTTGGATATGAAATAGCTGCTCTTTTAGGGTATAAAAATCCTAAAGATGTAATATCAAAAAATATTTCAAAATGTAATCGTTTAGAATTTAGAGATTACCCAGGTGTTAAAGAACCTGAATTAGATCCACGTACTATTTTAATCACCCGTGATGGCGCCATAGAGATTCTTATCAAGACCAGAAAACGTATTTCACCTGATGTGCTTCACATCCTCAAGAGTTTTGGAATTGATACCACAAATCGTAAAACTCTTACAAAAGAACAACAAACATTATCCGCTTTAACAAACTCATTCAAGACTGAAAAGTTTGAAGACCAATTTAAAGTTGGTAGATATTATCTCGATTTGTATTTTCCAGAATATAAAATTGTAGTAGAATGTGATGAGAATGGTCATGCTGATAGAAAACCATATAAAGAGAGAGAAAGAATGGATTATGTAAATGAGAAATTAAGTTTGACAGATGATAATTGGATTCGTTTTAATCCTGATGAAAAAGATTTTGATATTTCTAAAGTTATTGGAAAGATATATACAAGAATTAATTTATTAAAAAGTGTTCAAATCGAAACTCTTTTACAAAATCATGTTTCTTTACCAGCACCACCAATTGAAGATGAATCAGAAGAAGATGAATCAAATGATGAAGAAGCGATAAAGGAATTGAATGATAAAAATAATTTCAAGCAGATAAGAGAAATATGTAAAGAACTTGAGATTATACAATTAGGAAATAAAATGGATATGATAAAAAGAATTGTGAAATACAATAAAGATTTGAAAAAAGAAACCGAAACAATTGAATTAGAAAGATATTTAGAAGAACGAAAGCATTCAGAAGATGAAGAAAATGGTATTTATCAATATAACGATGAAGGTGTTTTTGTTAACAAATTCAGGACGATTGAAGAAGCCGCTAAAAGAACAAAAACATCAGAAGAAGATTTAAAAAATGTTTTAGAATCAAAAGCTTATAAAGCAAATAATTTCATATGGCGAAATGAAAAAACTATTTTTTCTAAAGAAGAATTGAAAACGATAAATCGTAAAAATGTCGTAATAATTTTAAAAATGGATATGGAAGGAAATATTGTGAAAACGTATAATACAATCCAAGAAGCGGCAAATGATTCGAATTTAAGTCGAAATATAATAGATCGTCTAACAATGAACGGAGAATATCGCGATGGATTTAGATATGTTTTACCAAATAAAGATAATAAAATAAAACATATGTCGCAAAAAGAAAAAGATGAAATAATAAGAAAAAATAAAGAAGGAAAAACAACTGCTGAATTAGCAAAAGAATATAATAAAAATGTAGCAACTGTAAGACGATTAATTTTTTCACATAAAAAGAAAGAAAAAGAAAAGATATGATATATGATATATGATATATAAATAGCATTAAAACTGATAAAATTTTAAATTTTTTTTATTTATAAAATATAATTATAAATAAAATGTTATCATATAGTTCTTTAACAAATTCAGGAAAAGTAACATTACCAAGCATAGAGTCTTGGGGTTCAAACATGAATATAATGCGCGACCCACCTAAATCTATTATGACAAGAAGACGAGATAAAGTTGGAGAGAATTCCGATATATTACAAACGATTGACAATTCAGACCGTTCAAATGAAGCCATTTTAAGATTTTCAAGAGGTGTAAATCCATTTGTTAGTGTTTCTTATACAAATAACGGAGGTTCCCTTCAAAATTACGGAAATCAACAAGCCAGATTACCATATTCAATTAACAAAGATGGTGATTTCCGTCCACCAGTTCAAGCACCACAAGATTTATTACCATTATCAAGACTACCAAGAAATACTACATTTGCCGTATCACAACCTTCGTTACCACATTTTGGTAAAGAATTACCAAATTCAAGAAATGTCGCTACTACAAGTAGTGTAAAAGAACAAATTATCAGTTCTCAAGTCAGACCAACAAAAAGATATTATATGCAAAAACCGTTTCAAGAAACATTTGAAGCTAATTACAGTATACAAGATGTTCTTAAAAAATCCGCAGATTCTAATGTTTCTACAACAAATAGAACACAAACAAATGTTTTAGAACCGACAAAAGAAATTAATAATAATGTTTTAAATGCTTTTGCAAATTCTAATGTTTCAAATCCTCAATATGTAAATAATAGTTTAAATGAATTTGATTCTACAAAATTTATTCAAGATACTAATGCTCATTCCGTATATACAAATTTATATGACGTAAATAAAAATGTACATATGGATCCTGAATCATTAAGTATGAAACAAAAAGATTATTTATTAGTTGAATATACAAGTGCTAAAAGCGAAAATAAACAACCAAATAATATGTTAATTCAAGAAAATTATGTTGAATTGGATAGAACATTACCTGTTTACATGTCTCAAACAAATAATATGGGTTTGAGTAATAGTGTTTCTTATATTCACGACGATATTGAATTAGAAAGAAATTTACCAGAATATCAATCACAAACTAATTTTAATTCAAACATGAAACAAACACCAATATTTCACGATGAACTTGAACTTGACCGCGTTTTACCTGTTTATCATACAAATTCAAATATTAAAGGAACAGGAGAGTATGTAAATTATATTCATAAAGATGTTGAATTAGAAAGAACATTACCGGAATATCAAACATCGACAAATATAAAACAAAATACGCAAAAGATTTTAAAACATGATTATATGAAAGAGTTAGAACGAAAAACTTATTTATCAAATATGACTACAAATAATAATAAAAAAGGAGAAAATAATGTTTCTTCACGAACATATGCTCTTGATGATAAATTACAATATGGAGAATATAACATTCCAGCAAATATACCGACATTTGAAAGAAGTCAACCTATGATTGAAAATTTTGAAACTGAAAAATCAAAAATGGGAAAAAGAGTATTAGAACAATTCCACGGAAAATATAAATAAAAAATTTAATTTAAAAACATTATTATATATAATTATATATAATAAAGAGATATTATGAATTTTACAAGAATACCGATGGTTTCACAACCGCATCAGATTAATGTGAATTTATTTCCGCATCAATTAGCAAGTATACATAAGATGGAGAAATTGGAAAATGATAATAATATAATTAAAGAGGGATATACAAAAAATACAAAAATTGGTATAAATGCAGATATAAGTGGTTTTGGAAAAACATTATCAATGTTAGGTCTTATAGCGCGAGATAAAATGGATTGGGATATTGAATTACCATATGTTTTTGAGACGATAATTTCAGAAGCAAAAAGTCGAATCAAAAATTATTTTGTAAGTCGATATGATAAATTGCCGGCTACATTAGTTCTTGTTTCTAATTCTATTATTGGACAATGGGAAAAAGAGTTAGAAAAAACAACTCTAAAATATGCAGTGATAAAAAATTGCAAAAATTTGGAAGTTGTAAGAGCGGAAGAAAATGATGTAGTTGTTGTTACACCTCTCCATTATAATAAATTGATTACAATGTATTATAAATTTGCTTGGAAAAGATTTATTTATGATGAACCTGGTCATTTAAAAGTTTCTGGAATGAGAGAAATACATGCAGGATTTTATTGGTTTGTTACAGCAACGCCAGAAGAAATAATAGGACAACATAAATTTTGCAAAGGTAATTTTATGCGTGATATATTGGTAAATATATATGACCCCGATTGTTTTATAACAGATTTGATAATAAAAAATAATCCGGAATTTATAAAAGCGTCATTTGAAATGCCAGAAACAAAATTTATTTATCATAAATGTTATCAACCGTTATATAATGTAATTGAAAGATTTGTTTCTAATACGGTTAGAACAATGATAGAAGCCGGAAATATTGAAGGAGCAATTGATGCATTAGGAGGAACAAAAACATCAAATATTGTTGAGTTGATAAAATCAAAAAAGATAGAAGAGATATATGATATTGAAAGTAAAATAAATATTTATACATTACGAGAAGATGATATAAAAGTAAATCAATGGTTGCAGAAAAAAGAAAGAATACAAGAACAAATTAAAGAAATTGAAGAAAAATATAATGATATGCTTCAATCCGAATGTAATATTTGCGCGGAAGTATTAACATCTCCAGTTTTGGAAACAAATTGTCAAAATCTTTTTTGTGGAAAATGTTTATTTAAATGGCTTGAACGTAAAAATACTTGTCCTTTATGTCGTTCAGTTATTGATATAAAAAATTTAATATATATCTCAACTGAAGATGAAGATGTGAATAAAGGAAAAAAAGAAGAAAAAGAAACAAAAATGACAAAAATTGAAAAGATAATTGATATTATAAAATCTAAACCGGAAGGAAAGTTTTTAGTTTTTTCTGATTATGATAATACTTTTTATCCGATATGTGATGCATTAAGAGATAATGATATTGAATTTGTTCAAGTAAAAGGAGCGATAAAAACACGAGAGAAAAATTTAGACGCTTTTCGTGAAGGAGATGTACCTGTTATTTTTCTAAATTCTACAACAGATGGTAGCGGAATTAATTTAACCGAATCTTCTGATATTATATTATGTCATCAAATGGATAAATCAACTGAAAAGCAAATTATTGGTAGAGCATTAAGAATAGGAAGGAAAGAACCATTAACGGTTCATTATATTCAAATTATGAAATGAAAATGATTTAAAGACAAAAACGTTAAAATTTAAAAGTTATCCCTTTTAAATTATTTTTATGAGAATTTCAAAACCCAATTATATTCCACATCAAACTCCATTTAGAGTGAAATTTATGGATTGGTTTAATTATTACAAAAAAGATTTGATAAATTTGTATACGATATTTCAAGATAGTATTAATGCAAATTTTGATGAATCAGATATTAAAACAAATATGAAATCTAATGTTGAATTTACGAAATTTGTTTATATGATATATCATTCATCATCCAAATATTATCCGAAATATGATTTAAAGACAAAAATGTTTTTATAAGTAAGTTAGTTATGTCTGAAGAACCGATAATTAAAAATAGTAAATTTGTTAAAGTGATAAGTAGTATGGATGAAGAAGCCGAATATGATCAAAATTATTTTGATTCGGAAGAAGAATTTATCCAACAAGAATTTGATAAAGATGTTTTTGAGCAAAATGTTTTTAATATTAAAATGGATTTAATGAAATTCATTGATGATAAATCTTTACCGTTGGCGGAATTTCTTACTCTTAAAAAATTAAAATCTTTTATCAAAAAAGAAATAATATATTGATTAATTTTATAAAACTTGTCATAAGTTTTATAAAAGTTTTTTAACGATTTAATAAATTTACACACGCTTTATTTAGATATAAATAACTATTGTCTTGGGCGTAGCAAGGATAAATTGTACTACAAGCAGATTGAAAACATGTTTCAGGAGGCGTATCTTTTTCTTTCTTTACTGGTTCTTTATGTCTTTTAGGAATCCATCCAGCTTCTCTGTCAGCAATTATTGGTTTATGTGATTCTGCATTACCTTTATACCAATGGGGATAAGGAAATTGGTCATATTCATTATTAATAGAATAGATTGTTTGATTTGTATAATAAGGATTACTACTGTTTTTTAGAAAAATCTCTTTTTTTATTCTGTCGATATTTTTCTTTTCTCTATTTTCTAAATAACTCATTTTATTTCAATAAAGAAATAAAAAAATATTATAAAATTTCGTTACAATTATCATATGTACATACATATTTTTGTCCATCAAATATAAATTTTGTTACAAATCTTTCACTAATTTGTGTTTGAGATGTTGTTTCGTCATTACCACAGGCTGTATAATAAAATTTTTCTGTAAAAGATATATATACTGGATTATTATTGTTATATAATTTTTTAACCATAATTACGCAACTATCACCGGCTATCGAATCATCTGTATTAATATCAACATTTATGTAGACTACACTTAATGAGTTATCTACAACAAATTTCGCTACAAAATTTTTTTCACCTGCTGGAGAAATTAAAAAAGAACCATTACCGAATTTTATCGAATTACTAATAACTTCGTTTGTATTTATCGTTTCTGACCTGAATTCGTCATAAATAGTAGTATCTGTTTTAACTTTTGAATAAAATTTGTTACACGCTAAATAAGAACTCGACATTTTTATTTAAAGGAAATTTTAAAAAGAAAATTAAATTTAAAAAAATATTCTAATTTTCTTTTAAATAAATGTCTAAAATTAATAATATTAAGTTTGAAGAAGGAATCTTATCATATACTATTTTGGGAAAAAACAAAAATGTAAGTATAAGTATAGATTTAAATTTATTAAATGAAAAAATAGACGGATTTATTGAATATCAAAATAAATTTATCGCAGGTGGTTTTAATATTGTTTTATTTGTAATAATAAATGATGAAAAACGCGCGTTGAGAGTATCAATTAATCCTAAAAAAGAAATTGATGTTGATAAACAATATAATATGATGTATAAACTTATGGAATTAGATATAGGAAATAAGATATATTTTCCAAAAAAAGATGCTTTAGAAAATGGTTTAATTAAAAATAATAATGGTAATTATCATACAATATCGATAAATGATTACGCTGAATATGGTTCAGTGTATGATTATATAACAAATCCTAAATATGAAATAAAAAATAAAAAAGAAAAAATAGATGAAATATTTAGAATCGTAAAAACCCTTATTTATGATCATAATATATATTGTTATGATATCAAATTTAGAAATTTTATAGTTAATAAAGATGAAAAAGTAAAAATTATAGATGTAGAAGATTGTTATGAATATGATTTTTCAAAAGTTCCAGATTATAAATTAGTATATGAAATGTTAATTTATATTCAAATATTTCACAGTTGTCCGGATAATTTATTTAAATATTTTACAAGTAAATTAGAACCTGTAAAAATATATACTGTATATACTAAATTATACAACGATGATAGTATATATTTTAATGAAAATTATGTAAGATTAATAAGAAATGTACTTTGGTATTATAAAAAAATTGATATATATTATGATAATTTTAAAGATATTGTAAAAGAATTAACAATTAATGAATTACATAAAATATATGAAAATCCAACATTTATGTTTGAAGGTTTAGTAGTTAAAAATGAAAAATATATTCCTTTTATTAAATATCGTTTATTTGTAATTTTCTCAAACATTATAAAAAATTTTAATGATAATGAAGAAAAAAATATTTTTTACGATACTTATAAATTTAAAACAAAAAAAGAAACTGAAACAATTAAATGTGCTTCAACAAATGATTCAAAAATGTGCATAATTTCAGATGGGAAAAGAAAGTCGAAACGAAAGTCGAAACGAAAATCGAAAAGAAAATCAAAAAGAAAATCAAAAAGAAAATCGAAAAGAAAATCGAAAAGAAAATCGAAAAGAAAATCAAAACGAAAGTCAAAACGAAAGTTGAAAAGAAAATCAAAAAAGATTTTATAACATATTTGTTATAAAAAATTTAAAGTTTTTTAACAATTATCATATGTATTTACATATTTTTCTCCATCGTAAAAAAATTCAATCACCATTCTTTCAAATCCAGAAATATTAAATGATGCATCATAATCTCCACATCTTGTATAATAAAAATTATTTGATAAATTACAAGTTACTGTATTACCACCTGCATTTGTTACTTTAAACATCAAAATAACTCTATCATTTACTTCTGCCAATGATGTATCTGCGTCAATGGTGAAATTTCTTGTCTCAAGATTATTATCAATTATATTAAAATTTACAATATAATTAGTAGCACCATTTGCATTAACTGTATATGTATCATCATATACAACAGAAGGATTAACAACAGTATTAACTGCGCTTGAAATATAAGAAGAAGTTTGGATATTACTTGAAATGATGTTTGTAGTATTGATAGTATTAGACTTTATTTTATTTGAATTAGTAGTATCAAATACGGCAAGACTTTTTAATCCTCTAAAACTATTATTCATTTTTATATTAATACAATAAAAAAAGTTTTTAAAATTTCAATTGTTTAATATTATTTCTTATATCATATCTTAAACTAATTTCCTTTGCATTTTGTTTTTTTGTTTCATCAAAATTTTTACTTATTATTTCAAGAACATCATCATGTTTTTCATATAAATATCCATTTTCTGTAACGTAATCTATCATAGTATCACGTAATTTATATAAAATTACACCTACACCTGATGCTTGAGCTTCTGCTACCATAATAGGTAATCCAACAGTCCGTAATTTTGGACATGCAGTATATATTAACCATTGATGTTTTTTATATTCACTTGGCATATCAATTATTTGTTTGGTTACAAAATTAACTGGATTACCATATTTATTGTTAATTTTTGTAATATCATTATAGTAATAATAACTTTCTATCATACAATAATAATTAATTTGTTTTAATGGATATTTATTTTTTATTTTGGATGCTAATTGAATAAAATTTTCTATATTTTTCTTTGGTAACATTGCCCCTCCACTCATAATATGTTCACCGTTTGTATTAATTTCAAGGAATCTATGTATATATATTGAAGGATAGCTTTGTATTATTTTATTTTCATTATATCCTAAAGAAATTAATCGCGATTTGAATTCGGGAAATACAATAATACCATTACAATTTTCAGAATTAACATATTTTTTATAAGAAATTAATTTTGAATCAGATGTTAAAATATCAAAAGAATGTGTTCTAATTGAATATTTTTTATTTATTTTACGTGAAATAGTATCACAAATCTCAATTGAATCCAAATAATGAGAATGTATAAAATCTGGTTTAAAAGAATTGATTTCATTAAAACTTTCTAACGGGTTTTTCTTTAAATATGGTAATGATACAAAAGATGATTCAAAGACCTCCCAATCAAAAGATATTATCATTAATTCATGTTCTTTATTTAATTCTTGTGATTCATCTATTTGGTAAGATTGTGATATTCTTGGATATCCTTTGTATAAAAGTAATATCTTCATTTATTTAATAAAAATAAAAAATAAAATTAAAAACATTTCCAAGTTATATGTTTATATTCTGAAATTCCTAATTCGGTTTTAACTTTATCCCATTTCTTCATTCGTGTTTTCAAATCTTGCAATAAATCTATTTCACGTATTTTAGAACATGGATTTATACAACTTATTTTATCTACAATCATATATTTATCTTTATGTTCTACACCTAAATGATTCAAGAATAAATAATCTATACCGTATCCTACTAATTCATATTTATATATTTCCATGCATTTTGTTATTGCGTAATTACTAAAAATTGGAACATTTAATTCAATAAAATTAACATATCTGTAATTATTATTTATTTGTTGTTTTGTTATTTGATGACTTATCATTTTACATTCTGGATTAAATGATGGTTGTAAAATCCATAAATCAAATTTATCCATAAATTCAAACAACTCATTAATTTCATTTGTTTTTATTATTATATCATCGTCGATAATAAAATAATTTTTATAATTACGTAAATTTAAATTATTCTCACAATTCCATAAATACGAAAAATTTTGAAATTTACTGCCTTTTCGTTCAAAATAAAAATTTGCATATTTTTCATATTTTTTATCTTTTTTAGAACCATAATAACAAACAAATATATCATAATTACGATTTTCATCTAACCAATTTTCATAAAATACAGTTCTATCACCAGCAGATACAAATAATACATTTTTCATTTATTTATTAATTTAAAAAAGTTTTTTTAATTTAATAAATGAATTTTTTAAAATCGATTCTAATAACATCAATATCATTCTTATTTTCATTTTACCCCGCATTATGCGATGAAGAACCAAATCCTATAGAAATCCAAACTAAAAATACTAATATTGATGATTTTACATTATTTTTTGTTTCCCAATCACTTCTATTTTCTTTAATGTTTTCAACTGTTTTAATAAAAAAATGTTTTAATGTATCGTTTTTTACAAATAAATTACCTTATATTAATCTTTATAAAGAAACTGTTATTTTTGGTAGTTTATATACTATTTGGTGGTCTGGATTATTGGTTTATTCTTTTCTTGATTCAGAAAAAATATTAAGTAGACTCGGTCTATGGATTTCTGTAAATATGAGTGCATTATTAATTCCTGTTACAAGAAATAGTATATGGCTTAATTTATTAAAATTATCATATGAAAATGTAATTCATATACATAAATATATAGCGATTTTATGTTTTATTTCTGTTTTGATAAAACTAATTACAGTTATTATTATAAATGACGTTCATTATCTTTTTATTTTAAATAACTATGAAACGGGTGGTTCACCTTTAATGGGAACATTGTCAAGTTTTTCAATAATATTATCCACAATTTTATCATTACCATATATTCGTCATAATTTCTTTGAATTATTTTATTATTCTCATCGTTTTTTTGCTATATTTACAATTATCACCGGTTCTTTACATTACTTATTAACCCTTTATTATATTTTACCAGCACTTTTATTATATATTGTTGATTTAGTCATGAGACAAATACATACTCATAAAGCGATTTACTCTCATTTTAAAATAACAGGAAATGAAAAAAATGACACATCTTGTATTTTTATTCATATAACATTATTAAATCCAATAAAAGTAAATTATGGTTCATATTTCTTTATATGTTTTAAAGATGTTTCATCATTTCAGTATCATCCGTTAAGTTTAATTTCAGAATATAATGAAAATCTCATCTTTTGTGCGAAAGATAGAGGTCCAAATACATGGACAAATATGCTTAAGAGACACGATAGTTCAATTGAGAAAAATATATTAATGAACAAAGATATATATTTACAAGGTCCGTATGGTCATATAACAATTGATTATACAAAAGATAAATATAAATATATTTTTAGTATTGCCGGTGGAATTGGAATAACGCCAATTATTTCTGTCTTACAAGATATAAATTATCTGTATGAAAATAAAAAACTTTGTAATGTTAAAAAAATTGTTTTGATTTGGATCGTAAAACATTATTCTTTTGTTAAATCATTTTCAAGTTTATTATCTAAATTAGAACCAATTTTTGAGATTTATATTTATATTTCTCGTCGAACTAATGATTCTATTATATCTCAATTTGATGTAAAATTTGAGAAACCAAATATCGCAAATGTTATCCATGAATTTATCGATGATGATAAAATAGGAAGTAAAGAAATGGCTGTTATTTGTTGTGGACCAATGAGTTTAACAAATGATGTTAATAAACTGTGTTCTCGTCTAAATATTGATATTTCTAATGAAAATTTTTAAACACAAATGTAATTTAAAAATAAATTTTTATTATATCATTATATAATAAAGAGAATGTCGTCGTATGATAACTATAGAGTTCTACGACTTTGTGTATCTAAAGAAAATCCAAAAACTAATTTTAGTTTAATAAGTAATATTGATAATAATAACGAATATAACATAGTATTAGCAATATCAAATGAAATATATATAAAAGAATTTGATAAAATATTAAAAATTAATAATATAAATTCAATTTCTTATGATTCTGAAAATGAAAAACAAAATTATGATAACAAAATTGAATATACAATTGTAAGCAATGAAGTTGTAAGCAATGAAGTTGTAAGCAATGAAGTTGTAAGCAATGAAGTTGTAAGCAATGAAGTTTCTGATTATATTATTGAAATAAATAATATCGTAAATGATTTAGTATCCCATATAAATGATGTAAAGAATAAAATATCAGAAAGGTATGGAATAATAGATATTGAACCTGTTGTTGAACCTGTTGTCGAACCTGTTGTCGAACCTGTTGTTGAACCTGTTGTCGAACCTGTTGTCGAACCTGTTGTTGAACCTGTTGTCGAACCTGTTGTTGAACCTGTTGTTGAACCTGTTGTTGAACCTGTCGTCGAACCTGTTGTCGAACCTGTAGTTGAACCTGTCGTTGAACCTGTTGTTGAACCTAAAATAAAATTTAGAATTAAAGCAACAGATGAATCGAAAAAAAAGTTTATTGTCAAAAGAAAACCAGTTATTGAAACAAAATTATTAGAATTATTAAATGAAAATAATGAAAATGTAGAAACTGAATTATCTGATATGGAAAAAAAACTGTATTATCATTTAAAACTTATTACATTATCTTCATTGGATATTACGTCAAATATAATATTTATTGTAACAGAATTAATGAAATTTATTGATAATTTTAATTTATCTGGAATCGATAAAAAAAATATTATTATTTCTACAATTAAAAAATTTCTTTCAGATGAAAATTATTCAAATACTGATTATATTACAAATAATATATGCCCTGAATTGATTGATATATTAATATCTGTCGATAAAAGAAAAATCATAATCAAGAAAAAACCATCATGTTGTTTTCTTTCTTAATTTTTTTTATTTTTTTTATTTTTCTTATAATTAATAAAAAAATGAGTCGTTCAGATTATAAAAATATTTACGAAGGTTATTTGGATAATACCGGATATAACAACAGAAGAGTTGCTGAAAGATATGGAGGTTGTGGTAGCGAACCAACAACTATATTATCAGAACCATCAGTAGCGAGCCTTTATGAGGGTTATGAAGACCTCGCTGCCTTTGATAAATATGTAAAAGATAAATTACAAACTATAGTTAATGATACTTACAAAAATATAAAAGCTTATGTAGAAGGTTTTAGAAATAATGCAACAGAATATTACATGTATGGTTTAAGAGAAAAATTTGCTGGATTGAATACGTCTGATCGTAATTCTGGTGTTTATGCACGATTTTTAAATTACAGAGATATTACTAAAACTAATTGGGGGGGTGATAATACTCGTCCGTCTGAATGTAAGTTGCTCGACACTGTAAGAACTGATTATTTTGGAAAAGGATATAAAAGTGAAATATGTTGTAAAGCCAATTTAACTTATTGGAATAATTGTTATTTTAACAATAACAGAGACGATGTAAATTTGGTGCAGTCGAATTTAGGTCTAAATGCTTTTACTTTTAATGTTGATGAATTTAAAAATTATATTAAAGAGGTGCAATTCCCTTATTTAAACGATGGTACGACGACGAGCTTAAAAAAAATTTATCTTGATAACACTAGTTTGAATGCTAGAGGGGAAACTATATTTAAGTCGTTAAAATTCCCTTCAAAATGGGAGGGTGATCCTGTAGTGAACTTAGCCAGTCTCACAGGGTTCTTGGAGTTTGCACCACTACCACCACCACCACCACCAAAACTAAATGATAATGCTTATTGTACAGATAGTGCTTCTTGTCAAAGTGGTTGTTGTGGAAAAAATAAGGGTGCGTTTAATACTTGTTGGGCATGGAATGATACGTGCATCAACAAATCAGGATCCCATTGTGGTTGTAAATAAAATAAACTTTTAGAAATTGAATATCTGGTAAATGTGGATAATATAATACTTTCATCAAAACAAATCATTTTTTATACAAAAGTTGTATAAAAAAAATTATCGACCGAAATTGAAAGCACATTTTATTATACCGCATATAATTGGGGAATTTAACAGATATATGAAAGTTCCGTTATGTTAGTAATGTATTGGCAAATGTCAAGCGTATTGCGACACATAAATTTATTGTTCGCATATAATTGAAAAATACTCTATTGAAGAAAATAGTATTTCATCGCTATAAATACGGTCAGTATCTAAAATATACAATCCACAATCTTTAAGAATATCATACATATCTTCCATTTTTATATTTTTACCTAAAATAGGTGATATTATATTTTTTAATATTGTCATTGGTTGATAATTATCATTCGTAAGCAATTGTTCTATAAAAATTATTTTACCATTATTTTTTAAAAATGTTTTATAATAATCTATTTTTTCTTTTACTTCTGAAAATGGAAACGAAGAAAATAAATCTAATATGATAATTGTATGAAAACTTTTACTAATTATATCATTAAAATTTATTTTTGAAACATTTATTCTTTCATTTGAAGAAGATATAAATAATATATCTTTTGAATTCATAATTTTTTCACAAGTAAAAATTCTATCATACAATAATTTGTAATTAATCATTTTTTATTTATAAAATATATTTTTATATAAATAAAATGGATACTAATTTTCAAAACATTCAAAGGCAAATGTTATATAAAAATAAAAACGAAAAAACTTTAATTATTGGTGCTACTGGTCCAGAAGGCCCTACTGGTCCAATGGGACACCAAGGTAATCCTGGTGAGCAAGGTTTTCAAGGTGAAATCGGTCCAACTGGTCCTGAAGGTCCTATAGGTCCAATCGGCCCTGAAGGTGGTCCTCGTGGTGAAACTGGTCCAACTGGTCCAACAGGTTCTCAAGGTCCTACAGGTGATGTCGGTCCACAAGGTGAAATAGGACCACAAGGTGTGCATAAATCATATGCAATGGTTTTTACACGAAATAATGATTGTTGGATAAAACATTCAGAAATTGAAGAAGATGAAAATATTTTTACTGTAAATGGTGATACGATAAATATTCATCAATCTGGAAATTATTTTATTTCTACAATCATTAACATTACCAATTTATTAATAAATTATGTTTCATTTTCTTGTGTAGATATTGAAGACAAACAAATTAATACTGTTTGTAGCGCAGGGTTAAATGGTCCAATAATGGGACGATTATCAACGCAATTTCAAGGAATTATAAATGTTAAAAATGATAATTTAAGTTTTAAAATAAAATCATCTTTAGATATCAAAATGAATAACGACTCTCAAATTGTTATTTACAAAATATAAAATAAATTAATTGAAAATTTATTTTTTAAATCAAAATAAATAATGATTTAAAGGATTTGTGTTTATATAATAAATGTCTGATTATAGTTTGTTTGATGACGCTTTAAAGGAATATGAAAACCAAAATATTGAAAAATCTTTAAAATTAAGCGATGTCTGTGAAGAAAAAATCGATGATAAAGATGAAATGGATGGTTGTGAACATACAAATGTTTGTGAAGATAATGGTTTTATAAGTTGTAGCGATTGTGGAATTGAAATGAATAAAAATATTTATCAAGATAAAGAATGGAGATATTATGGACAATCTGATAATAAACGAACATCTGACCCTAATCGCGTCCATATCAGAAAAATGGAGGACAGGAATATCTTTAAAGATGTGGAAAATATGGGATTCAGTGATAAAATTGTCCATCACGCAAACCAAATTTATCTTCAAGTTACTGATGGGCAAATTTACAGGGGAGGGTCAAGGAAGAGCCTGATCTTTGCCTCCGTGTTCTACTCTTACCGCATAAATAAGATACCGCAAACTCACGAGAAACTTTTAGCGACTTTTGAGATTTCCAGAAAATCTGCTCTCAAAGGCTTAAAGCAGGTTAGTTTGAAAACACCAAAAGATTCTAAACTTCATACCACTTATATTACCCCTATAAATTTGGTTGATGAGATAATGGATAAATTCAGTGCTACACCGCAACAAAAAGCAGAAGTAGCAAATTTATACGAAAAGATAAAAAACAAATCTTCGACTATAAACCGCTCTCGTCCCCAATCAATCGCGTGTGGAGTCATTTTCGCTTGGATTTGTATGAAAAATTTAGATATCTCAATTAAAGAATTTGCAAGTAAGACAAATTTAAGTGAATTAACCATACTTAAAATAGCAAGGGATATTGCAAATATACTAAATATCCCAATAATTATTTAAGTTTATAATTTAACATTAAAACATATGTTAAATTAAAAAGAAAATTATTTAATTTTTTCATCGATTTTTTCATTTAATTCATCAATTGTTCCGTAATTTGTTATTTTTGTAGCATTATCTATATAATTTATCCATTCATATTCACTTACGTGTAAATCCGAAGGGAATTTTTTATCATAAAACCAAGATGGTGGTTTGCATCGTTCAATGTAGAAAAATACAACTTTAATATTTTTCAGAAAATTATATTCATTTTCAAAACGGCAATCAGTAATTACAATATTTTTATCTTTCAATCCTTCAAGTTTCTTCTCTAACGCAAATATCCAAATATTAGAATTAAAATGATTCCGAAACAAATCAGTTCCTATATTTTGCATCGCCCATCGAGGTGTAAAATTCGGAATATTCAATTTTTCTGACCACCATTCATCGATACTTTCACGCCAATCTCTACTTTCTTTAGTATTTCCTTCAAGCATTTCGCGATTCCAAGAAAATAAAACAGATAATACGTCTTTTAGAACTGACGCAAAAGATATTTTTGTAAAATTATGTTTATCAATTAATCTTTTTGCAACTTGGTCTTTACCAGACCCAGAAAATCCACTACAAACAATTATCATCAAAAATTAATTTTTTTTATTTCTTTAATTCGATTTTAATTTTAAGCAAAAAATAAAATAAAAAAAATAAAAAAAAATAAAAAAAATAATAATTTAAATAAAAAATGATTATTACTTGGCAAGAAATTTTAATTATTATTGCAATTATTATTGCAGTAATTGTTATTTTTACAACAATAAATGTGTGTTTATTTAAACAATCACACTGCCCTTTCCCTTTATCTTTATTACCATTTTGGTCTGAAAAAGAATGTCCTGAAAAAACTTGTCCTGAATGCCCAAGAATCGAAGAATACGACCAATGGAACTTTAACACAATAGAATATTCACCTGGAGGTAATATATTCGGTGATAAAAAAGCAGATAGTTATTTAACCTCTTTAACTAATGGTAGTTCATCACAATATTATTGTGATAATGATGCTGATAATAAATGCAGACTACTTCCACCAGAAGCTACTCAATATAGTTATTATAATTCGGGAAAAGCGGTATGGGTTCCTAAATGTGGTAATGAATATAATCATCAATTCTTTGTGCCTGGTGGTCGACTATATTGTTCAAAAGTAGCACCTTCAAAAGAATATGTGAAAGTCGAAACAGCTTTAAAAGATACTGATAAATTACCTTTATCTTATTGTTGTAATGTCTCCGAAGTTTATGAAAATGGTAAGATGGTTACAAGAATTACAAATAAACAAAATAAACCTAGTCAATGCCCACCTTTTCCTTGTCCTCAATCAACAACATCAAGAAACGTCAATGATAATGATTGTTGCAAATTAGATGTTGATGAAGTTTATGAAGATGGTAAGTTTGTTAGAAAAAATAGAAATATAAATTCATCACTTCAGCAATGTAAAAATTATATCTGTTCTACAGATGGTACAACATCAAGAGACGTTAATACAATCATAGATTGTAAATATGGTCCTGCAAGACTTTCATCAACTTCTTGTAAAGACATAAAATCAGGACCCCAAAGAGGCTCACAGACTACTTTCAACTATATTAGTGATCTTATTAATACTAACATAAGTGTTTGTCCTATAACAAGAGGGTCACAATCAATTAATAGTGATGGCAAGACCTGTGCTTCGAAAATAACAACAACACCAACACCAACAACACCAACACCAACAACGACAGCGCCAACCAACCAAAGTACAGGAGCGACAGCGCCAATTGGTGGTAATCAGAATTTTTGGGATAGCTTAAGACAAAACCCAGGCTCAAGAGGACTGTTGACAGGATAGCCAGGGCATTGCCATGTTTCCAACGATTGACTGGAACTTCGGTACTTTTTCATAAATTTAGTTCACCACCTAAAAATCATTGCCTTCTGTAAAAATTGGAAAATTATATAAAACAATAAAACTTTTATAACTAAATTTTTTACTTTTTAACTTTTTGCTTGAAGTTCATTGACCAACAATTTATAAGCATATGGAAATTGTATTTCGTAATTTTATCGTTATTACATGATTTGTATTCTGTCGATGTTGTCACAAACATATATCATAGACGAATTGATTCTTCTTTAGATAAAGCAAACAAAATGTTGATTACAACTTTTTTATAATCACCGCTACCTGAACTTTCTTTTTGATTTTCTTTTCGATTTCTTTTTACGTTTTTTACCATCTTCTATAATTGTTGCTCCTAACGAATCTGCATATTCTTTAATGGAGTTTGGTTTATGTGATAAAATTCGTGAAACACGCATTAATTCATTTGAATTTTGTTCAAAATATTTTTTTGCCATATCTTCAAATTCATTATCATCATATATGTCAGTTTGATCATCTTTTTTAACAAACCTTGCAGGTAAAGGACCATTATATTGTATACGTGAACCATCTTTTCATTTTTATTTAAATAAATATTTAAATAAAAATATTTAAATATTAATATTTATTTTATTCTGTTTGGATATCATGATTTACAAAATATTTCAAGAAAACAACCTACTGAGTTATGTGAAATAATGCATCGGAATTATAGTGATAAATCATTACTTCACTTGCATCATAATTACAGTTTAATTTATGAAACAATGTTTTCGGAATTTAGAAATCGAGAGATTAATATTCTCGAGATTGGAATTGGATCCATAAATCCAAATATTCCATCGAATATGACAGGTGGAGAATTAGGACGTGTTTATAACCCCGGTGCAAGTATAAGGGGATGGCGTCAATATTTCCCGAATGCAACCATATATTGTTGTGATATAGACCGTGATATAATAAATTTCAGTGAAATTATAAAAAAATTATTTACTTCTTTTCTTTCGTAAACTTTTTTTCTTCTTACTTCTCTTTCGTAAACTTTTCTTTCTTTTTCCATCAACAGCATCTTTTTCTTTTTTTTCTTTTTCTTTTTTCGTGATTTTGTCTAAATGGTTTTCTACTTTAACCGTATCATTTGTATTCTGATTTATTTTTTTTTGCGCCAAAAGATATTTTATTTTGTCCTTTTCACTTAATTCTTTAAGTTTTTATTTATCATCTTCA
>Ga0214917_10000533_pt1 | contig 50364 bp, 43 predicted proteins | sample LL_1208_BB_MetaG_FD_177983 | JGI IMG/M metagenome (GOLD analysis project Ga0214917, IMG submission 177983) | Freshwater microbial communities from Lake Lanier, Atlanta, Georgia, United States - LL_1208_BB | ecosystem: Environmental > Aquatic > Freshwater > Lake | place: USA: Georgia | collected... | reverse complement strand
CAACGCCGCGCAGACCCGCGGGGGCGACCCGGTGAATCTCGTGGTGATCGGCGACTTCGACACGCTGCTGGCGGGCTTCGCGGCCCGTTGGGACGAGAGCGAGACGCTCACGCTCGCCACCTGCTGAAAGACGGCGCGGGCGTTTCTCTGGGGGACCAACTACCGCTATTCCCCGGTCAGTGCCCTGTACCTCTTCGGCCGCGCCCAGGACATCGCCCTGCAGCGGACGCGGCACACGATCAACGAGCGGCTGCACCTGCGACTCTGGCTGACGCCGCTGTCGTTCGAGGGAAAGCCGGTGTGGGTGGGGCAGGTGAGCCGCGACATCGGCGTGCGGTTCACGACGAAGGCCTGGAACCTCACCACGCACCGCATCGACCCCGACGTGGACGAGTCGCGGGACTACGTCATCGAGGATCTGATGGTGGCCGGCCGGGTCGCCGCTGCCGGATACGTCGACGGCGTGGGGGCGTGCGACCGCGGGTCACCGCACCGCAACCTCACGGGCGATCCCTATTTCACCGACGGCAGGCGGGCGGTCATCCTGCTGTCGCCGACCAGGCGGCTGGATGGCCCGGTCGCGACGCCGCGACCCGCCGCTGCCTCTCCCGCCAGCGGTCCCGGTCTTTGAGAGATGCCCGCGGTCGGGGTATGGTACGGAGTCCGCCGCGAAACGCCGCGGCGGTGTTCCCGGGAGTCGGCAGGCAACGGCAATGAAACTCGTCGGCATCGTCGGATGGCGCGGCATGGTCGGTTCGGTGCTCATGCACCGGATGCGGCAGGAGAACGACTTCGGGCTCTTCGAGCCCCTCTTCTTCTCGACGTCGAACGCCGGCGGGGCGGCCCCGTCAGAGGCGCGGAACGAGCGGACGTTGCAGGACGCGCACGACGTCGCGTCGCTGCGCCGCTGCGACGCGATCGTCACCTGCCAGGGGGGCGACTACACGTCGGTGGTCCACCCGCAGCTCCGCGCCGCCGGCTGGGGCGGCCACTGGATCGACGCGGCGTCGACCTTGCGGATGAACGACGACGCGATCATCGTGCTCGACCCGGTGAACATGCCGGTGATCGAGCAGGCCCTGCGGGCCGGGGTGAAGGACTACGTCGGCGGCAACTGCACGGTGTCGTGCATGCTGATCGGCCTCGGCGGCCTGTTCCGGCACGACCTCGTCGAGTGGATGACGTCGATGACCTACCAGGCGGCGTCGGGGGGCGGCGCGCAGCACATGCGCGAGCTGCTCGCGCAGTTCGGCAGCATCAACGCCGAGGTCCGGGGGCTGCTCGACGACCCCGCGTCGGCGATCCTGGAGATCGATCGCCGGGTGCTGGCACGACAGCAGGGGATGACGGCCGACGAGACCCGGCACTTCGGCGTGCCGCTCGGGGGCAACCTCATCCCGTGGATCGACAAGGACCTCGGCACCGGGCAGTCCCGCGAGGAGTGGAAGGGGGCCGCGGAGACCAACAAGATCCTCGGCCGCGGCACGGGCTTCGGCCCCGCCGCGCCGCCCGCGATCCCAGTCGACGGGCTGTGCGTGCGGATCGGGGCGATGCGCTGCCACTCCCAGGCGTTGACGATCAAGCTGCGCCGCGACGTGCCCCTCGACGAGATCGCCGGCATCATCGGTGGCGCGAACCCCTGGGTGAAGGTCGTGCCCAACACCCGCGAGGCCTCGATCCGCGAGCTCACGCCCGCCGCTGTCACCGGCGGTCTGACCATCCCGGTGGGCCGGCTGCGGAAGATGCAGATGGGGGGCGAGTACCTGTCCGCCTTCACCGTCGGCGATCAGCTGCTCTGGGGAGCCGCGGAGCCCCTGCGGCGGATGCTGCGAATCCTGCTCGAGCGGTGATGGCGGCGGTCGGAGGATTCACGGGAGAACGATCGTCATGGCGTCGACGCCCCGGCCCCACGTGCTCTTCGAGGCGAATTACCGGCAGCTGCTCGACCGGCGGCCGCACGTCGCCGTGCTGCCGTGGGGAGCGACCGAGGCCCACAACATGCACCTGCCGCACGGCACCGACGTGATCGAGGCCGTCGCGGTGGCCGAGCGGGCCGCCGACCTCGCGGCCGACCGCGGTGCGCGGCCGATCGTGCTGCCGGCGATCCCCTACGGCAACAACGCCCAGCAGCAGGACCAGGTGGCGACGATCCACCTCTCCACGGCCACCGCGCTGGCGGTCCTGCGGGACGTCGTCATGAGCCTGAAGCGGCAGGGCATCGACCGGCTGCTGATCGTCAACGGCCACGGCGGCAACGAGTTCAAGCCGTTGATCCGCGATCTGATGCTCGAGTCGGGTCTGCTCATCGTCGTGGTCGACTTCTGGCGGGTGCGGCCGGAGGAGGCGGCCCGGATCTTCGCCGAGCCGGGCGATCATGCGGGGGAGCTGGAGACGTCGCTGCTCATGCACCTGAGGCCGGACCTTGTCGTGATGCCGCAGGCCGGGCCGGGCGCGACGCTGCCGTGGGGCCTGCCGGCGATCAGCAGGAGCGGCGCATGGACGCCGCGGCCGTGGTCGCACGTCCATCCCGACACCGGCTGTGGCGATCCGGCGGTCGCAACCGCGGCGAAGGGGGCGGAATACCTCGCCGTGATCACGGCCGGGATCGCCGACGTGCTCGTGGAACTGTCGGCGGCCGTCAAGGGGCAGGTACCCTACGTGTGAGGCCTGTTCCGGTCGGGATTCGCGGCTGGGCCGACGCCCCTCGGCCCGTCGGGCAGTCGTCCTGAAAATCCCGCCACGGAGATGCCGCCCTGCGAAGGCGGGTCAAATCGGCTATCCTCCGCTCACGCCGCTCCACCACCCGAGGACGATGCTCCGCCATGGCCGACACGCTTTCAGAGACCAAGGCCTGTGACCTGCTGGCCCGGCTGTTCACGGCGCGGGGTTACCGGATCGTGCGAAACGTGCTGTTTCGCGAATACGGCGTCGAATTCCACGCCGATGGCTGGGATGCGAAGGCCCGCGTCGGCTTCGAGTTCCTGTCGAGCGAGGACGAGGACCACATCGACCTGTCGCTCGAGGAGTATCAGACGCTCTCCGATGCCCAGCGGCGCGGCGAGCTCGCGCTGTTCATCATCGACGAGGTGGAGCCCCTGTCGGCCGCGGATCTCGTGGCCGAAGCGGCCGATTTTCTCGACGAGGTGGCCGCCGCCGTGCGGGCGCGGGCCGCGAGCAAGGCCGGGAAAGGCCGCCGGCCGGCCCCCGGCGGGAAGCCGCGGGGGGCGGCGAAGGCGGTGGCGCGGAAATCGGTCCCGGCCGTGCGGACGATCGTGGCGAACAAGCCGGTCGTGAAGCGCGCGAAGAAGCCGGCCGGCACGAAGGCGAAGGCCGCGCCGAAGGCCGGCACGCGCGGGCAGTCCAGCGGCGCGACCGGGAAGAAAGTCGCGACCGGCAGGAAGCCGGCCGGCGGGGCGAAGCCTGCCAGCCCGCGAAAGCCCGGGCCGAAGACGCGGAGCGGCCGGGCGACGACGGGGGCCGCAGCCCGGCCGGCCGCGTCCACGTCGGCGGGCGGCGCACGAACGCGTCGCCGATGACGTCGATGACCGCATGACCGCATGACCGCTTCACGCGGGAGCGGTCGCCAGCGGCGGTGCGGCCGCCACCGCTCCGGTGAGGGAGTCGATTGACGCGGCCGCAGTGTTGCGGCACAATTTCTCCGCGTTGGGGAGGTGTCGCAGGGGGGCCGCGTCGCTGCCTCACGGCGTGATGCCCGCGTGGAGATGGCCTCCGTGGTGGCCGGGTGGCCACGTTCCCGGGAGTCCCGCTCGCACGGGGTGTCGCCGCCCGGCTCCATGCCCGTCCTCGTCGCCGTCTCGCACCCCAGAGTCCATGATTCCGCCCTGCGTCCGTCACGAAGATCGGTCGGACGCTCGTTCTCGAGAGAGGGAGACTTTTTCATGAGCGCAGGATACGACTCGTCGCCCCGCGGTGATCGGCCTGGTCAGGCCCCGGGAAGGAACACGCTCGAGCAGGTCGTCGACGGGCTCGAGGCACGGCTCGACGACCTGGCGAGGACGCAGAGGCTCACCCGGTTCCTCATCCTCGGCGGCTCGCTCCTCCTCCTCGGCATGATGAGCCTCTTCGGCCTGCGGCTCTACGGCAGGCTGCAGCGACAACTCAATGCCAACGAACTTCAGACCGCCTTCATGAGCAAGATCGATCAGGTCTGGCCCGCGCTGAGCCAGAAGTTCGTGGACTCCGCCATGAAGGCCGCGCCGGCCTACGGAGAGGCGGCGATGCAGCGTTTCGAGAAGGTGCGGCCGCGGCTCGAAACGATGGTGTCGGACGAGGCCGGCCGGTTCGCCGAACGGGTGCAGGCCACCATGCTGCAGAAGGCCGAGCTCTGCATGCAGCGGGTCGGCGACCGGGTCGCCAGGGACCTGAAGCGGCAGCTTCCATCGCTCACCGAGAAGAAGCTCGACGCGATCGAGGAACAGCTGCGGAGCTCCCTGCTGGTCGAGGGGGGCGGCATCGCCGACGAGATTCAGGCGAAGGTCGCCACCGAGCAGCGGCGGGTGGAGACCCTGCTGGCCAAGCTCCCGGTGGAAGAGATCGCCAAGCAGTCTGAGGAGAAGCTCCAGCGGCAGTTCATCCATCACGTGCTGATGATGATCGATCAGGCGGTCGCCGCGGACGAGGCTCCCGTCGCCCCGGCCCAGTAGCCGGTCACAGGTGGAGTTCCAGGAGGGGCCTCGAGCCCGCTCGCCCGCGTCGGGAATGCCCTCCGCGGGCCGTCCTTGCCAGAGAGATTCGCACCCCGTCATCCCGATCACCGAGGGACCCTGCGTCCCGCCTCGTAGGAGCATCAGCATGTCCGAGCAGATGAATGTGTCGCCCGTCCTGGAATCGAAGATCATGAAGCTGCACAGCCGCATGGAGGAGACGGTGACGCAGGGTCGTCGCCGCATGACGATGACCGCGGTGGCGATGGGGGCCATCCTGCTCGCCGGGGCGGCCTACCTGCGGTACCTGTACTCGACCGTCACCGAGTTCGCGGAGGCACGGACGCTCGTCGAACTGGCTGCGGCCCAGGTCGAGCCGCAGCTCAACGCGGAGGCGTCGCGGTTCGGGGACACGCTCCAGGCCCAGCTGCCCGCCGTGCTCGATCAGGCCGAGAAGGTGGTGCTGTCGGCGCCGCCCCAGATCGCCCGCGAGATGGAGGGGTATGCGTCATCGTTCGTCGACAAGCAGCTGGTGTCGCTCGAGTCGCAGGCGTACGACGTCGTGAGCACGACACTCCAGGGGGCGATCGACAAGGCACGCGAAGGGGGCATCGACCTCAAGGACGAGAAGCAGCTCGACGCACTGATCGCCGACGCGGCGCCGGTGATGCGGAAGAAGCTGCAGCAGACCGTCGAGGAGCTGTACCGGGAGTACGCGGCGGGCGCCGACAGCCTGGTCGCCCACATCGAGAAGCTGGTGGCCGAGGGGGCGGAGGAGAGGCTGTCGCCGCTGGAGCGGAGCCAGCGGGAGACGCTGCTGGCCGGCCTGGCGATCATCAGGAAGATCGAATCCGATCCATCACGGTCGCCCCTCCAGAAGGTGATCGAGGGGCGGTGAGGGGGCCGCACGATCGGCCGCTCGGCTGCTTTGACAGTCCCGCGTGGCCCGGTCAGAATCGCGGGGGTGGAACGGCGCCGCCGGCACCGCTCCCCGGACCATCCGCACCCGATCCGGTCTTCGCCTCGTCGCCGCGGACCGCCGGCATGACCGCGGTCGATTCGACACGCCTCGTCACAGGAGCCGCCCGCCGTGAATACGCCTGAGCGCCACGATCTCCCCGCCTCGACCAGCCGCAGGGAATTCCTCGGAACCACCCGACGCGCCGCAGCCGTCGCCGCCGCGACGGGCATTTCCGGCGGCCTGCTCTCGAGCAGCGCGATCCCCCGCGTCCACGCCGCGGGCGGCGGCGAAATCCGCATCGCGCTGATCGGCTGCGGAGGGAGAGGGGGCGGCGCCGCCGTCGACGCCCTCTCCGTGCCGGGCGCCCCGACCAAGATCGTGGCTTTCGCGGACGTGTTTCGCGACCGCGCCGACATCGTCAAGCGGTCGCTGACGGAGCAGTTCAAGGAGCGGGTCGACGTGCCCGACGAGCGGATCTTCATCGGCTTCAACGGCTACAAGCAGGCGATCGACTGCCTGCGGCCCGGGGACATCGCGCTGTTCGCAACACCCCCGGCGTTTCGGGCGCCGCAGTTCGCCTACGCCATCGAGAAGGGCGTGCACACCTTCATGGAGAAGCCCGTCTCGATCGACGGGCCGTCGACCAGGCGGGTGATCGAACTGGCGGCCAAGGCCGACGAGAAGCGGCTCAAGGTGGGCGTCGGGCTCATGTGTCGTCACTGCGACCGCCGGCGCGAGCTGCACGAGCGGCTCCGCAACGGCGAGGCCGGCGAACTGATCTCGTTCTACGGCTACCGCGAGCACAACCCGCCGCACAATCTCGACCTCGCCCCCGGCCCGCAGGGCGTGAGCGAGCTGCTCTGGCAGATCAAGCGTTTCCACAACTTCCTGTTCCTCAGCGGCGGCATCTTCAGCGACTACTGCGTGCACCACATCGACGAAGTCTGCTGGATGCAGGGCTCGTGGCCCGTGAAGGCGGAGGCGATCGGCGCCCGGCAGCTGCGGGGTGTGATCGACGACCAGAACTTCGACAACTACGGCATCGAATACACGTTCGAGAACGGCGCGAAGTTCTTCTACTCCTGCCAGGTGATGAAGGACTGCGACAACAAGTTCGGCGTCTGGGGACAGGGCTCGAAGGGGGCGTTCGCCATCTCGACCAAGGGGCACTCGCCGGCCCGCAGCGCGATCTACAAGGGCCAGCGCATGGAGAAGGAGAACCTCCTCTGGTCGGCCGACCAGCCGGAGCCCAACCCGTACCGCCGCGAATGGGAGCACCTTGTCGCCGCGATCATCGCCGACCAGCCCTACAACGAGGCGGTCCGGGGCGCGCAGGCGAGCCTGGCCACCGCCATGGGCCGGTTCGCCGCCCACACGGGCAGGCCCGTCACGTTCGCGGAGATGCTCGAGTGCCAGGACGACCTGACGGCGGGCGTGGACAGCCTCACCGACGGCTCGCCTTCGCCCTTGGTCGCGGACGCGCAAGGCCGCTACCCGGTGCCGATGCCGGGCAAGTACAAGTACGAGTACCGGGGCTGACGGCGCCGGCGGGGGAGGCCCGCCCGGTGGAGCGGCCGGAACGACGATGCCACCGCAGGCCAACCGTGGGCGTGCGGCAGACCGGCGAAGACACGGATGCGGGGAGTGCGCAGGTGATCCATTCGAGGAGCATTCGCCTCGTGGCGGGGACGGGCGTGCTGGCGTTGTGCGGCTGCGGCGACGCCGCGCCGCAGAAGCCCGCCGCCGCCCCTGTGCAGACGCGGCAGACGATCAGGAAGACCACCCAGAACGTGATGGAACTGCAGGACGCCCTCGCGCAGGGGGGCGTCCGGGCCGACCTCTCGATCAAGGGCGACGGCCTCGAGGTCGCCGCGGAGGCCTACAGGACGAGCGTCGGCAAGCTCTCGATCATCGCCGTCGACCAGAAGATGTCGTTCTTCGAGGCGGAGACGGGGCACAAGCCGAAGGACTACGCCGAGTTCATGAGCCGCATCATCGAGAAGGGCAAGCCGGACGGCATCGCGCTGCCGATGCTGCCCTACTACCAGGAATACGCGTACGATCCCGAGACCAAGGGGCTCGTGGTGATCGAGTTTCCGGCAAAGAAGGAGCAGCGGCAACGCGAGACGACGGGAGCCGCTGGGCTCTGACGCCCGCGGCTCCCCGCCGGCCGCCGGAGATGCCATGCCAGACCCGATGCGGATCGTCATCCTCGACGGGCACACGGCCAACCCGGGGGACGTGAGCTGGGCCGAACTCGAGGCCCTCGGCTCGTGCGAGGTGCATCAGCGGACGCGTCGCGAGGACGTCGTGCCGCGGGCCCGCGGCGCCGACGTCGTGCTGACCAACAAGACCCCGATCGACCGCGACGCCATCGAGTCGCTGCCGTCGCTGAAATGCATCGGCGTGCTCGCCACGGGGTACAACGTGGTCGATGTCGACGCGGCCCGCGACCGCGGCATCCCGGTCTGCAACGTGCCGGAATACAGCACGCCCAACGTCGCCCAGGCGGTGTTCGCACTGCTCCTCGAACTGACCAACCGCACGGGGCACCACGCGCGGGCGGTGCGCGAAGGACGCTGGGCGGCGTGCGAGGACTTCTGCTTCTGGGACGGCGAACTCGTCGAGTTGGCCGGGCGGACGCTGGGCATCGTCGGCTTCGGCCGGATCGGCGCCGCCGTCGCCGGCATCGGCCGGGCCTTCGGCATGAACGTGCTCGCTCACCGGCGGACGCCCCCCGCGGCCGGCGTCGCCGACGCGACGTTCGTCGATCTCGAGACACTCCTGCGCGGCAGCGACGTTGTCAGCCTGCACTGCCCGCTGACGCCGGACACCCGCGGACTGGTCGCCGCGCGGACGATCGCACTCATGAAGCCGGCCGCGTTCCTCATCAACACCGCCAGGGGCCCCCTCATCGACGAGGCCGACCTCGCTGCGGCGCTCGATGCGGGGCGGATCGGCGGTGCTGGGCTGGACGTGCTGTCGGTCGAGCCGCCCGCGGCATCGAACCCCCTGCTGACGGCCCGCAATTGCGTGATCACGCCCCACGTCGCCTGGGCCACGCGAAACGCACGGCTGCGTCTGATCACCGTGTCGGCCGCCAACCTCCGGGCGTTCGCGGCGGGGCGGCCGCAGAACGTGGTCAATCCATGACCCGCATTCCCTGAGGCAGTCCATGAGTCGGTCGCGGAGCCGGGCTCCGGACCGACCGGTGCCGTCGGCCGCTGGTATACTTCCCGCATGATCGTCGAACGCGTGAAGTACGTGCTCTGGGCCGCCGACATGGATCGGGCCGTGCGGTTTTACTGCGACCTGTTCGGCGGACGGGTGCTGCGGCGCTCGAGCGTGATCGCCGAGGTCGAGATCCTCGGGACATGCATCGGGATCCACTCCGGGGGCGAGGGACGGAGGACCTGGACCGGCCTTTCGTTCCAGGTGCCCGACGTCGTGGCGGGCGGTCGCGAGGTGGTCGCCGCCGGCGGCCTGCTCGCGCGCGAACCCGAGCCCGAGGGGGGCGAGCCGCCGCACCTCGCGATGTGCGTCGATCCGGAGGGAAACGAGTTCATGCTGTCGCGGAAACGGGAGGGCGGGCGACGGGCGTGATCCGGCCGCTTCCCGAACGCATGCGTGCAGGTCGTTCAGCGCCGCCGTCGGCCCGTCGCGCGTGCGGTGCCGGCATGCCGACCGCACCGGGTTGCGACCGGACGTGGCCGCTGGCCGCGGCTCTGGCGGTCGCGGTGGCCTGGGCCGCCGCCGTGACGTGCGGCCGTGTCGGCGAGGCGGCGGCCGGCACCGGGGCCGACCGCGATCGTGTCACCCAGATCTCCGTGATCAACGCCCTCCTGCTCGGGCAATTCGACGGCACCATCCCGTTCTCCGCGCTCCTGGCGGACGGCGATTTCGGCCTCGGCACGCTGGATGGCCTCGACGGTGAACTCGTGGTGCTGGAGGGACGCGGCTATCAGATCAAGAGCGACGGTGCGGTGGTGGAGGTGGGGCCGGGTGACACGATCCCGTTCGCCGTCGTCACGCCCTTCGACGAGGACGGCGAGTTTCCCTGCCCGCCGGCCCGCTCGCTGGCCGAGCTCGAGCGTCGCATCGACGGCGCCGTGGGGCATCCCAACAACTTCGTGGCCATTCGGATCGACGCCGAGGTCGCGTCGGCGACGCTGCGAAGCGTGCATCCTCAGTCGAAGCCGTATCGCCCGATCAACGCCCGCACCGATTTCCAGTCGGTGTGGAAACGCGAGGAGCTGCGCGGCACGTTCGTCGGCATCCGCAGCCCGGCCTGGGCGCGGGGTGTCACGGTGCCGGGCTACCACTGGCACTTTCTCGCCGCCGACCGCCGCAGCGGCGGCCACGTCCTCGATTGCGACGTGCGTGGCGGCACGGTCCGCTTCGACGTCTGCGGCAGCTGGCTCGTGAAGCTCGACGAGTCGGCCGCATTCAATGCGGTCGACCTGTCGGCGGACATGCGGGACGAGCTGGAACGGATCGAACGCCTCCGCGGCGACGGCCCGCGGTCCGAGGCCCCGGCGGGTGACGCGCGGTGACCGGGGTGGCGGCGCAGTAGGATGTCGGGCACGTCCTTTCCGGAGCATCCCGAGGCGACCCCCCGATGAAGCGGCCGAAACGATCCCGACCGGTGGCGGCGGCGACGGGGCCGCGGGCGGCCGGTTCGCGGCACAAGGGCCGTTCCGAGGAGACCTACCACGGCGTGCGGGCCTGCCTGGCGATCTTTGCCCGGCGTCCGCAGGACATCGTGCGGGTCTACGTGACGGCGGAACGTCGCCGGGAGGCGGCCGCGCTGCTGCGGCATTGCACCGAGACCCGCAAGGGCTTCCAGATCGTGGCGGCGGAGAATCTCGCGCGGATCAGCGGCTCGATGCACCACGAGGGGATCGCGGTGCTGGCCCGGGCCTGCCCGCGCGGGACGCTGGCCGACCTGCTCGAGCGGCCCCGTCCCGGGCCATTGCTCTACCTCGACGGGGTGCAGAATCCGCACAACCTCGGTGCGCTGCTGCGCACCGCGGCGCACTTCGGTGCCGCCGCGATCCTCGGACCGCGGGGTGGCCTGCCGTCGCTGTCGCCGGCGGCCGTCCGGGTCGCCGAAGGGGCCGCGGAATTCGTGCCCGTGTGCGACGTCGAGAGGCCTGTGTCCGACCTGCGGCTGCTGAAGCGCGAGGGCTTCTCCGTGGTGATCACGTCGAGCCACCGCGGCCGGTCGGCGTTCGAGGCGTCGGCCGGCTGGGGAGGTCGGGTCGTCCTCGTCTTGGGCAGCGAGGGAGCGGGCGTGTCGCCGCCGATCGCGGCGCTGGCCGACGAATTCGTCCGCATTCCGGGGACGGAGCGGGTCGAGAGCCTCAACGTCTCCGTGGCGTGCGGCATCCTGCTCGCGGAATGCTGGAGGCGGAATCAGGATGGTCTCAGCGGACCTTCGGCTTCACGTTGAGGCACTTGAGCGTGTGCTCGTCGCGGATGTAGAGCTTGCCGGCCGCGAGCGCCGGCAGCGCCCGCACGTGGCCCGGGGGAAAGGGGCGGGCCTGTGCCAGGACCTGCAGGCCGGCCGCGTCGGGCTTGATGAGCAACAACTCGCCGTCCGTCTTGCTGGCGATCAGCTTGCCGTCGGCGAACAGGAGCGTGCCGTAGCCGATGCCCTCGGACCACATCACCTGGCCGTTGGCCTGCTGGATGCACTTGAGCTCCGCGGGCGGCTGGTCGTCGCGGCCGTCGAACGCGTAGAGGAATCCGCCCAGCGCGATCGGCGTGCAATACTGCGACGCCAGGGAGTCGACGCCTCCCCAGACCTTGGTCATCCGCGTCCGGTCGAATGAGCCGTAGATCGTGCCGACGCCGTAGGAGGACGTGACGAGCAGGTGGTCGGCGCTCCCCTTGCCCTTGAGCACGAGGGGCGTGGCGGCATTCACCGTCGGCCCCCGGGCGCCGAAGGAAAACTGCCAACGGACCGCCCCGGTGGCGGGGTCGAGCAGCACGACCGTGTAGCGGGTCACCACGAGCAGGTGGTTGATGCCGTTGAGCTTGAAGACCGCGGGAGAAGAGTAGCTCGCACGCTCGCTCGTCTGCGTCCAGACGGTCTTGCCGGTCGCGGCGGCGAACCCGACGATGCCCGCCTCCTTCTGACCGCCACCCACGTTGACGACGACCATGTCGCCGACGACGATCGGCGTGCTGCCGGCACCGAAATAGCCCGGCTGGGCGCCGAAGTCGGCGTGCGTGTCACGCTGCCAGATCTCCTGGCCCGTTGCCGCGTCGCAGCAGGTGAGCACACCCTCTGCACCGTAGGTGTACACGCGGTTCTCCTGGATGACGGGCACGCAGAGCGGACCGTCTCCGCTGCCCACCTGCGGCGCGAAGGAGGTCACGTACGCGTGCGTCCACAGGGTCTTGCCGGTGGCCGCGTCGAGCGACTCGATCGTCTCCTTGTTCTCGACACGGTGGAAGAGCACCACCCGTTTGTTGGCGACCGCGACACCCGCATAGCCGCTGCCGACATCCCGCTGCCAGAGCGTGTAGGGGCCTTCCGGGGGCCATTCGTCCGCGAGGACCTCGTCCTCCGCGGCGATTCCGTTCCGGTTCGGGCCCAGGATCTGGGGCCACTCGCCCGCGATCGCGGGGCCGACGGCAGGCAGCGCCAGCACGAGGCAAAAAGCCGCGGAAAAGAGTCGAGTCACCATCGCCCGCATGCAGCCCGCATCCTCGCACGTTTCGAACCGAACCAGACCTGCAGTGTACCCACGAATCTCGCGGCCGTTGACCCCAAAAACCGCGGCCCGGGTGGGAGCCTTCTCGATCCAGCCGCGGGGGCCCGACGGCGTCAAAAACGGGGCTCTCAGGCGGGGCCCGGGCCGGCGGTGCGGGGGTGTGAGTGGCTCACCCAGACCCTGCCGGAAGGGACGTGAACCTGTCGGGTGACAGGAACCCGATGGGGAGGGACGTCCGGCCGTCGAGGGCCAGGTCGGCCAGGATTTCCCCGATCACTCCGGCGAACTTGAAGCCGTGGCCGGAGAAGCCGGCGGCGATCGCCACCTGCGGATGCTCCCGATGCAGCCCCACGACGAAGTGGCCGTCAGGCGACATCGTGTAGAGGCAGACGGCGTGGTCGGTCAGGCGGCGTTCGACGCCGGGCAGGTGGGCCGCCAGCACCCGCTCGACCCGATCCCGCTCGCGGGTGTCGAGGCTCCGGTCGACCTCGAGCGGATCGTGCACGGGCTCGCCGCCCGTGTGCTCGGCGATCTTCAGGCCGCGGGCGTCGAGCGGCGGGAACCCGTAGAAGAAGCCGGCCGGCGTGTCGAAGGCGAAGCACGGCAGTCCGTCCGCGCCGCCGTGGGGATGCCCGCCACGTCGGCGGGTGGCCGTGCCGGCGGCCTCGTACCAGAAGAGTGATTTTCGCAGCACGCGCAGCGGCAGCGTGGGCATCCGGATCAGGTCATGCGCCCACGCGCCCGCCGCCACGACGAGCCGGTCGGCCGCGTAGCTGCCGCGGTCGGTGTCGACGACGACGTGGCGGTGCGGTCCGGCGGTCCGCCAGCCGCGCACTTCGACGCCGTGCTCGAGCCGGGCACCGTGACCGATCGCGACCTCGGCGTGGGCCGTGACGCATTCCTCGACGAACAGGTGGCCGGCGCAGGCCTCGTGGACGGCGGACCAGTGATCCGGCAGCCGCAGCGCCGGCCAGCGGGCCATCGCGTCGGCCGCCGGCAGCCGTTCGACGGCGAGCTGGTGGAGGGCGGCCGACCGGAGCGCGCCGGCCACCGCCTCTCCCCCCGGCGGTCCCGCGAGGACCAGCCCCGATTCGACCAGCAGCCGCCGTCCGGTCGCCTGCTCCAGTTCGCGCCACAGCGCGTAGCCGCGGCGGAGGAGCGGCACGTAATCGGGATGCTCGAAGTAGGCGAGACGGATGAGCCGTGTCTGGCCGTGGGAACTGCCCCGGGCATGGCCGGGCGGAAACCGGTCGAGCCCGAGGACCCGCGTGCCGCGGGCCGCGAGATGCATGGCCGCCGCGGCACCCATGCCTCCGGTGCCGACGACGATGGCGTCAAAGCGTTCCATGCCAGAGCGATCCACGAGGCTCGTGACGTCCGCCGTGCGGCCGGCGTGCGGCCGGCGTCCCGACGACCGGCGACCACCGCGGCCGCCGCGCCGTTCGCCGGCGCGGAAAAGCCGCTGGAGGATTCACTGCACGGCTCGCGAGCAGCCCGTGGATACAGTCTACCGCCGCTGCATGCGGCGGCAGTCGACCCAGGAAACCCTCGGCGTTTCCTGCGGTCGACTTCGTGGACCATCCTGTGTCGGTCGCCAGGCGACCGGAGGGGGCATGGATGACTTTTTCCACAGACGGCTAGAGTATGGCGGCGGGCTCGGTCTGGCGAGTCGGCATGTGGCACGGGGAGTCGCCATGCGGATCAGGTTCACGCAGTCGGGCGGCTTCGCCGGAGTGGTGAAGGGCTGCTCGGTCGACACCGCGGCGCTTTCGGAAGCCGACCGGCGGGCCGTCGAGAGCCTGGTCGCCGACAGCGGCCTCGCCGGTTCGATCGAGAGCATCGCCGACGCCGGCCGCGACCGTCGGCACTATGCGATCACGATCGAGGGGCTGCCCGCGACGCTCGCACTGGTCTGCGACGACGCCGGGCTGCCCGCCGCCGCCCGGCCGCTGGTCGCGTTTCTCGCCGCCCGTGCACGGCCGGAGGCCGGGGCCGGGGGAACCGAACCATGAGCGGCGCAGCGGCCCATGCCGTGCGGATGCGGCTGCCCGATGCCGCCGTCCCCTACGTCGTCGACCTGCTGGCGTCCCTGCCGATCGACCTGCGGCTCGCCCGCCCGCGGCGGACGCGTCTCGGCGATCACCGCGGGCCGACGCCGACGGTGCCCCGGCACCGCATCTCGGTGAACGAGGACCTCAACCCGTACGCGTTTCTCACCACGCTGCTGCACGAGATCGCGCACGCAGCCACGTGGGAGCGGCACCGCGGGCGGCGGCGTCGGCTGCGGCCGCACGGCCCCGAGTGGAAGGCGGAGTTCGAGCGGATCCTCCGGCCGCTCGTGGCGGGCGACGTGCTGCCGCGCGACGTGGCGGCGGCGCTCGGCCGCGTTATGGCCAACCCGGCGGCGGCGACCTGCAGCGACCGGCAACTCACGCTCGCGCTCGCCCGCTACGACGCGGTGGGCCGCGGCGGCGTGTTCGTGGAGACGCTCCGTTCGGGCACGATCTTTCGCGTCGACGGCGGGAGGGAGTTTCGGCTGGGGCCACGGGTGCGCAGCCGCTTCCGCTGCATCGAGCGGGGGACGGGACGCGAGTATCGGCTGCACGGGCTGTGCCGCGTGGTGCCGCTCACGCCGGGTGGATGACGGGGCTCGGGAAAGCCTACCGGGAGGCGGACCGCGTGTGCCGGCGGCGGACGCTGTTGCCGTACACGTGGAGCGGGCGATTGGGCCGCTTCTCGATGGGCGTCGCCTTGATCTGTTCCCGTGTCTCGCCGAACGTGATCACCCGCGGGTCGAAGTTGGACCCGCGGGCCCGGGCGTCGGGCAGCATCGCCGTCGCCGCCACGATCGCCATCAGCACCGCCCGCGCACCCCGGTTCACCGCCGTCCTCGCTTCCGCGCCCTTCGCCGCCCGTCGCCGCCGCGGCGACCTCGTGCCTTGAGGTGGAATCGGATGGCCGGGTCCGCGAATCGACCGGGGCCTTCGTGGGGCGGTCGGTTTGGCATATTCGTCACCGACGGAACACGCCGGGCGTCGATTCCCGTCGCGGTTCTTTGTGTCCGGGAGACCGGCCGCGTTACGATTGTGCGCGGAGGTGCACGATGACACGACGGGCCGCGGTGATCGGGTGGATGGCAGTGCTCGCGTCGGCCGCGATCCTCTGGCCGGGGGGGGCGTCCCGGGAGATGGCCCTCGGTCGGGAAGCCGCGGCAGTGGAACTGCCGGCGGACGTCGTCACGGGCTGGCCGGCCGCCGGCCGCTGGACCGACCTCACGCACCCGTTCGACGAACGCACGATCTACTGGCCGACGGAGAAGGGCTTCCTCTTCGAATCAGGCCGGAACGGCCCGACCGCGAAGGGCTACTACTACGCGGCCAATCGGTTCGCCACCGCCGAGCACGGCGGCACGCACCTCGACGCCCCGCGGCACTTCTCCGCCACCGGGCAGACGGCCGACGCGATCCCGCTGGAGCGTCTGGTGGGCGCGGCCGTGGTCGTCGACGTGGCCGGCCGCTGCGCCGCGGATCCCGTCTACGAGGTGACCATCGACGACCTCGTCTCCTGGGAGGCGGCGCACGGCAGGCAGCTGGTCGACGTCATCGTGCTCGTCCGCACCGGCTGGGCCGCCCGGTGGCCCGATCGGGCGGCGTATCTCGGCACCGACACCGTCGGGCCGGACGCGGTCGCCAGGCTGCGGTTTCCCGGCCTCTCGCCCCTGGCCGCACGCTGGCTCGTGGAGCACCGACGGATCCGCGCGATCGGCATCGACACGGCGAGCATCGATCATGGGCCTTCGACGCACTTCGCGGCGCACGTCGCGCTCTGCGGAGGCGACGTGCCGATCTTCGAAAACGTCGCGGCCCTCGACGGGCTGCCGGAGACGGGGCTCTTCGTCGCGGCGCTGCCGATGAAGATCGCCGGCGGCAGTGGCGGGCCGCTGCGGATCGTGGCCCGGCTGCCGACCCCGCCCGGCGAGTGACCGTCCGCGGCATCGTCCGCACCCCGGCCGGCGGTGCTATATTCTCCGCCGCCCGGCCGGCCGCGGACTCCCTGCGGCCGCCGTGCGCGAGGAGGCACCGATGGCAGGCAGGAAGATCATCATGCGGACCGGCGAGGCGCTCGTGGAGGCCGACGAGGCGTGGAGCGCGGCGGAGCCGGAGGTCACGATCGGCGAGCTCGACGGCCCCGTCGGCTACGCCATCGCCAACCTCATCGGCGACCAGGTGAAGGGGCATTCCCGCGTCTGGGCGATCCTCAACAGCGACGTGCAGGTGCGGCCGGCCACGCTCATGGTGAGCAAGTACACCGCCCCGAACGCCCGCTATACCAACATCCTCATGGGCACGGTGCAGGCCGCCATCGCCAACGCCGTGCTCGACAGTGTCCGCGAGGGCGCGATTCCGAAGGCGAAGGCCAACGACATCGGCATCATCGTCGCCGTCTGGCTCGACCCGTCGGTGGCCGACGCCAAGACGAAGGTGGATCACGACGTGCTCTTCCGCACGCACCGGGAGGCCACCGTCAAGGCGATCGGCAAGGCCATGCGGAACGAGCCTTCGATCGACTGGCTCCTCAAAAACCAGAAGAAGGTGGGCCACTACTTCCACGAGCTCGCCAAGAGCGGCGGGCTGTAGGCCGACGCGGCCGCGGGGCGGTGCCGGTCACGGGCGGGCGTCGGCGGGGCCGGAGTCGGCGCACACCCGCCGTGCCGCGTCGGGCCGCCGTGCCGCAGGACGTGACGGCCGGCGGCCGAAGTCGTTGTCGATGGCGAACTTCGCCATCCGCAGGAGCGTCGGCCGGTCGAGGGCGGGGCAGGGGATGTCCGCAGTGATCGCCGCCGTGCCGGTGCGGTCGAACGTCGGATCGTTTCGCAGGTAGGTGCGGTAGATCTCCAGCTGCGTCCGCAGGGTGTCCGCGAACCACTCCTCGTCGCAGAGGTCGGGGTCGTCGGGGGACGCCGCCCGGGAATGGGTTTCCACCGCCTCCTGGACGAGCCGCCAGACGACGTCCATCGAGAGCGGATCCGGGTGCGTGAGGTGGTAGGTGCCGCCGCGCGCGGCGGGGGTCTGCACGGCGTGGGCGATGACGGCCGACACCCAGTCGACGGGCACGAAGTTCTTGGTGTCGGCGGGCGCGACATCGAGCAGCCGCAGGAGCGCGGCGCCGCTGGTCGAGCCCATGGCGACCCGCGTGATCAGGGTGTGGCCCAGCCGCAGGCCGGCGAAGAATCCGTGGTAGGTCGATGTCCAGCCGGTCGTGGAATCGCCCACGATGATCGACGGACGGTAGACCGTGACGGTGTCGGGAAACCCGGCGGCGCGGACGAGCTTCTCGGCCTCGACCTTGCTCCGCTCGTAGTCGTTGCCGAAGGCCTGCCCCACGTCGAGGTCGTCCTCGCGGACGACGCCGGTGCGCAGGCCGCAGACGTACGCGGTGGAGACGTGATGCACGTGCCGCAGGCCGGTGGCTCGGGCCAATTCCAGCAGGTGAGCGAGGCCGCCGACGTTCGTCCGCCAGGGCTCCGCCGCGCGGTCGGTGCCGCGGAAGGTGAGGCTGGCGGCGTTGTGGATCACCTCGTCGCAGTGGTCGGCGACCCAGCGGCGGTCTCGCTCGCCGAGGCCGCAGAGGGGCTGCGTCAGGTCACCCTCGAGGATGGTCGGCCGTGGGAGCCGCTTGCCCAGCACGTCCTCCCAGTGGTCGAGGATCGCGTCGACCCGGGCGGCCGCCGAACGCTTCCGGTCGCCCCGCACGATCAGGGCGAGCGACCGGCCATCGAGCGACAGGTCGCGGACGAGGTAGGCGCCGAGCAGGCCGGTCGCACCGGTGAGCAGCAGGGTCGGCGGGGGCGGGGCGTTCAGGGGAGCACGCGGCGGTTTCGGGGGAGAGTCCGGGTTTCGCTCCGCGGCAGGAGCATAGGGCATGCCCGTCGGCCTGCTCAAGCGCCGCGGCAGCGGCGTCGAGGCATGCCGCGGGGCATCGGCCGGTCGGCCCGTGATCAGCGCCGCAATCCGAGGCCGAGCGCGTCGCGGCAGTGGCGGATGCTCCGCTCGAGTTCGGCGAGCTGGTATGCCTGCTCGGCCTGCCTGCGGTCCTCGCCGGTCGGGGCGACGAAGGGCGGGATCTGCCGGCCGCGGCGGGAGAGCGCCAGGAACGCGGCGAGGTCCGACGCCCGGGCGTCGGGAAACGCCTGCCAGTAGCCCGGCGTGTAGATCGGCAGCTCCCTGGGGAACCCCGAGATCGTCTCGATGTGGACCGCCACGCCCGGGCAGGCCTTCTCGAAGAGGTCGAAGAACTCGGGCAGGTCGACGCAGCCCTCGCCCATCGCGGTCCACTGGGCCGTGACGCCGTCGGCCGACGGCCAGACCATCGTGTCGCGGAGGCTCGTCGTGAGCACGTGGGGGGCCAGCGTTTCGAGGGCCCGTGCCGGGGCCTCGAGCGTCCAGCAGGCGTTGCCTGAGTCGAAGTTCACGCCGACGAACTCGGGGCCGGCCTCCTCGACCAGCCCCTTCAGCTCCCGCGACTGCATGTCGCCGGCGTGGTTTTCCACCGCGACCTTCACGCCGACGTCGAGGGCCAGCGGCTTCTGGCTGCGGAGCACCCGCACGGTGTCGGCGATCCGCGCGGCGATGCCGCCCTCCGAAAGCCGGTCCTCGCCGCCGCCCAGGATCACGCGAAACGCCTTCGATCCCAGCGCCCTGGCCATCCGCAGGCCCAGCGCTAGGTGCTCCTCCGCGGTGCCCCAGTCCTTCTTGAACCGCTTCGCGGACGGGCAGATGCTCCAGGAGCCCAGCGCGATGGCCACGCCGCGGTCCGCGGCATAGTGACGGACGTCGGCCAGCGACGCGTCGTCGGTGCGGCCTTCGAAGGGGCCGAAGTCGGTGATGAAGAGGGAATCGCAGCCGAGCTTCTCGGCGTGGTCGACGAGCTGGCGGGCGTTCCACTGCAGCGCCCGGACGGCGAAGTTGTCGAACCCCAGCGGGATGCCGCGACGACGCACGTCGGCGGCCGGGGCGACCAACGGGCCTGCGGCCAGTGCCGCGGTGGCGGCGAGAAAGCCGCGGCGCGAGCCACGGGCGTGCCAGGGCGACATGCGGGGCGGCTCCTTCAGAGCTTCGGCTTGGCGGGCGTGGACGGGGGGAGGAAGTTCGGCGCACCGGCGGGCTTGACCCTGCGGACGAAGACCTTGTCGCCGCAGGTCGCCAGGAGCGTCGTGAAATCGGGGCCGCCGAAGGCGAGGTTCGAGACCTTGCCGTTGGGCGTGGGGATGATCGCATTGACGCGGCCGGCCTGATCGCAGACCTGGAGGCCCATCCGCGTCGCCACCCACAGGCGGCCGTCGCGGTCCACGCGGAGCCCGTCGGCGCCGCTGTCGTCGGCGGTGTCGGGCACGTGCAGGTGGTAGAACCGCTGCTTGTGAGCGAGCGTGCCGTCGGGCTTCCTGACGTAGCTGTAGACCCAGTGGCTGCGGCTGTCGGCCACGTAGAGCAGGCTCTGGTCGGGCGAGAGGCAGAGGCCGTTGGAGAACTTCAGGCCGGTGTCGACGACCGCATCGGTGTATCCGCCGGCGCCAGGCCGCAGGCAGTGGACGCGGCTGGGCGCCTTGCCGTCCCAGCCCGGCTCGGTGACGTAGATCATGCCGTCGTGCGCGACGACGACGTCGTTGCCCCGCCAGCCCTCCGCGAGCTTCGTCGGCACGCCGGCCGCGTCCCAGGCGAGGATCGCGTTGTCGGCGGCACTGGCGGCCACGAGGCTGCCCGAGGCCGCGAAGCTCTGGCCGTCCCCCTTGCGGGAGTCGGAGAGCCAGACCTCGGCCTTCCAGCCGGGAGTGACGCGGTAGGTCTTGGCGTTCCCGACGTCGTTGAAGAAGAGTTCTCCCTTGTCGTTCACCGCAGGGCCCTCGGTGAACGCGTAGCCCTCGCCCACGAGCCGCCAGTCCTCGCCGGGGATCAGGATCTCCCTGAGCTGGGGGCTGCCCTCGCCCCGCGCCACTGCCGCGGGCCAGTCGCGCCACAGCCACTCGACCGCCTCGGGAAAGATCTCGGTGGCGTGCTTGCCGTTGTGGCCGCCGTCGCCCCAGGCGTGCCGCACGTCGTAGCCGGCGAACTCCAGGGACCGCTGCAGCGACTGGTTGGCCATCCACCAGTCGCCGCCGTAGATGTTGAGATCGGCGGAGCCGTCCTCCAGGAACACCCGGATCGGCTTCGGCTCGACCTTCCGCACGAGCGTGGAGTAGGCGTGGCCGCCGCGGAGGCCGACGTAGGTGCCGATGCCGCTGAAGACCCGCGAGAAGGCGTCGGGCCGCTCCCAGGCGGCCGTGAACGCCGCGATCGCGCCGCTGGAGGTGCCGCCGATGGCCCGGTCGTTGCCGCTCTTGGAGAGCACGAGCGGCCGACCGTCCGCAGCCTTCCGTGTCTCCACGTCGGGCAACAGCTCGTCGAGCAGGAAGCGGGCGTAGTCGCCGCCGAGGCCGTCGTACTCGTAGCTGCGGTTGAAGCGGTCGAGCGCGTCCCCCAGCGTCGCCGGCACGCGGCCGGGCTTGACGAACACGCCGATCGTGACCGGCATCTTCTTCTCGTCGATCAGCCGGTCGAAGACCTCCGGCGCGTTGAACTGCACGCCGTCCTGGTTGACGTGGACGCAGGCGGGCGTCGTGCCGTCGTACTGCCGCGGCACGTAGACGGAATATTCGCGGGTGGTGCCGGGGAAGACTTTGCTCCTGTCGAACGTGAACGTGAGCAGCTCTCCCTTCGGGGGCGTCGCCGCCGCCGGCTGCCGGAAGGCCGCCGTCTCCGCGCGGATCCCCGGCCGCGCCGGGGCGGCGGCCTGCCGCGGCCGCTTCTCGAGCCGGTAGAGCGCCTTGTCGGTGCGGAGGTAGATCGCGGCGCCGATCGCGGCGGGCGTCGCCATGATCTGCCCGTCGAGCCGGTTGGTCGCCTCGAGCGAATGGGTGCGGCCCGGCTTGATCACGAACGTGTCGCCGTCCCGGTTGCCGACGTAGATGCGACCGTCGGCGAACAGCGGTGAGGAGCAGAAGTTGCCGCCGAGCCTCTCGGTCCAGGCCACGCCGCCGGTCCTGGCGTCGAGGCAGGTCGCCACGCCCTTGTCGGTTACGAGGTAGAGTTCGTCGCCGACGACCAGCGGCGAGGGCATGCTCGGCGCGCCCTTGCGCTCCCGCCACACGATCTCCGGCGGCGCCGATCCGTCGCCGAGCCTTACGGCCAGCGTCTCCGGCTGCGTGAAGCTCGTGCTCAGATAGAGCAGCCCGTGCGCCTGGACGGGCCGCGGCACGATGGAGAAGCCCAACGCCCCGTAGCTCATTTTCCAGAGCTCCCGGCCCGTGGCGGGATCGTAGCCGTAGAGCCAGTCGGCGGCCGGCGAGACGACGACGTCGCGGCCGCCGAGGGGCAGCACGAGCGGCGTGCCGTAGGCCTTCTTCAGCTGCGGGTCGCTCCGCATCTCGCCGCTGCGGTCGGTCTGCCACGCGACGGCGCCGGTGGCCGTGTCGAGGGCCACGATCGACTGCCGGTCGCTGCCGTCACAGTGGAAGATGAGCCGGTTCTTCCAGAGCACCGGCGTGCTTCCCGGTCCGTTCTCGTGGTTGAGCCGCTGGTCGCGGCGGGCCCAGGAGAGCGTCCCGTTCCGCGTGTCGACGCAGGCCGTGCCGAAGTCGCCGAAGTGGCAGTAGAGCCGGCCGTCGTCGAGCACCGGCGTCGGCGAGGCGTAGGAATTGAGGGTGTGGATCGGCTGCGGCTCGGACACGACCATGAGCTCCACGTCGTGGAGCAATCTGCCGGTGTCGCGGTCGACGCAGAGGGCCCGCAGGCTGACCGGGCCGGACACGTCGAGCGGCTGGTTGGCGGCGACAGCTTCGAGCCGCTTCTTCTTCTCATCCTCCGGCACCGCCGTCTCGATCGCCGTCGTCATCCAGATCTGGCTGCCGGTGACCACCGGCGACGACCAGCCGCGTCCGGACAAAGGCGTCTTCCAGGCCACGTTCTCCGTCTCGCTCCACGTGACGGGGAGGTCGCGGGCTGCGGGGGCGTGGCCCTGGCCGCCCGGCCCGCGCCACTCGGGCCACTCGGGGCCGGCAGCCCGCAGCGGGCCCGACGGGACGGCGGTGAGAACCGTCACGAGCATGAAGGAAAGCCGCCATGGGCCGCCTGCGGTGGTACGGTCCGGCCACGTGCGTGTCGCGTGCATCGCTCGACTCCTGCGGAACCGCCGCCGCGGTCCTGGCGGCGGGTACGGCTTTCATCCGGGGACGGCCTCATCGGTGACCCCGTGCCAAGAGCATCCCGCAATCGCCGCGCGCGGGCAAGCCGCCGCCGGCCCGGTCCGGCCGGCGAGGGTGCAAGCGGGTCCGGGAAACGGCTACACTGCCGCGGGGTGTCGTCCTGCAGCGTGGTGCCAGCGGAGGAGGATTGAGCCATGGTGACATCGGGGAAGATCGTGGCGGGCTCTGTGGCGGGCAAAATGCCGGAACAGCGGGCCCGCGTGCAGCGGCGGCAGTTCCTCAAGGCCGGCATCGCGGCCGCCGCCGCGCCGATGATCGTGCCCGCGTCGGCGCTGGGCCTCGACGGTGCCGTGCCGCCGAGCGAGCGGATCGTGGTGGGCGGCATCGGCATCGGCAACCGCGGCACCTACGACCTCGGCTGCTTCCTCGAGCAGCCGGACGTGCGGTTCGCCGCCGTCTGTGACGTCAAGGAGGCCCGCCGGCTCGCGGTCAAGAAGATCGCCGACGAGAAGTACGGCAACCAGGACTGCGGCATGCACGCAGACTTCCGCGAGCTGCTCGACCGCAAGGACATCGACGCCGTGCTGATCGCCACCGGCCCCAACTGGCACGCGCTGGCCGCCGTGCTCGCCGCCAAGGCGGGCAAGGACATGTACTGCGAGAAGCCCTGCACGAAGAACATCGCCCAGAGCCTGATCCTGCGGGACACGATCCAGCGGACGGGCCGGGTGTTCCAGGCGGGCACCCAGCGGCGGAACCTGCCGCACTTCGCGTTCGCCTGCGAGCTGGCCCGCACCGGCCGCCTCGGCAGGCTCAAGAGGCTCTACGCCCATCCCATGGGCATGAAGGCGATGACCAGCGGCTGGCTGCCGTCCGAGGCCGAGCCTGCGAAGGAGTCGGTCGACTGGGACATGTACCTGGGCCCGGCGGCCTGGCGGCCGTTCAACGCGAAGCTGCTCGACGGCTTCAACTTCGAGAAGGGGGGCGGGATCGTCGGCGGCGGGGTGCTCGAGTGGGGCTCGCACTGCGTCGACCTCTGCCAGTGGGCCGTGGACGACTGCCCGCCGCCCGTGGAGTACAACCCGCCGAGCGACGGCCAGATCGTCACGAAGTATGCCAACGGCACCGAACTGGTGTTCCGCGAGACTGGCTGGATTCCGCTCGGCTCCTGCCCGGTGCGGTTCGAGGGGGAGGATGGCTGGGTCGAGGCCGGCGACAGCGGCAAGCTCGTCTTCAGCTCGCCGTCGCTCCTGGCGGGCCGCACGGTCGAGGAGATCGGCGGCTACCCCGCCACCTTCCACGTCCGCGACTTCCTCGACTGCGTGAAGACCCGCGGCAAGCCGAAGGGCAACGCCGAGGCGGCATGCAACGCCCACATCGCCTGCCACGCCGCCAACATCGCGGTCTATCTCGGCCGGCCCGTGAAGTTCGACACGGTCAAGAACGAGTTTCCGGGCGATGCGGAGGCCAACCGGCTGCGGTCGGAGGCCCTCCGTGAGCCGTGGCGGCTCTGACTCGGGCGGTCGTCGCGGCCCGCCGGGAGCGCCGCTCTCCGGGGGGGCGCGGGCCGACTTCGTGATCCCTCGCCCCTCACATCTCCGCCACGATCCGGTGCTGACGATCCTCCTCCCACGCCCGTCCCCGAAACCCTCTCTTCCTGGAAGCCTGAACCATGCCAGTGAACAGGTGCCTGTCCGCCGCCGCGAGCCTCCTGGCCGTCTGGTGCGCCGCGAGCCTTTCGTTCTTCGCCGCCGAGGCGCGGGCCGCCGACGGTCGGACTCCCAAGGAGCAGGCGCTGATCGCAGTGCTGCGGGGCGACGCCGCCGAAGGTGACAAGGCGGTGGCCTGCAAGGAGCTCGCCGTCTTCGGCTCCGCCGACGCCGTGCCCGACCTCGCCAAGCTCCTCGGCAACGAGCGGCTGGCGTCGTGGGCGCGGATTCCGCTCGAGGCGATTCCCGACCCGGCCTGCGACGCGGCCCTGCGGGACGCCGCCGGCAGGCTCTCCGGACGGCTGCTCGTGGGCGTGCTCAATTCGCTTGGCGTCAGGCGGGACGCCGCTGCGGTCGAGCTTTTGGCGCGACGGCTCGGCGACGGCGATCCGGCCGTCGTGGATGCGGCCGCCGCGGCGCTGGGCAACGTGGGCACGGCCGGTGCGGCGGATGCGCTTCGCAAGGCGCTGGCGTCGGCCGCGCCGGCGGCCCGAGCATCGGCTGCGGAAGGCTGCGTGCTCTGCGCCGAGCGGATGCTCGCCGCGAACCAGGCGGCAGCCGCGGCGGCGCTCTACGACGCCGTGCGGAAGGCCGACGTGCCGCGGCAACGCGTCGTGGAGGCCACGCGAGGCGCGATCCTCGCCCGCGGCGAGCAGGGGGTGCCGCTGCTCGTCGAGCAGCTGCGGTCGACCGACCGCGAGATGCACCGCATCGCCCTCGGGACGGCTCGGGAGCTGAAGGCCGCCGGCGTGGGGCCGGCCCTGATCGCCGAACTGCAGAAAGCCCCGCCCGAGCGGGCGGTGCTCCTGATCGAGGCCCTCGCCGACCGCGGCGGCACGGCCGCGGTGCCGGCCATGCTGCAGGCCGCGGCCTCCGGCCCCCAGCCCGTGCGGCTCTCCGCGGTGCGTGCGCTGGGCAGGCTGGGCGACGCCTCCTGCGTCGAGCGGCTGCTGACGACCGCCGCCGACGGTGATGCCGACCTGTCCACGGCCGCCAAGGCGGCGCTCGCCGAGATGTCGGGTGGCGGGAAGGCGATCGACGACCAGATCCGTGGCCGGCTCGCGCAGGCCCAGGGGGCGTCGCTGCCGTTGCTCATCGAGCTCGTCGGCCGGAGGCGGATCGCCGCTGTCAACGAGGTGGCCGCGGCGGTCGCGAATGCCGACCCCGCGGTCCGCGGCAAGGCGCTGGCGTGCCTCGGGGAGATCGTCGACCTCGAGCGGCTGCCGCTGCTCGTGCAGCAGGTCGTCGCCCCGAAGGATCCGGCCGATGCCGCCGCGGCGATCAAGGCGCTGCGGGCTGCGAGCGTGCGGATGCCCGACCGCGAGGCGTGCGCCGAGAAGCTCGTGTCGGCACTGTCGTCGGCTTCGCCGGACACGAAGGTCGCCCTGCTCGAAATCCTCGGCGAGGTCGGCGGGACGAAATCGCTCGCCGCACTGTCGACCGCAGCCAGGTCGGACGACCCGGCGCTGCAGGATGCAAGCACGCGGCTCCTGGGCAACTGGCTGACGCCCGACGCGGGCCCGGCGCTTCTCGAGCTGGCCAAGACGCTGCCCGCCGGCAAGTTCCAGAGCCGGGCCTTCCGCGGCTACCTGCGGATCCTGCGGCAGTTCACCGCAAGCGACGCCGACCGCAGCAGGATGGGCCGCGACGCGTATGCGATCGCCAGGACCGCCGACGACCGCAAGGCGGTGCTCGACGCGGTGCGGCGGACGCCCACCATGGACATGCTGAAGCTCGCCGCCGAGGCCGGCGAGACGCCCGAACTCCGCGAGGAGGCGAGGATCGCCACCGCGACGCTGATGTCGAAGATGGGCGACGCCACGCCCGAGGCCTGGGCGCTGGCGGGCCGGCTCGGGCTGCCGAAGGTGCAGTTGGAGATCCTCCGCGCGACCTACGGCGCCGGCGACGTGCAGAAGGACGTGACGACGCCGCTGCGGAAGGTGGTGGGCAACACGCCCCTCATTCCGTTGCCGGCCGCCGGCTACAACGCCAGCTTCGGCGGCGACCCCGCGCCGGGAAAGGCGAAGCGGCTCACGATCCAATACAAGCTCGACGGCACGCCGGGCGAGGCGTCGTTCGCCGAGGATGCGACGATCCTGCTGCCCGTGCCGGGCGCGGCGGCGGCCGCGTCGGGCTTCAAGAAGCGGACGCTCACGGAGCGGTTCGTGGCCGAGGGCTGCGACATCGCCGATTTCGACCACGACGGCCACGTGGACGTGACGGCCGGCAACATGATCTGGTACGGCCCTGACTTCGCCCGTCGCGCCGACTTCACGCCGCCGGCCGACAACCCCGGCGGCCCCAACAAGACCCCCTACGATCCGGCGAAGGGCTATTCCGACTACTTCCTCGCCTACGCCCACGACTTCAACGGCGACGGCTGGGCCGACATCCTCGTCTTCGGATTCCCGGGCGATCCGGCGCTGCTCTACCTCAACCCGCAGGGCAAGGAGGGCCACTGGGAGAAGCACGCGATCTTCGACGTGGCCGACGGCGAGTCGCCCGACCTGAAGGACGTGACCGGCGACGGCAAGCCGGAACTCCTCGTGCACTCGAGCGACGTCGAGAAGCCGAAGAACGCCCAGCAGGGCGGCCAGCTGGGCTTCGCCGAGATCGACTGGCAGAATCCGCTCGGCAAGGCCCGCTTCCGTGCGATCACGCCGAAGTCGCCCGAGAACGACAAGAAATACTTCCGCTACACCCACGGCTACGGCGCCGGCGATGTCAACAAGGACGGTCGCATCGACATCCTCACGAAGGACGGCTGGTTCGAGCAGCCGGCCGACATCACGCGGGACGCGATCTGGCCGTTTCACCCCGGGCCGTTCGGGCCCGCGGGGGGCGCCCGCGGCGGCGGCCACATGCACGTCTACGACGTCAACGGAGACGGCCGCAACGACGTCATCACGAGCTACGACGGCCATGGCTTCGGGCTCGGCTGGTTCGAGCAGAATGCCGACGGCAGCTTCACGGAGCACCTCATCATGGGCAAGACTCCGGAGGAGAATGCCCAGGGGGTGAAGTTCAGCCAGCTGCACGCCATGCGGCTGGTCGACATGAACGGCGACGGCCTCGCCGACATCGTGACCGGCAAGCGCCGCTGGGCCCACGGCATCAACGGCGACGACGAGCCGAACGCGCCGCCGGTGCTCTACTGGTTCGAGCTGAAGCGGGACGGCAAGGGGGCCGCCCAGTTCATCGCCCACCAGATCGACGACGACAGCGGCGTGGGCACCCAGGTGACCGTCGGCGACCTCGACAAGGACGGCAAGCCCGACGTCATCGTCGCCAACAAGCGGGGCGTGTTCACGTTCACGCAGCAGTGACGCGGCGTGGGTCCGCGAAGGGCCGGTGGCGGTTCAACCACCGAACGACCGCGGCTGCCCGGTGGCCTCGAGCACCGAAAGCCAGAGGTCGCCGTCGGGGGCCACCTGGTTGCGGTGGCTCACGGCCAGCGGGATCGGGATGTGGACGAACCGGCCGTGCCAGCGGCCCACCACCATCTCCGTGCGGCCGGCCATCGCCGCGTGGACGGCGTTCTGGGCGAGCCGCAGGCAGTAGACGCTGTCGTACGGATTGGCCCGCACGCTGCGGATGGCGTAGCTGGGGTCGATGTACTTGAGGTTCAGCTCCACCCCGGCCGCGGCGAAGTGCTCCGTGATCCGGGATTTCAGGTAGAGGCCGATGTCGTGCAGTTTGCGGTTGCCGGAGGCATCGACGCCGGCGATCGTGTCGGGGATCAGGTCCTGCCCCGCACCCTCGGCCGCCACGATCACCGCGTGGCCCTGCCGGCGCACCCGCTCGAGCAGGTGCTCGAGCAGGCCGTGCGGGCCGTCGAGCTGGAACGGGACCTCCGGGATGAGCACGTAGTTGGCGTCGGGCTCGGCGAGCGACGCGTAGCAGGCGATGAAGCCGGAATGGCGGCCCATCAGCCGGACGAGGCCGACTCCGTTGGGCGATGCCTTGGCCTCGACGTGGGCCGCCTGGATCGACTTCGTCGCCTCGCCGAAGGCCGTCTGGAACCCGAAGCTCTGGTCGATGTAGGGGATGTCGTTGTCGATCGTCTTGGGAATCCCCACGACGGCGATCCTGCCGCCGCGTTCCGCGATCGCGGCGGTGAGCTGCATGGCACCGCGCAGGGTGCCGTCGCCGCCGATGACGAACAGGGCCCCGACGTTCATCCGCTCGAGGCAGTCGACGATCTCCTGCGGGTCCTGCTCGCCCCGCGACGTGCCGAGGATCGTGCCGCCGTCCTCGTCGATGTTGCTGACGACGCGGGGTGTCAGGTCGACCACGTCGTGGCCGTACCGGGCCACGAACCCCTGGTAGCCGTTGCGGAAGCCGAGGATGCGGGTGACGCCGTAATGGAACGTGAGCTCCATGACGATCCCGCGGATGACGTCGTTGAGCCCCGGGCAGAGGCCGCCGCAGGTGACGATGCCGACCCGCATCTTCGAGGCGTCGAAGAAGATCTTGCGCCGCGGGCCGGCGGGCTCGAATCCGGGCAGCGCGTCGATGGTGCAGCCGCTGTCGCGGACGAGGCTGGCAGTGTCGTGGAACAGCACGCGGTCGTCCTCGCCGACGTAGTGCACCGTGGTGCGGCGGTTTTCGAGCAGGGGACGCAGCGGTGAGTCGATCCGGCAGGGCCCGAGCGTCTGCACGGCGAGGTCGGCGGCGGTGGTCATGCGGAGACGTCCAGGGGGTCGGGGATGGTCCGGTCAGCCGGTGGTCCGCATGCCGGCCGCGATGCCCTGGACGCACAGCCGCAGCAGATCGCGGAGCGATTCGTCCTCCGGGTGCTCGCGGCGGCGGCGCATGAACTCGATCTGGATGAGGTTGAGCGGGTCGATCGACGGATTCCGCGCCTCGACCGACCGCTGGAACCAGGGCGTCGTCGCCAGCAGTTCGCCGCCGCCCACGATGTCGAGGATCGCCTGCCGCGTGCGGTCCCGCTCCGCGGCGATCCGCTGCCAGATCGGCCGGCGGACGTCGGCGTCGTCGACGAGTTCGGAGTAGCGCTGGGCGATGTACATGTCGGCCTTGGCGAGCGCGAGGGTGGCGTTGTCGATCGTCGCCTGGAAGAAGGGCCACTGTCGGTACATGTCGCAGACGAGCTGCCAGGCCCGGCGGTCGTCGTACTTCACCTCGGTGAGCGCCGACCCGAGCCCGTACCAGGCGGGGAGCATGCAGCGGCTCTGGGTCCAGGCGAAGACCCAGGGGATCGCCCGCAGGTCGTCGAGCGTCCGCTCGCCGCGCCGACGGGAGGGCCGCGACGCGATCGGCAGGTTCTCGATGTCGTCGATCGGGGTCGTCTGCGAGAAGTAGCGGATGAATCCCGGCTGGTCGACGAGGTCGCGGTACACCCCCCACGACCGCTCCGCCATCCGGGCGGCCACGTCGGTCCACTCGCGCGACGGCTCCGCCCGGCGGACGCTCGATGCGACGAGCGTCGCCCACGATACCTGCTCGAGGTGCCTGCAGGCGACCTCGACGTCGTCGTAGCGCTCGGCCAGCACCTCCCCCTGCTCGGTGAGGCGGAGGCTGCCGTCGAGCGTCTCCGGGGGCAGCGAGAGGATGCCGCGGGCGGCCGGCCCGCCGCCGCGTCCCAGCGAGCCGCCGCGTCCATGGAAGAATGTCAGCCGCACGCCGCGGGCCGCCGCGGCCGCGTGCAGGTTGCCCTGGGCCGCCTGCAGCCCGCAGCAGGCGGCCAGGTAGCCGCCGTCCTTCGTGCTGTCGGAATAGCCCACCATGACGATCTGCCGGTCGCCGCGGCCGGCGAGGTGCCCGCGGTAGCAGGGCTCGTCGAGGATCGCGGCGAGCGTGTCGTGGGCGTGGGCGAGGTCGTTGATCTTCTCGAACAACGGCACGACGGCGATGTCGCCTTCGGCCACCGGTTCGCCGCGGGAGCGGGCCCGGGCGCGGGCCCAGCGCCACAGCCAGAGCACCGCCAGCACGTCGGCCGGGCTGCGGGTGAGGCTGATGATCGCCGCCCCGACACACTGCGGCCCGAACCTCACGACCGCCGCGTGGAGCACCGCGAAGAGCCGCAGCGTGTCGGCTGCGAGCGGGCCGAGTCCGGCCCCGGGCACGTCGCCCACGCCCGCCGTCGCGCCATCGGCCGACTCCGGCATCGACGCCACCAGGACCGCCCGGCGGGCCGGGTCGTCGAGCGCCATGAACGCGGCGGCGTCGGGCACCCGTCCTGCCGCGGCGAGGATGTCAGCCATGATCTCCGCGTAGCCGCGGGAATCCTGCCGGACATCGAGCTTCGTCATGTGCAGGCCGAACGTCCGCACGAGGTCGAGCCAGCGGACGGCCGGCGATTCGTCGTGGTGCTGGTGGTCGCGGCCGAGGCAGTCGACGAGCAGGGCGACGTCGGCCTCGAGATCGGCGCCGGACCGGTAGCCGGCGGCCGGCACGGGGTCGGCGAGGCTGCCGACCCGCGACCGCTCCAGACGAAACCGCACCATCCGCAGCCATCGCCGGTAGGTCTCGCGCGCGGCGATCGGCTCCAGCGCCGTGGCCAGCTCGGGCCAGGCGGCCGCCAGCGGCGCCAGGCGTTCCTCGAGCGGCGCGGAACCCGCTGCGGCCCGCGACGAGATGGTGAGCAGGTCGTGGAGCTGCCCGCACCATTCGAGGTGGCGGTCCACCGCCGCCTCACGGAGCCGCAGGAGCGTCCGCTCGGTGACGTCGGCCGTCACGAAGGGATTGCCGTCGCGATCGCCCCCCATCCAGGAGCCGAAGGTGACGAAGGGGGGGATGCGGAACGTCTCCCCGGGATAGCTGGCGGCCAGGCCGCGCCGCAGCGCGGCGTGCAGCCGGGGAACGGCGTCCCAGAGCCGCGGCATGATCGACAGCCCGCGTTCCACCTCGTCGAGCACGGTCGGCCGCGTCGGCCGCAGGAACTCGGTCTGCCAGAGGATGCACAGCTCGCCGCGGATGTCGTCCTGCAGCCGCGCCCGCTCGCGGGCCAGCAGGTCGCCGTGATCGAGCTGCTCGAGGGCGTGCCGCATGCGGCGGAGCCTCGCCCGGATCGACCGCCGCTTGGCCTCGCTCGGGTGCGCGGTGAAGACCAGCTCGATCGACAGCCGGTCGATCGCCGCCTGCACCTCGGCGGCCGACAGCCCCAGCGACTTCAGTTCTGCGACGCCCGCCGCGAGCGACTCGCCCATCGGCCGGGCGTCTCCCGAACGCTCGCGGTCCCGCAGCACCCGTACCCGCTGCCGGTCCTCGGCGATGTTGGCGAGGTCGAAGAAGATGCTGAACGCCCGGGCCACGCAGCTCGCCTGCGGCGTGTCGAGCGACTCGATCCGGGCAGCAAGCCGGCGCTCGGCGTCGTGGTGGCCGGCGCGGCGGTCGCGGGAGAGGCTTCGCACCTCCTCGACGAGCGCGAAGGATTCGGCGCCCGCCAGCGAGGCGATCACCTCGCCGAGCGTGTCACCGAGGAAGCGGACGTCGCGTCGCAGCAGGTCGTCATTGACCAAGGGAGGGGCCTGTGGGAGCGGGGGAACGGTGCGGGGATCGGCGGAACCGCAGGGTACCGGGACATCCCGGACGCCGCCAACCACGCGGCGGAACTCCGGGATGCCGTGGAGGTCGGCTCATGAGTCGCCGGCTGGCCGCAGGTCCGCGCCGCTCTCGCCGCCGACGGCCGGCCCGGCCGCGGGCCGGAGCGACGGTCGCCGCGCCGCCGGCTCGCGGCAGCGGAGCCGGCGACCTGAACGGAGACACCAGTGGGGCAAACGGCATGCCGTTTCCGGGCCTCGGCCGGCCGCCGTTTCGCCGCGGGATCGCCGGGGTTCGTCCGCCCGATCGCATCCTTCGCCGACGCGACAGCGCGTTCGCGTGGCAGCCGTGCCCGCGAATGCGGCGGTGCCTGAGGATCAGCGGGCCGCCGGCCCGGTCTCCAGGATGGGCCCGCGTTGCCGGACGGTCAGGCCGTGCCGCAGGGTGTTCGTGCTGTGGAAGTGCACGGCCGCCACGTCGTCGTGCGACTGCACGAGCGACCTCGTCATCGCGCCGCCTCCGCCGGTGCGACGAGCCGTTTCATTTCCCGGACCGCCTCGGCGAAGCCGACGAGCACCGCCCGGGCGACGATCGAATGGCCGATGTTGAGCTCGCCCATGCCCTCGAGCCGTGCCACCGGCACAACGTTGCGGTAGGTGAGGCCGTGGCCGGCGTTGAGCACCAGGCCGGCCTGCCGGACCATGGCGGAGGCCCGCGACAGCTCGACGAGCCGGTCGTGCCGGGCCGCGTCGGTGGCCGCGTTGGCGTAGCAGCCCGTGTGGAGCTCCACCGCGGCCGAGCCGAGGTCCACCGCGGCGTCGATCTGCCGGGGAGAGGGGTCGAGGAACAGCGACACCACGATCCCGGCGGCCTGCAGCCGCCCGATCGCCGCGGCGGTCGCCGTCCGGTGGGCGACCACGTCGAGGCCGCCCTCGGTGGTCACCTCCTCGCGCTTCTCCGGCACGAGCGTCACCTGGTCGGGCCGCACCCGGCAGGCGATGTCGATCATCGCCGGTGAGATCGCGGCCTCGAGGTTGAGCTTCACCTGGACGGTGCGCCGCAGCACCTCGAGATCGCGATCCTGGATGTGCCGGCGATCCTCGCGGAGATGGACCGTGATCGCGTCCGCCCCCCCGAGTTCCGCGAGCGCGGCGGCCCAGACCGGGTCCGGCTCCACGGTGCGGCGTGCCTGCCGCACCGTGGCGACATGGTCGATGTTGACGCCGAGGGTGGCCATGTCCTCACTATAGCCTTCGGCGGCGGCGTCCGTTTCAGTCGGCCTTTTTCAGGAGGACGACGCTGTTGCCCCGCGGGGTGCGGACCTGCAGCAGCACGCCCTCCGCGGGAGACTCCTTCTCGAGCGCCTCGGCGAACTCGCCGATCGTCTTCACCGGCGTCCTGCCGACCTTCCGGACGAGCACGCCGGGGCCGATGCCCGCCTCCGCGGCCACGCCCTCGGGGTCGACGCGATCGACGACCACGCCGTCGAAGCCCTGGTAGGCGTCCTCCGGCAGGGAGGTCTTCTCGCGGACCTCGATGCCGAACGCCTCCGAGTAGAACGTGTCGCCCGCGGCCTCGGCCTGCTTCCGCTCGCCGCCCTGCGACCGCTTCGCGATCTTGTCGGGCAGCGGCCTGACCGATATCGCGAGGGTCATCGGCCGGCCATCGCGCAGCACGGTGAGCTTGTGCTCGCCGCCGATGGCCGACCGCTCCACCACTTCCTGCAGCGATCGCGGGCCGTCCACGGCCTGGCCGTCGAACGCGGTGATGACGTCGAGATCCTGCACGCCCGCCTCGGCGGCCGGGGTGTCGTCCATCACCTCGGTGACGAGCACGCCCTTGCGATCCTTGAGCCCGAGCTTCGCCGCCATGTCGGCGGAGATCGGGCCGATCGAGACGCCGAGGTAGCCACGCTCCACGGAACCCCGGGTGATCAACTGGCCGCTGACCCACTTGGCGAGGTTGATCGGGATGGCGAAGCCGACCCCCTGATACGCGCCGGTGTTGGAGGCGATGGCGGTGTTGATGCCGATCACCTCGCCGGCGAGATTCACGAGCGGGCCGCCCGAGTTCCCCGGATTGATGGCGGCATCGGTCTGCAGAAACTTCGCGCGGCGGATGCTGCCGAGCTCACGGCCCTTGCCGCTGATGATCCCCGCGCTCACGGTCGTCTCGAGTTCGAAGGGATTGCCGATCGCGATCACCCAGTCGCCGATCTCGAGCTTGTCCGAATCGCCGAGCTTGGCGACCGGCAGGTCCTTCGCGTTCTCCAGCTTCACGACCGCGAGATCGCTCGCGGGGTCCGTCTTGATCTCGGAGGCCTTGAACTCCCGGCCGTCGGGCAGTTCGACGGTGACTTCGTCGGCCCCCTCCACGACGTGGTTGTTGGTGAGCACGAGCCCGGCAGCGTCGACGATGACACCCGATCCCACGCCCGATCGGGGCGGCGTGCGGCCCTCGGGGCCCTGGCCCTCGAAGTCGAAGCCCTCCGGCACGCCGTCGCGGAAAAAGTCCTCGAAGGGCGTGCCCTTGAACGGATTCTCGCGGGCGTTCTCGCGGCCGCGCCGCTGCGGTCCGCGGCCGGCGGGAGGCCGCTTGGCCTTCGTCTCGCTGCGGACCACGACGACGCTGGGGGTCGCGTGCTCGGCGGCGTGACGGAAGGCCTTGGACAGGGCGTTGGCATGGAGCAACGCGTCCGCCGTGGCGGCCGGTTCGTCGCCGCGGGCGACGTGCGTCCCGGTCGCGAACGTGCCTGCGGCGAGCAGGCCGGCGATCGCGACGGCGGGGAGCGCGCGGGCGCTGGGGGAGCAGGAGCGTCGTCGCGGTGACGCGGCGACACGATCGGCTGGAATCGGCAGGAATCCGTTCATGAAGGCCTCCTCGGGGTGAGCGTGTGCTCGTGTGTTTCGGGATCGTGAATTCTACGCGGAACGCGGCGGCCAGAAACGGCTCCACGCCGGCTGCCTTTCCGGCACCGGCTCCTGTCGCTCGCGGACGCCGTCTTTGTACGCAGCGACCCGCGGGGCGGTTCGGCCGGTGTCGGAATCGGGTTTTTGCCCGAGATTTCCGGCCTCGTCGCGTTGACAGTCGGCCCACGAACCACGTACCCTGCGGCCGGAGTGGTCTGGAGCGGCGAGCGCGGCATGAATTCCAGGGATCAGCAGCGGAAAGGACAGCCGCGGCCGGAGCGGGGCGAGCCGACAGACGGGGGCGTCGACGTCGCGGAGTGCCAGCGGCGGATCGGGTACGAGTTCCGCGACCCCGCGCTGCTGGTGGCGGCGTTCACGCACGCCTCCGGGGCCCAGCACCGGCTGGCGTCGAATGAGCGGCTGGAGTTCCTCGGGGATGCGATCCTGGGGTTCATCGTCTGCGACCTGCTCTATCGCCTCTTTCCGGACTCGCTGGAGGGGGATCTCACCCGGATCAAGTCGGTGGTCGTGAGCCGTGAGACCTGCGGCAGGATCACGGAGCGGCTGCAGCTCGTCGACTTCCTCATCGTGGGGAAGGGACTGTCGCTCAACCGGCCGGTGCCCACCTCGGTGCTCTCCGACCTCTTCGAATCGCTCGTCGCGGCGATGTATCTCGACGGCGGGATCGAGCCCGTGCGGAGCCTGGTGTCGAGGATGCTGGAGCCCGAGATCGTGAAGGTGGCATCCGGCGAGCAGGGCCTCAACCACAAGTCGCTCCTGCAGCAGCTGGCCCAGCGCGACTTCGGCGTCACGCCCACCTACGAGGTGGTCGAGGAGGCCGGGCCGGACCACAGCAAGAGCTTCCACGTGTCGGCGCAGATCGGTCCGCGGCGGTATCAGCCGGCCTGGGGCCGCAACAAGAAGGAGGCGGAGCAGCGGGCGGCGTCCAACGCGTTGTCGGAGCTGCAGCTGCTGAGCGAGGCCCGGGCCGTCGGCCGCGGGGGGGCGGGAAAGCCCTGACGGCGTGGCGGCGGTGCGCCGGCGTTCAGCCGTGCCGCGGCGCGGCGGTGTGGGCGAGCCGACGCACGAGGCGTCCCATGGTCAGCCCCTGCACCAGGATCGAGAACACGACCACGGAGTAGGTGAGCATCAGCACGACGTCCCGCTCCGGGCCGGGCGGCAGCGACAGCGACAGCGCCACCGAGATGCCCCCGCGGACGCCGCTCCAGGTGAGCAGCCATGCCGAGCCGGCGGGCAGCCGGAACCAGGCCGGCCAGACGAGCACGGGCAGCCCCACGACGACGAACCGTGCCAGCAGCGACAGGGTCACCGCCAGTGCCGCCGCGAGCCAGCCGCCTGCTGGATAGGAGATCACGGCGAACTCGAGGCCGATGAGCACGAAGAGCATGCCGTTGAGGATTTCGTCGAGCAGCTGCCAGAAGAGGTCGACCCGTTCGCGGGTGTGATCCGACATGGCGGTGGCCCGGCCATGGCTGCCGATCATCAGGCCGATCGCGACCATCGCCAGCGGCCCCGACACGTGGAGGGCATCGGCGAGGGCATAGCCGCCGACCACGGTGGCCAGCGTGATCAGCACCTCGACCCGGTAGTCGTCGATCGTGGCCAGGATGGCGTTGACCAGCAGGCCGACCGCGATGCCGAAGACCGCCCCGCCGACGGCCTCCCGTGCGAAGAGGGCCAGTCCGTCGGCGAGCGAAGGCGGCGTGCCGGAGTGCAGCATCTCGAGCAGCAGGGTGAAGAGCACCACGCCCACACCGTCGTTGAGCAGCGACTCGCCGGCGACCGTGGCCTCGACCTCGGCGGGGGCGTGGGCCGATTCCAGGACGCCCAGGACGGCGATCGGGTCGGTGGGGGAGATGAGCGCGCCGAACAGCAGGCAGTAGACGAACGGCAGGCCGATGCCGAGCGCTCCGAGCAGGAGCGACGTCCCGAAGCCGATGATGAGCGTGGAGATCGCCGTGCCGACGACCGCCAGCACGGCGATCTGCCGGCCCATGCGGCGCAGTTGGCCGACGTCGACGTGCAGCGAACCCGCGAACAGCAGGATCGACAGCATCCCCTCCATGAGCACGCCGGCGAAATCGATCGACGACAGGAGGGCGCGTTCACGCGTCCGCGGCGATGAGATGCCGACGGCGTCGAGGCCGACGATCACCAGCGACAGCACCAGCGCGATCGCCATCACGCCGATCGTCGAGGGCCACCGGAGATAGCGGTGGTTGACGTACGAGAATCCGGCGGTCAGCACCAGCAGGATCGCGGTGATGGAAAGCGCGGTGTGCATCGTGCGGGTCCGCAGGGGGCGGGCCGGCGACCGACGCCGCGCCACGACGAGATCATGCCGGGGACCGGGCGGGTGGGGAATCCCGGTCGCGGGTGGCGCGGCGGAGCCGCCGCCGGAAAGGGACCGGGCGGGGCCGCGGAGCGCATCCGCGGGCCCCGCCCGATGCGGTTCGGCGGCCGCGTGCGCGCGGCCGAGGAGCGAGTCCGCGGGTTACCGCACTCCCGCCGCCAGGCCGCGGGCGCCGCGGAGCATTCCGACGAGCACCGCCGCCCGAGGCGACAGGATCGTCAGGCCGTACATCGCCAACGCGGGCCGCGTCTTCGGCGGAGTGCGGACGAGGGCCACCAGCGGGCTGACACGCGGCGACAGGACGCCGATGGCGGCGAGGCGGCCGGCCTGGGTCGCGACGCCACCCTTCTGGAATACCAGCACGCCATTGCTGAGCCGCGGCGCGATCAGGCCCAGCGGGCTCGCGGTGGGCAGGCCGGGCAGCGTGGGTACGAGGGGCTTGTTCAGCCTGGCCAGCGGACCGCCGGCGGCGCCGCCGCGAAGCGAGGAGAAACGGGCGTTCTGGGCGAGGCATTCGCCGATCGGGCCGCCTCCGAAGGCGGCGACGAGGGCCAGGGCCAAGAGCGTGCGATTCATGCGGTATCTCCGGGGAAGGTGGCGACGCCCTCGAGACCATCCGGGATCGTCGTGCCTTCGACGCTAGTTGGCGGCAATGCCCGAGCAAGTGGAATCCTGACGGCAGCGGAGCCCCAAGCCCCGCGGTCGTGCCGGTTGTGCGGGTCGTGGGGCGGCGGCACGGCCCATCGGGGGGCGAGGCGGCCGCCGCGAGTCACAACGCCAGCGCCGCGTAGGCGGCCAACGACGAGAGCACGAGGATCGTCGGAGCCGCTGCGGCCCGCTTTCCGGACGCCGCGCAGGCCGTCACGGCGACGGCCAGAATCACCACGGCGACCGCCGCTTCGACCGCGAGCACCCGTGGAGAGGCGTCCTGCAGCCGGCGGATCGCGAGAAAGGCGGCGACCACGCCGCCACCCCCGAGGAATCCTCGCCAGGGACCGCGGGCCGAGGCGAGCAGTCCGACGAAGGCGGCGAGGTACATCGCGAAGGGAAAGAAGAGCTCGCGATCGCCCGTGACGCGGTGCAACGCGAGCCACGCCAGGCTCGGCGTGAGCAGGGCCAGCGGGCCGAGCCGGAAGTCCGTGGCGATCTGCGCGATGAGCGCGATCATCGCCAGCAGCGTCCACGGCGGTCCGCCGTAGGCGTGGGTCGCCGCCAGGAACGCGGCTTCGACGACCAGGAAGCAGGCGGCCGCGGCCGGGCTGCCCGTCGCGAGTCCCGGCTGCCGCGGAGGCTGCATCTCACTCGTCGTAGGCCGCGTCATGGTCGTCCGCCGGCAGCTCCTGGTACTCGTCGGAGACACTGTCGAACCACGGCTTGAGGTCGGGCAGGTTCATCGTCGCACGAACGGGGCGGGGTGGGCGGGGTCGGCCGCTTCCGCCCCCAGCATACGTCGCCCGCCAGGGCGGCCGTGCCCTCGCCGCATCGGCCGGCCGTTCGCCGCAGATCGCCCGGCCTGCCCGTCTTCTCCGCCGTCGCGGGTGGTCGTCGTGGGAAATATCTCTCGATACATCGTGATGTTCCGATATAATTGGCCGACGTGCGGCCGGGAGAACGGCCTGCCGGTTCCCCGCGAGGCCCGTGGACCATGCCCGATGCGATGCGACGGAGCGGCCGGCGGCCCGGGCTCACGAGCCTCGACCGTCTGGGCCGCGCCGCCGAGTGCCTGCGGGCGCTCGCCCACCCGCACCGCCTGCGGATCGTCCAGATGCTCATCGGCGGCCGCTACACGGTCGGCGAGCTCGCCGAGGCCTGCGGGATCCCGAGCCACATGGCCTCGGAGCACCTGCGGCTGATGCAGCGGTGCGGCTTCCTCGGCGTGGCCAGGGAAGGGCGGCGGGTCTACTACGCGGTCGCGGAGCCGCACCTCGCGAGCCTCATGGCCTGCATCGAAACACGGTTCGACGGCCGGAGGCGTTCCAGGGCCGCGGCTGCACGGGAGGTGCCGTCATGAGGGGCAGGCAGCCGGTCCCGCGGCGCGGTGCCGGCGGGCGTGCGGACATCGATCCACCGGTGTGTTGTCGTCGGTTCGTCTTTTTCGATCCTTCACGGAGGGCTTTTTCATGATCGCCACGATCTCGCCGGCATCTCTCGCCGATCTCCGCCGCCGCGGGGAGAAGGTCACGCTCGTCGACGTCCGCACGCCAGTCGAGTTCGGCGAAATGCACGTCGACTTCGCCCACAACATCCCGCTCGACCGGCTCGACCCGCGGGAGATCGCGGCGCTCGGCGCGGGCCCGATCTACTTCGTCTGCAAGTCGGGGGGCCGCAGCCAGAAGGCGTGCGAGAAGCTGGTGGCGGCGGGCGTGCGGGACGTCGTCAGCGTCGAAGGGGGCACGGCGGCCTGCGAGGCGGCCGGCCTGGCCGTCGTCCGCGGACGCAAGGCGATGTCGCTGGAGCGGCAGGTGCGGATCGCGGCCGGATCGCTCGTGGCGATCGGCGCCGCCCTGGCGGCGTTCGGGCCCGATCAGGTCTGGCGGCAGATCGGGGCGGGGCTGGCCGGGTTCGTGGGCTGCGGCCTGGTGTTCGCCGGTGTCACCGACACCTGCGGGATGGCGATGCTGCTGGCCCGCATGCCCTGGAACCAGGTTCGTGGCAGTCAGGTCCGCGGCGCGGCGACGGCCTGCGCGCGGACGGCGGTGCTGGGCCTCGTCATGGCCGTGGCCGCGGGCACGGCCGTGGCGCAGCACACGACCGACTCGCTCGACACGGTGCAGCAGGCGGTGGCGCGGCAGGCCGCCGTCCTCGTCGACGTCCGCGAGCCCGAGGAGTGGCAGGAGGGGCATCTCGCCGCGGCCCGGCTCCTGCCCCTGAGCACGCTCGAGCGTGGCGCGAACCCGCAGGAGCTGGCCAAGCTGCTGCCTCGCGACAAGATCATCTACTGCTACTGTCTCGCTGGCGGCCGCTGCGCGGAGGCCGCCGCGATCCTCAAGCCGCTCGGCTACGACGTCCGGCCGCTCAAGCCCGGCTATCCCCAGCTCGTGAAGGCAGGCTTCCCGTCCGCCACGGGCAGGTAGGGGGCTCCCGGCGGCACGCTCCGCCCGCACGGAGGCGATTCGATGCGAATCCACCAGTACTACCTCGCCTGCCTGTCGCACGCGTCGTACATGATCACCGACGAACGGTCGAAGACGGCGGCCGTCGTCGATCCGCAGCGCGACGTCGGCGGGTATCTCGCCGATGCCGCGGCGCACGGCTGCACGATCAGGCACGTGTTTCTCACGCACTTCCATGCCGACTTCGTCGCCGGACACATCGAGCTCCGTGACACGACGGGGGCGACGATCCACCTGGGGCGGAGGGCGGACGCGGAGTTCGCCTGCGTGAAGATGCGGGACGGCGACCGGGTGGAGTTCGGCGACGTCCGGCTCGAGGTGCTGGAGACGCCCGGGCACACGCCGGAGGGCATCTCGATCGTCGTCTACGACCTCGCGAAGAGCGGCGACGTGCCGGAGGCGGTGATGACCGGCGACACGCTCTTCATCGGCGACGTCGGCCGGCCCGATCTCCTCGCGAGCATCGGCGTCACGGCCGACGAGCTCGCGGACATGCTCTACGACAGCATCGCCGGGAAGCTCGTGAAGCTTCCCGACGCCACGCTCGTCTACCCGGCGCACGGGGCGGGAAGCATGTGCGGCAAGTCGCTCTCGAAGGAGACCGTCTCCACGATCGGCGAGCAGAAGAAGTTCAACTACGCGCTGCAGCCGATGAGCCGGGAGGCGTTCAGGCGGATCGTCATGGCGGATCAGCCGGAGGCGCCGGAGTATTTCGTGCACGACGCGATCCTCAACCGCAAGGAGCGCGGATCGCTCGACGATTCGCTGAAGCGGACGCTCACGTCGCTGTCGCTCGACGAGGTGCTGGCCATGCAGCGGGCGGGAGCCCAGCTGCTCGACGTGCGGGACGGGGTGGACTTCGAGGGCGGTCACCTGCGCGGCGCGCTCAACGTCGCCCTGAGCGGCAGGTATGCGACCTGGGCCGGAACGATGCTCGACCACGACACGCCGATCGTCGTGGTCGCGGAGCCCGGCGGGGAGGAGGCGGTGATGCGGCTCGGACGGATCGGCTTCGACAACGTCGCCGGCTTCCTGGCGGACGGGATGGCGGCATTGACGTCCCGCGACGATCTCGTCGAGCGCACCGACCGGATCACGGCCGCCGCTCTCGCCGATTGGATCGACGGCGGCCGCGTCGAAGCCGGGCCCGCCCCGACGGTGGTCGACGTCCGCAGCGAGGCGGAATATGCCGGCGGGCACATCCGGGGTGCGATCAACATCCCGTTGCCGCGGCTGGAAGGCCGTCTCGCCGAGCTGCCGACCGGTCGGCCGGTCGCGGTGCACTGCGAGGGCGGATATCGCTCGGCGATCGCCGCCAGCCTGCTGCACACGCTCGGCCGTCGTGACGTGCTGGACCTCGTCGGCGGTTTCAAGGCGTGGATCGCGGCCGGGCTGCCCACGGCGACCGGCGGTCAGCCGCGGCCCGCGTGACGACCGCGCCGCGGTCGGCCCCCGTCCCACGGTGGAGCGGCCGTGCCGGTGGGAAATCAGCGGCCGCCGTCCTGCCGCGGGCGGGACGGGCCGAACGAACGCTCGGTCGCCTCCCACACCCCGCAGCTCGGGGCGTACCCGAGCGCCCGCCGCGCGGCGCCGATGTCGAAGTAGTGGTCGGTCGACATCTCCTCGACGAGGAACCGCGTCAGCGGCGGATCGGAGGCGAGTCCCAGCGTGCGCCAGGCCGCCTCGGCCGCCGTCGCCAGCAGCCGCGCCGCGGCCGTCGGCACGCGGCGGCGGATCGGCGGCACGTCGTGCAGTTCGAGCACCCGGCCGATCCACTCCCACAGCGGAACCGGCTCGCCCTGGCTGATGAAATACGCCCGGCCGCCCGCCTCGGGGCGGCGCTCGAGCGCCGCGGCCGCGAGCAGGTGGGCCGCCACGCAGTCGTCGATGAACGTCAGGTCGACGAGGTTTCGGCCCGCGCCCACCTGGACCAGCCGGCCGGCCCGGGCCCGCGCGAGCACCGTGGGCACGAGATTCGTGTCACCGGGCCCGAAGATCAGGTGCGGCCGCAGCGAGATCGTCCGCAGGGCGGAGCCGTGCGCCGCGAGCACCTCGCGCTCCGCCGCCGCCTTGGTCTCCGGGTAGGACGCACGGTACCGCGCGGGGTAGGGCTGCGACTCGTCGACGCCCCGCAGATCGTGGTCGGTGGCGACCACGCTCGGGGAACTGGTGAACACGAGCCTGCCCACGCCGGCCGCGCGGCAGGCCGCGATCACGGCCCGCGTCGCCCCGACGTTGCCACGCACGAACGCCTCGCGCGGGCCCCACATCTTCACGTGCGCCGCCGTGTGGAAGACGCAGTCGGCACCCGCGAACGCCGCGGCGAGCGCGGCCGGGGCGTCGGCCGCGGTGAGGTCCTGGAGCACCGTGTGGGTGCCGGCCGCGGCCAGCGCCGGTCGGGGCCGGCGGACGACGGCGACCACGTCGTGCCCCTGATCGCGGAGCCGTCGGCAGAGGCCGCCGCCGACGAATCCGGCGCCTCCCGTGACGACCGCCCTCATGCGTCGCCCGCGTCCGTCGTGGCCGGTCCTTCGAGTTCCACGAACGGCTGCGTCGCCGCCCAGCCGGCGAGCCGATCGCGGAAGATCTTGGCGTTGTGGCGGGCATCCACCGGAAACGACGGATGGAAGTAGAACCGCCGAATCGGCGACGTGACCGGGTCGGCGGCACCGATCGCTCCGAGTTCGGCGGCGAGCCTGCGGCGGTCGTCGGCCGACAGTGGCCGCGACCGCGGCTCGACGGCCAGCGCGGGTGTGCCGTCGATGCCGATGAGCGCCGTGCGGAGCACCTCCGGATGGCGGTTGAACACGTTCTCCACGGGCACGCTGTGGAAGGGACGTTGTCCGGCCATGACGACGTGTGCCCGGCGGCCGCAGAAGTAGAGCCGGCCGTCGGCGTCGAGGTACCCCATGTCGCCCATGCGGTGCCAGACGCGGCCCCCCTCGCTCACCTTGCTCGCCGCGGTCGCCTCCGGACGGCAGAGGTACTCGCGGCTCACGGTGTCGCCGCTGACCACGATCTCGCCGATCACCCGCTCGGGGCAGTCAACGAGCGGCGTCGACGCGGCGTCGACCACGGGCTCGACGACGCGGAGCGTCACCCCGTCGATGGCCCGGCCGACGGGCGTGCCCTGCTCGCCGGTCACGGCCGTCACGGGCGGGTCGCGGCGGAGGTCGGCGGCGGCCGCGACCGTCACGGGGAGCGCCTCCGTGGCGCCGTAGGGGGTGAAGCTCTCCGCCTGCGGGCAGGCGGCCTTCACGAGGTCGAGCGTGGCCTGCGACACCGGAGCCCCCGCCATGAACACCCGCCGCAGGCTCGGCAGCGAGGTGCCCGTCTGGCGGCAGTACTCGGCGAGCTTCGCCCAGAGCGTCGGCGATCCGAACGACGTCTGGTTCCCGAGCTCGCGCATCACGCGGATGATCTGCCCGGGCACGAGCGAGAGGGGACGGCTCGGGTCGAGCGGCGGAAAGATGCTGCCGACGCCGAGGGCGGCCGTGAACAGGCTGAAGACGGGCAGGAGCGGGAGATCCTGCTCGCCGCCGCGGAAACCGAACTGGCGACGGAACACGCCGAGTTGCTCGGTGAGCATGCGGTTGGTGAAGATCACACCCTTGGGCCGGCCCGTGGCCCCCGAGGTGAAGGCCACGAGCGCCGGATCGTCGTCGCGGAGCGGGATCGACGCCGGCGGGCCGCCGGCGGGCTGGAGCAGCTCGCGGAGGCGGGTCGCGCCGAACAGCGGCAGCCGACCGGCGACGACGCAGAACCGCAGCGACCCGAAGAGCTCCGCGGCTTTCAGCCGCAGCAGGTGGGCCCGCGGCACGCCGATGAAGCCGGTGGGACGCGCCTCGCGCATGCAGGCGATCACGGCGTCGACGCCCATGCCCGGATCGATGAAGACGGGCACCGCCCCGCGGCCCATCACGGCGTAGCTCAGGGCCAGGAAGTCGGCCCCCGGCCTGACGAGCATGATCACCCGCTCGGCCGCCCGCAGTCCGGCCGCCGCGAGACCGTTTTCGTAGGCGTTGATGCGGGCGGCCAGCGCGCCGAAGTCGATCGCCTCGTACCGCGGCCGGTCGCTCCAGCGCGGAAACGACACTTTCGTCACGGCCGCGACCCAGGGCGCGGCGGCGGCGGCGGCCTGCAGCGCCGCATAGAGCCCGCTCGCCTGCTCGCGGGCATGCGGCCCGCCCAGGCCGGCGGCGGTCGTTGCAGCCGGCGGCTCCACCGGCGGCGGGTCGTCGACCGGAGCCGGCCGCAGAAAGTCCCGCACGGCCGCGACGGATTGCTCCGCCGCGTCCTCGAGCACGAGGTGCGATGCGTTGTCGATCCGCACGACGTCGGCCCGCGGGAACCTGGCCGACACCCGGTCGAGAATCCGCGGATGGAAGCAGGGGTCCCGCATGCCCCAGACGATCCGCACCGGCAGGTCGGCGATCGCGGGCAGCCGCTCCACCATCTCGTCCATCAGCGCGGCCGTGGGGTGGGATCGCGAGAAGGGGATGTCGCGGACGAAGCCCCAGATGGCGCGACGGCTGCGGCGGGTGCGGAAGGGCGCCAGGTAGCCCCGCACGACCTCCTCCGGCAGCGGCTGCGTCGTGCCGAAGGACGTCAGCAGCGTGACGAATCGCGCCGTGTGCTGCGTGAGGAGGCGGCCGACGAGCGGCGATGCGGCCCGGCGGATCATCGCGGGGAGGAGGGACGTCTCCGCGAGCGTCGTGTTGAAGTAGACGAGCCGCTCGACGTCGGCCGGGCGCCGGACGGCCAGCGCCGTGCCGATGGGGCCGCCCCAGTCGTGCATCACCAGCGAGAACCGGTCCACCCCCAGCCGCCGGAGCAGGTCCTCGAGGTGGGAGACACGGTCCGCCGCGGTGAAGAAGACGTCGTCGGGCTGGTCGGAGAGCCCGCAGCCGACGTGGTCGGGCACGATCACCCGGTGGTCGGGCCGCAGGGCCGCGACGAGGTTGCGGAACATGAAGCCCCAGGTGGGGTTGCCGTGCAGGCAGACGACGACGGGGCCGCGGCCCTCGTCGACGTAGTGCATCCTGTGGACCCGCCCCGCGGTCCCTGCGCCGGCCGGGCGGCCGCCGACCTCGGCGAACCGCGACGGGAAGGGGTAGAGCGGTCCGTAGGGGAACGGGGCCGTCGCGGGGCCGCCAGCCGGTGGCACGCGTTCGAAGGCAGGGGCTCCGCTCATGGGCGCTCGTGTGCGGCGATCGTCGGGCGTGGCGGCGGGGTGGTCACCACTCGAACCCGAGGAACCTCGTGTTGAGCCCGCTGCCGAAGGCGGTGAGCAGCACCTTCTGCCCGGGCTGGATGTCCTTTTCATCGGCGCCGATGGCCAGCGCCGCCGGCAGCGCGGCCGACACCATGTTGCCGTATCGCTTGTAGATCGCGAAGTCCTTGTCGAAATCGAGCCCCATCTCCCGGTAGAAGGCCTCGTTCACCTGCCGCCCCACCTGGTGGCAGAACACATGATCGACGTGCTCCTTCGACCAGCCGAGCGAGGCGGTGACGTCGGGGAAGGCCCGGCCGCCGAGCTTGGCGGCGGCGATCATCAGCTGGGCCGCGTCGGAGGTCATGATCGGCTCGATTGCCTCGCCCTGCCCGACGCTGAAGTCGCCGTTGCCGATGCAGAGCTGGTGGTGCTGCGAGGCCGACCTGGCCACGCCGCCGATGAACCGGTGGCTGCTGGAGGCGATGCTGTCGTGGCAGAGCACCGCCGCCACGGCGCCGCAGCCGAGCGTCAGCGTGGGGAGCATCTGCAGCAGCCGCTCGCGGGTGATGCCGTGGTCGCCGAGCAATTGCTGGCAGGTGGTGTGCACCACCTTCGAGATGTTCTCGCCCGAGCAGATGATGCCGGCCTGCACCGTGCCCGCCTCGATCAGGTGCGCGAGCATGATCATGCCGTCGCTGAAGCCGATGCAGGCGTTGGTGATGTCGAGCACCAGCGACTCCTCGGGGATGCCGAGGTTGTGATGGACGAGGCAGGCCGTGGCCGGCTCGAAGAAATCCCGCGACACGGAGCAATTGAGGACCGCGCCGATCTGGTCGGGGCGAAAACCGGATCGCTCCAGCGCCTCGCGGGCGGCGACGGTGGCGACCGAACTGGGGGTGACGTCCGTGGACCACATGCCGCGGGTGCTGACGCCGCTGACCCGCTCCAGGGTGCCCGCGGGCACCTTCAGCCGCTCGTAGGCCGGCGCGATCCGCTGCTCGATCTCGGCGGAGGACAGGAGCGTGGAGGGGAAGTGCAGCCCGAACGACTCCACGGCCACGTGCTCGAACCGAAACGAAATCATCGAGTGCTCCTTCACCGATCCGGACGCCCGTCGCCCCGCGGCCGCCTGCCGCGGCGGGACACCGGCTGCGTGGGCGGTGCGGCAGGCCCAGGCAGAACGAACCGCAGACCCGCCAGAATAGCCCGGTTCACGGCCCATTCACAAGCGGCGGCACGGTGGCGAGAGGCGTTTACGCCCCCACGCCCGCCGCCGGCGGCGGCGGGACCGTCTCCGCGGCGGCGAATCGCCCCCGGCCGGGCCGTCCGACCGAGGGATAGGGGGAGTCGCCCGCCGGCAGCAGGTTCAACGGGAAGAAGGGCTCGATGTAGAGGTGGTCCGGGATGCGGTCCGCGATCGTCGCGTGGAACGCCGGCAGCTTCGACCAGTGCAGCTTCGGCTTCACGTGGTGCGCCGTGTGATAGCCGAGATTGCCGGTGAGCATGTTGTAGGAACGGTGCATGATGTTGTGGGAGGCCTCGTAGGGGTTCTGCGTGTCGAGGCCGGCATGGTGGCAGTAGGTGTGCCAGCAGGTGACGAGATAGCCGACGAGCATCGGCACGGCGAACACCACGAGCGCGTTGAGCGGGTTCCAGGCGAAGGCGGCGGCCAGCACCAGGAGCACCAGCAGGCCCATGCCGTAGAAGCCCGGCCGGTGACGCGGATACCTGCGGCCCACGTGGGAGGCACGCGGGTAGCCGGTGAGGGCGATCACGAGCGTGTATTCCAGTTCGCCCATCGTCGTCCCGTCGCGGCGCTTCCAGCCCGACTCGTCCTTCGACTGGTCGAGATAGTTGACGTGGTGCCCGAGCACGTGGTGGAGCACCCAGGCGTTGGTCGTGATGCCGGTGTGGAAGGCGTAGGAGAGCTCCAGCAGCCTGTTGAGGAGCGGCTGATGGAACGTGAAGAGGTGCTGGTGGTGGTGATTCCAGGAACAGATGCAGGCCTTGGGCAGGATCACCACGAACAGCCAGGCCGCGAGGATCCGGACGTCGTGCACGCGGAAGAAGACGAACAGATCGAGGAGGCTCAGCGCCACGATGCAGGCGACGGGAACGACGTCCTCCCGGTGGCGAAAGCACGTCATCAGGACGCTGCGGCGCGGCGGGGTGCTGGTGGGAGCGTGTGTCATGACGCCACCGAGTCTACCCGAAGGTGTCGCCGGCCGAAGGTGTCCGCGTCCGGTGCGCTCTCGGACGCAGGGGGCGGTCAGGCCCGGCGAACGCCGGCCTGCGTCATCTGCGTCCAGGCCGCCGCCAGGGAGCCGTCGCGGTCGACGCCGCGGCAGCCGGCCTCGACGACCGTGACCGCGTAGCCCAGGCGGCGGCCGTCGACCGCGGTGTGCAGCACGCAGACGTCGGTGGCGAGTCCCGCCAGCAGGATTTCCGTCGCCTGCCACGACCGCAGCAGTGCGTCGAGCCCCGCGGGGGTGGTGCGGTCGTTCTCGAAGAAGGCGGAATAGCTGTCGACGTCGTGCCGGACCCCCTTGCGGACGACCGCGGCCGCCGGCGGGGTCCGCAGCCCCGGGTGGAAGCCGGCGCCGGGCGTGCCCGCGACGCAGTGGTCCGGCCAGAGCATCTGCTCGCCGTAGGGCATGGCGATGCTGGTGAACGGCCGCCGCCCCGGATGGCTCGAGGCGAACGAGACGTGTCCCGGCGGATGCCAGTCTTGGGTGAGCACGACCCGGGGGTGCGCGTCGATCAGTCGGTTCACGGTGGGGAGGATCGCCTCGGCGTCGGGTACCGCCAACGGGCCGCCCGCGCAGAAGTCGTTCTGCAGGTCGATGATCACGAGGACGGCGGGCTGCATGGCCGTGGCTCGGAAGAATGGAGACGCCGGAACCCCGCGGCCATCGCGGCCCCGGATGGCACCACTGTCGCGGCGGCCGGGCGGTGGTCAAGCCCCGTTCCGCGCGGAGTGGCGGCCCAAGGCGGCCCGGGCTATCCTCGCCGGGACGCCACGGGAAAGCGACTTGCGATGACCGCTCTGCACGCTGCCGCCATCGCCAGCCTCGAGGACGGTGCCGCCCGTCTTGGATCGCTCGACGCTCTCGGGCGGGCCGCGCTCGCCCGCCGGACGGCGTTGTCGGTCGCCGCCGCCGCGGATCGCTGGGTCGACGCCGCGATCGCGATCAAGTCGGCGGGGGCCGCCGCCGGGCCGGACGTCCGCGCCGAGGAGATCGCCACGGGGCCGCTCGCGTCGCTGCGGCTGCTCATGGTCACGGCGCGCTGCCTTGGCGACGTCGCGGCACGGGGCACGCCGCGGCCGTCGTCACCACCGCGGATCGTCCACCGTGGCGGTGGTGGCGCGGAACTCGTCGCCGTGGAGGTCATGCCCGGGCCCTGGCTCGCCGACAAGGCCATGTTCGCGGGGCACACGGCCACCGTCCGCTGCGGCGTCGCGGGCGGACTGGACTCGTTCGGCAGGGTCTGGCGGGAGGAGTGCCGCGACCGGCCGCGGCACGGAGGCGTGGCCGCGATCCTCGGGGCGGGCAACGTCACCGGCCTCGCGGTCGCCGACGCGGTGTCGCAGATCTTCGAGCACGGTCGAGCCGCGATCGTGAAGCTCCATCCGCTGCAGGAGCCGCTGCTGCCGGTGTTTCGCGCGGCGCTCGGGCCACTGGTCGACGCGGGCCTGCTCGAACTGCTCGCGGGCGGGCCGGGCGTCGCGGCCGCGACCATCGCATCGCCGGGCGTCGGGCACGTGCACATCACCGGCGGTCGGGGGGCGTTCGACGCGATCGTCTGGGGTCCGGACGGTCCGCGACCCGGAGGTCAGCCGGCACTGACGAAGCCGATCACGTGCGAACTGGGGGGCGTGACGCCGTGGGTCGTGGTTCCGGGCCGCTACACCGGCCCGCAGCTCGACCGGCAGGCCGACCTCGTCGCCGCATCGATCCTCAACAACACGTCGTTCAACTGCATCGCCACCAAGTGCGTGGTCACCTGCCGCGGCTGGCCGCAGCGTTCGGCATTCCTGGAGCGGGTCTCGCGGCGGCTCGCCGCGACGCCGCCCCGGCGCGGCTGGTACCCGGGCGCGGCAGCCGCCTGGGAGGAGGTGACGCAGGCCCGGCCGCCGGCCGACGGCACGCTTCCCTGGGTGCTGCGGTCTGGCATCGATCCCGACGGCGAGCCCCGCTGGCTCGCGCGGGAATGGTTCGTGCCCGTCGCCGTCGAGGTGCCGCTCGACGCCGACGACATCGAGGCCTTCTGCACCCGCGCCGCCCGCTTCACGCGGAGCCTCCCCGGCAATCTCGGCTGCAGCGTCACGATCCCCGCGAGCCTGCCGCCGCACGACCGCCAGCGGGTCGATCTGCTCGTCGACCACCTCGAGTACGGTGCGGTCGCGGTCAACACCTGGGTGGCGCTCGCCTACGCCTTCGGCAGCGTTCCGTGGGGCGGTTTCCCGGGGGGCACGCTGGCCGAGCCGGGCAGCGGCATCGGGTTCGTGCACGATCCCCTCTGCCTGCCGCTGGTGCACAACTCCATCGTCCGCGGGCCGCTCCATGCGGCCGCGGCGCCGCCGTGGCTGCCGTGGCATCGGTACGGGGCGGCGTTGGCCCGCGGCGCCGTCGACGTCTATGCGTCGCTCGTCCGCGGCGGCGGCGGCCTCTGGCCGCTCGTGAAGATGCTGCCCCGCGTGCTCGCGGATTGAACGGCCCGCGATCGCGCGGGCCGTGGCCTCACGCCATGCGGCGGAGGAGCCACCAGCCGACGGCGAGCTGCCCGATCAGCGCGATCAGTCCCGCCTCGGGCACGCCCGTCGCGACGTGCAGCCCGCCGAAGGCGAGGCCCGCGGCGCAGCCGGCGAGCTTCGTGCCCACCTGCAGCAGCCCGAAGGTGACGCCGGAGCGTCCCTGCGGTGCGAGGTCGGCCACGGCGGCCCGAACAGGCT
>Ga0214917_10000532_pt1 | contig 50376 bp, 47 predicted proteins | sample LL_1208_BB_MetaG_FD_177983 | JGI IMG/M metagenome (GOLD analysis project Ga0214917, IMG submission 177983) | Freshwater microbial communities from Lake Lanier, Atlanta, Georgia, United States - LL_1208_BB | ecosystem: Environmental > Aquatic > Freshwater > Lake | place: USA: Georgia | collected... | reverse complement strand
ATTTATCATCGCTTGAACTTGAAAGTGAAATTACTACTTCCTCGAATTCAGTCAGCGTCACGGTCAGTCGCGAGATTGAGATGACGCTCTTAAAAATGTTCGGTGCTACGAGTCACTTAATTACTGTCACTCGCACGGCAGAGCCAAGCGATCAATAGTCATGCAAGTTGGTCTATCTGAGGCTCAAAACGCAATCAAATTTCTGTCATTGGCGCTCAGCGGTTTAGTTCTCTTTATCGTTTTGCATACAGTTTTTGATCTGGTGTGTTACTTGGCGTATCGGTTCAAATTTCGCCAGTCGTTTCTTCCGCGCAGTTGGCTTTTCGTTGCAGTCGCTTCACTTTGGACAACGCTCACGCCGACTCGTGGTCAGGCGATTGGTCATGTGCCTTCAATAAATTCAATTGAATTTGGCGCTAGCGCCAAGGCAAATCACCATCTGCCAATAAGTTCATTGTTGACTTGTTCGGTTGTAATCACGGGTCTATTGCTAGAAATAGGCAAAATCCGTGCACGACAACTCTGCAAACTCGAGGCACACTCGCGACTCAACCACCCTTCGGCAGCGGCAACATTAATCGAGCAGAGTCTTCGAGCTGTTCAAAACTCACAATCATCTCAAGGTGTCAAGTCTGTAGAAGTTCGACTTCAGGCAAACTCAGGCGATCCAGTTTTTGTGCCCCTGGGTGTTAGCGACTCGCGACAGGTTCTTGTTGATCTCGGTCGACACTCGGCTGTAAACATTCTTAGCAACGATCAAATCGAACAACTGGCAGTTTTTAATGCTTTAATTGTTTCGTCTCTCTTCGCCACGATCAATAAGCCGCAAACGATTCTCTATTCCTCAAAAGCCAAACCGTCAACAAAGTTTTTTGGCGTCGAGTCTTTGTCGTCATTTGCCGAAGTTCTAGATTTCATCAATTCGACAAGCACAAATTGCGTCGTGTTCAGTCGCGAGGTGCTGAACGATCTTCAAATTGTTCAATTAAGAGACAATGGCGCCGCGGTTGTCTGTTTGCATTCAACAGCGAACCCAACGACTGAAATAAGGGCAAATAATTCGGCTTGGCAGTTGTCGCCAAGCGGTGATTCGATAGTTCCATTTGGTTTATCGGGTGCGCAAATTTCGTCGCTTAGCGAACTTCTCAATGATGTCGATCGTTGTGCAGATGAGGCTTCAGTGAGCCCAACGACATCAACCATCGCGTTTGAAAATATCAATCAATACAAGGTACTCGTGCGAACACTAGGACCAGTCGATGTGCAACTTGCTGATGGCACCGTCATAAAGTTCGAAAAGTCAAAAACCAAAGAACTTTTGGCTTGGTTGACAAGTCATCGCTCGAGACCAACTCGCAGTGCTGCTCGCACCGCACTTTGGGAGTTCACCGTTGCTGACGCGACTTTCACGAATGTTGTTTCAGATATTCGTCGAACACTTAATCACCTTGATTTGCTTTCACCATTCGAAGAGTGGATGCCGCGCACATTTAGCGATCAGTTGCTCTTTCACGGTTCAATCATCAGCGATGGTGAGCTGCTGCAAGCCAGCATTGATCGGGCAAAGAGTCTGCCGGCAGATGCGGCGATTGTTGAGTTGCATCGTGGTCTTGAACTCGTGCGTGACTTACCATTCGCGGGCACGGGCTACTTGTGGCCCGACGCCGAGGGCATCACTTCGCAACTCGTCATGACGGTGATCACCGCAGCGAGCATGGCTGCAGAAATTGACCTGCAACGGGGCGAGATTGACGGCGTATTTTGGGCCACGGCGCAGGGTCTAAAAGTGCTCGGCGGGCATGAAGAACTATTCGCCTTACGAATGCGCGCCCACGCCTCGCGTGGTGATTTGGCCGGTGTGCGTTTTGAATTTGACTCTTATCAGCGAGCCATTGGCTCTGATTCTTTTTCACCTGCCGAGCCCTCGCCAAAACTCGTGTGTCTGCTGAGAGATCTGACGAATAGTTCGCCAGCCGTCGGACCAACTTCTAAGTCATCCGTCGCGCCATCGGCTAATCCAACGGTCGCGCTAGCCGACAATCGAGCGGTCGAGCCATCTCGGCTCGTCCGCTTATCTCGGTAGGTGCTTGCGCCCGATACCAGTGCGCAACGCGATGCCCCAACGCGTCACCAACAACATCGACTCACGAATTATTTTCGAATTCATTTTTGACTTGCCATACTTACGGTCGTGAAAAATAATCGGTACCTCGGTGACTTTTTGAAATTTGTTTCTTGAAGCGAGAAAGAGAATCTCTGTTTGAAATGCATATCCTTGGCTGACAGTGTTGAGAACACCAAGTTCATTCATCGATTTTGAAGTAAATGCGCGAAACCCAGTCGTGCAGTCACAGACCTTAATTTTCAGCATAAATGCCGTATATCGATTGCCCCATTTAGATAAAAGCAGTCGGTGAAGCGGCCAGTTCACGCTCATGCCGTCTTTGATGTAGCGCGAACCAACAACAATTTCGGCGCCATTGTTGATTGCCTGTAGAAATAAAGGGATCGTTCGCGGATCATGCGAAAAATCAGCATCCATAGTGATAATCACATCTGTGTCGCCGTCAAGAACAAGTTTGAATGCGTCGCGATAGGCAGTGCCGAGGCCTTCTTTGCCCGGTCGATGAAGCACTCGAACATGACCAATCTCTTTGGCCGTCTTCTCGGCTTGCTTACCAGTGCCATCGGGGCTGTTGTCGTCAACGACCAATAGTTCGGCGTCTGGAACCGCCGATCGCACCGCTCTTAAGATTGAGTCAATGTTTTCGATCTCGTTATAAGTCGGAATAATAACCGTTACTTTCACCTACGACACGCTACTTGGTGGCTAAACCAGCAAGTGCCAGTGCTTGAGCGACGGTCTCGGCAGGTTCAAGTTTGATGCCAGAAATTTTTAGATCTTTGGCGCTACTCGCCGGAATAATCGCCCGCGTGAAACCTAATCGTGCGGCTTCGCCGAGTCGACGGGCAGTGTTGCTGGCTTGACGCAACTCACCAGCCAAACCAACTTCGCCGCACGCAACCAAATCTTCAGCTAAAGCCGTGTTGGTTGCCGCTGAAACGAGAGCCAAACATAAACCCAAGTCGGCACCAGGTTCGCTCAACTTCACGCCGCCAACAACAGACGCGAAAACTTCGTGTTGCGCCAAGTTCACCCCAGCGCGTCGCTCAAGAACTGCCAACAACATCGCCAAGCGACCCGAGTCGACACCTTGAGCCGATCGTCGAGGCGAAACATGCGAAGGTGACAAGTTTGTCAGCGCTTGCACTTCGACCAACAACGGTCGATGTCCTTCAAGTGCTGGCACGACAATCGACCCGGGCACGCCTGCTCGGCGATCGGCCAGAAACAATTTGCTGGCATCGGGCACACTGCGAAGGCCAAGTTCGGTCATCTCGAATAATCCCAATTCGTTGGTCGAACCGAAGCGATGTTTCACCGCCCGCAACAAGCGCAATGCATGATGTCGTTCGCCTTCAAACGACAGAACAGTGTCAACAACATGTTCGAGCACACGCGGCCCGGCAAGCCCGCCGTCTTTGGTGACATGGCCAACCAAGACAATCGGCAGATCACGCGCCTTTGCTTCTTGCACGAGTCGATGTGCACAACCCCGCACCTGCGAAACAGAACCAGGTGCCGAATTCAACTGCGGGTCGGCAATCGCCTGAATGCTGTCGATGATCACGAGTTGGGGCTTCACCTGATCTATTGCATTGACAATGTTCGTCAGCGACATTTCGGCGACAAGCCACAGGTCGTTTTTGATTGCGCCTAATCGTTCGGCTCGCAGTCGCACTTGTTGTGCAGATTCTTCGGCGGTTACATAAAGTGTTTTGCCTGACCAAGCACTAAGCAATTGCAACAACAAGGTTGACTTGCCGATGCCAGGCTCGCCGCCGAGCAAGGTAACAGCGCCGGGCACGAGACCACCACCCAACACTCTGTCGAGTTCTTCGACACCTGTTGGGTCTGGTTTTGAAATTTTTGAGTCGAGCGCGTCGATTGGTTTTGGCTCGCCAGGTGGCACAAGGGCCATGCCCGTTGCGATTGAAATTATTTCGTCATCACCTTCGACGTCTTCGACGAGGCTGTTCCACGCGCCACACGAACCGCATCGCCCCGCCCACTTCGGAACCCCCGCACCACAGTCTGTGCATCGATATACGGTGCGAAGTTTTACCATCTCGCACTAGACATTATTCGCTGGGTGTACTGCTCGTCCTACGGCGCTTATATACAACACTGACGATCACAACGGCCATCAACGCAAGCCACGCGAAAAGCAAAAACTTGAAAAAACCAGCAATAAGTCGAGCAATCGTTGCCTTTACTGCAGTGTTTCGTGAGGTTGTCAGCACCGATTGCTCGCTGCCGTCAAGGGGCACGCGCCAAGTCACTGTGTTCTCGGTATCTATGCCGGTTGTGCGCTCGATTACCCCCGGCAGCGTGGCGACAAAGTCAATCGTCATTGCTTTGCCTAGATCAAGCCCTGCCTGCTCGATGTTTTCGGCAAATGGCGCGCCGCCAATAATTTTTAACATCTGAGAATCGGCAAAAGCGTTCAACCCTCCGTCAACTTGCAATACACCGTCAAGTTTGAATGTTGAGTCGGTATCTTTGCCGCTGCGTGTCAGCGACATTTGTTTGAACGGACCATATTCGCCGCTCAACTGATCGAGCAATACGCCTGCTTGTTCGGCGTTGTCAAATGTGTGCGTCAAAGAAACCTGAAGTCCGCCGTCGACGGTTTTGTTTGGGCGGGTGACAACCCAACCAGCAGCCTTGATGTCATCAAAACGCAGGTCGTCGGCCAAATTTGGCGCTGCCGCAACGACTTGCGAATCGGCGATCAAATTGACCGTTATCGAACCCGCGCCACTTTGGGCGACATCGATTGTGACGACCGTATTTACTTGGCACGAGCACAACGCCAATGCGCCAATGACGACAACTACAAATTTAAGGTTTAAGAAACGACGCACGCCTTGGCTAGTTTACGCAGCCACCCGTTGTCGCGCATGTGCCAACGCCCGAGCGTTTGCACAAACTCGGCTCACTCAGGTGTGGGTGTGGTTTCGCCAGCGCCGGCAAGTTCGACTGCTGCCGGTGGCGCAAAGCCCTCGACTGCCTTGAACGAGAAACGTTTTTCTTCTGGCTTCTCTGGGTCGTCTTCAACGCCGATGACGATGATTTCACCAGCATGAAACTCTTTGTTGAGAAGTTTTTCTGAAAGCGGATCTTCCAAGAAGCGCTGCATTGCCCGACGCAACGGTCTGGCACCGAGTTGCGGGTCGTAACCGCGCTTGGCAAGCAATTCTTTTGCTTCGACTGTGAGTTCAAGACCTAGGCCAAGACCTTCAAGCTGACTCGTCAAGCGCTTGCTCATCAAGTCGACCATCTGCACGACTTCGCTCATCGCCAACTCGTGGAACACGATCACTTCGTCGATGCGATTCAAGAACTCAGGCTTGAACTGCGTCTTCAAGGCTTCGTTGACCTTGTCGCGCATGCGGGCGTATGAAAGGGCTTCGTCATTCTTGCCAAAGCCGACATTCGCCTTGCGCAAGTCTTGCGTGCCGAGGTTTGATGTCATGATCAAAACCGTGTTTCTAAAGTCGGTGCTGCGACCCTGAGCATCGGTCAGGCGACCTTCTTCAAGAATCTGAAGCAACGTGTTGAACACATCAGGGTGGGCTTTTTCGATTTCGTCGAACAACACCACCGAGAACGGTTTGCGACGTACGGCCTCTGTCAACTGACCGCCTTCTTCATAACCCACATACCCAGGCGGCGAGCCAACTAGGCGACTGACCGTGTGCTTCTCCATATATTCGCTCATGTCGAGAGCGATCAAGGCTTGTTCGTCACCAAACAAGAACTCGGCCAAAGTTTTTGCGAGTTCTGTTTTGCCGACGCCAGTTGGCCCCAAGAAGATGAACGAACCGCTCGGGCGCTTTGGATCTTTCAAACCTGCACGTGTGCGACGAATGCTCTGGCTCACCGCTTTGATCGCATCTTCTTGACCGATGATTCGCTTGTGCAGTTCGCTTTCCATGTTCAGCAACTTGGCGGTTTCTTCTTCGGTCAATTTGAAAACCGGAATGCCAGTCCACATGCTCAAAACTTCGGCGATCGACTCTTCGCTGACCTCGTCGAACAAGTCAATGCCTTGTGCCTTGACATCGACTTCTTTTTGCGCGCGCTCTTCAAGCAACGAGCGTTCTTGATCGCGCAAGCGGCCTGCTTCTTCGAATCGTTGTTCTTCGACGGCACGCTTCTTTGCCTCTTGCACTTCGTTGATCTTGTTTTCGATTTCTTTCAGATCAGGTGGTGTCGTCATGCGCTTGATTCGCAAACGGCTGCCGGCCTCGTCGATTAGGTCAATTGCCTTGTCGGGCAAAAAGCGATCTGAGATATATCGGTCGGCAAGGTTGGCGGCCGAAACAAGAGCCTGATCGGTGATCGTCACGCGGTGGTGGGTCTCGTATTTGTCGCGAATGCCCTTGAGAATTTCGATTGTGTGAGCCACCGAAGGTTCGTCTACTTTGACGGGCTGAAAACGGCGCTCGAGCGCGGCATCTTTTTCGAAGTGTTTTCTGAATTCGTCGAGCGTTGTTGCGCCAATTGTCTGCAATTCGCCACGCGCCAGCATCGGCTTAAGAATCGACGCAGCATCGATCGCGCCTTCGGCGGCACCTGCGCCAACGAGAGTGTGAATCTCGTCGATGAACAAAATAATGTCGCCGCGAGTTTTAATCTCTTTGAGCACCTTCTTCAAGCGCTCTTCAAAATCACCGCGGTATCGACTGCCTGCGACGAGTGCACCTAAGTCGAGCGTGTACAGCTGTTTGTTCGTCAAAGTTTCAGGCACTTCATTGGCGACAATTTTTTGGGCCAAACCTTCGATGATCGCCGTTTTGCCGACGCCAGGTTCACCGATCAACACGGGGTTGTTCTTGGTGCGCCGCGACAAAATTTGCATCACGCGCTCCATTTCTTTGTGTCGACCAATCACCGGGTCAAGTTTTTTGTCGCGCGCGAGTTGCGTCAAGTTGCGACCAAACTGATCAAGAATTTGGCTGCCACCTTTTTCTTGTGGCGTGTCTTTGGCACCGACCGGTTCGCCTTCGCCCTTGCCACCCGGGCCCTGATATCCGCTCAACAATTGAATGACTTGTTGACGAACTCGACCGAGGTCTGCACCGAGTTTTACGAGCACCTGGGCCGCGACGCCTTCGCCCTCACGAATAAGACCGAGCAAAATGTGCTCTGTGCCGATGTAGTTGTGACCGAGTTGAAGTGCCTCTCGCAACGACAGTTCGAGAACCTTTTTCGCCCGCGGAGTAAATGGAATATGACCCGACGGTGACGACCCACCTTGGCCGATGATCTCTTCGACCTGTGCACGCACAGCTTCTAACGAGATGCCGAGTGCCTCTAGACCCTTGGCTGCAACGCCTTCACCTTCATGAATAAGGCCGAGCAATATGTGCTCTGTGCCGATGTACGAGTGATTGAGCAACCGCGCTTCTTCTTGGGCGAGAACTACGACTCTGCGAGCCCTGTCGGTAAATCTTTCGAACAACTCTGACCGCCTTGTGCGTCAATCTAAAGTGACTTTCCTAAAGTGTATCGGTGCGGGCACGGCTATTTAAGTCGCGTGACGACCCTCACAATGCTTAGTTCGTAGATTCACAAGGCGAGTTGCCTAGCCTGTGGATATGGCAGTTTCTTCGCCGTTACTTTCTTTACCACTTATGGATATTGATCGTCAACGGGTTGAATCTGCATTGCTGACCGCCGTAAAAAACCGCGATGCGCATCTCAACGAATTAGCCGCGCATTTAATAGTCGCCGGCGGCAAACGACTTCGACCAGTGATGGCGGTTGCCGCTGCCGCGGTTGGCAACGACGAACCAGTCAGCGACGATGTCATTCAAGGTGGCATCTCTTGCGAACTTGTTCATCTTGGTTCGCTATATCACGACGATGTAATGGACGAAGCCGCGACGCGACGTGGCGTCGACACCGTAAACGCACGATGGGGTAACTTGCAGGCAATTTTGGCTGGTGATTTCTTGTTGGCCAAAGCCTCAGAAATCGCTGCGGCGCTCGGCACTGAAGTCGCGACTCTATTGGCCCAAACGATTGGTCATCTTTGTGAAGGACAGATCGAAGAACTTACCAAGGCGTTCGATGTTTCTCGGTCTGTGCCGTCGTATTTAGTCAGCATCGAGGGCAAAACTGCATCGCTTTTCTCAACCGCGGCTCGCATTGGTGCGCTAGTTGCCGGTCATGATCGTGCAGTTGTCGAAGCACTGACAAGTTATGGCACGGCATATGGCATGGTATTTCAAATTGTCGACGACATTTTGGATGTCATCGCCACCGACGCCGAACTAGGCAAACGTGCGGGGCACGATATGGAAGAAGGCATTTACACTCTTCCGGTGTTGTTGACTCTCAAGAGCGATTCGACAGACGCTCTTGAATTGCGCGACTTGCTCGGACGACCCTTTACTGGCAACGATCGCGACGCGGCTCTGGCGATTGTCCGCTCGAACACCGGCATCGCACACGCAATTGAAACCGCAAGTGAATATGTCGCGATTGCCGAGAGCGAATGCAACAAAATGCCCGCCTCGAAGGCGACAGATGCATTGCGCGAAGCACCGCGCGTTTTGCTGAACTCGGTTATCCGCTAACTGCGGTCACTGTTGGCGAGTTTTAGCGAAGTTCGTGAACACGCAAAATTAATTCGCGTGAATCTGGGTCGAGCTGTCGACCAGCAATTCTTTCGGTAAGAATTATCGCCTGAGCAGGGTCGTCGACCAGGCCAGACCACCTTATGTATCCACCCATTAACCCGTGCAGGCGCTCGCTCACTTCTTCGGCGTGCACGACAATCTTTAGGCCACGTTGAATCAACTTTGAAAGCTCGGTATAGAACAATTTCAACCAAGGGTCTAAATCATCCGGTAGTGGCATCGGACGGTGCTGATACGGCATCTGCAACTCTTCATAACTATGCAGGTTGTGCGGCGCGGTGCTGATTGAAATGACGCAACCGAATTCGTTTTCGCGAAGCCAAATTATTTCTTCTTGGCGTCGAACACGACGATGGTTGACACCAAAACCACCGGGTCGCTCACAAATCGCGAGTTTGTCTTTGATGATCCAAGTCAAGTTTCTCGGCAAAATGCCAAGCGCCCACTTACCCCGTAACTTTTGTGGCACTAACGAGCCTTTACACTTGACTCGTTATTTAATATCGTTTCGAACATCGAAAGAGCACAATATCACAGCAATTTAATGCTTTGAGTTGATTTGCAAACGTTGTTGGCTTCGGCGCACCTCACGGTTCATTCCGATTTCACACGCAGTTGTCGTGCCACGCGCAACTTCAAGCACACGTTCAACAGTTGCCGCATCAGGCGGGTAGATATCTGTAAGCCAAATACGAATTGCGCGTCGAGCCAAAGCGACAGGTGCAATTGCCAGAGCCTTGGCGTCGGTCGGGTCAAGCTGTTTTGCGATTTCATCCAAAAATTCTGCGTCTTGCCTGAATAGTTCGGCTTGACGGGCGAGAATCGGCGCGATATCTCGCTGTGAAATTTCGTTGACTAGCGGCAGAAGTTTGTTTCTGACTTGGTTTCGCAGAAACTTCATCTCTGCATTTGTCGGATCATCAACAAAACAAATTTCAAACTCACGACATAGTTTTTCGGTTTCACTTCGCCGTAAATTCAGAATCGGATGACTCTTGTTGTGTTGCATTCCGGCAAGCCCCTGCAAGCCTGCACCGCGCAATAAATTGATCATCAGTGTTTCTGCCTGGTCGTCGGCGGTGTGTCCCGTCGCGATATTTTTTGGCAACACCGAATATCGTGCGTCGCGGGCACGAGCCTCAAGATTTGCTCCGGGTTCAACTTTGATCGTCTTGCTGACAAATTCGGCGCCAAGTTGTTCGGCGAGTGAGGCGACGATCTTTGCCTCTTGGTCTGAACCCTCGCGAAGAGAGTGGTCGACATGAAATGCGGTTACTTCGCAGCCATTCAAGACTGCGAGTAGAAGCATCGCCATGCTGTCCCTGCCACCAGAGACCGCGCAGTCGAGTTTTGAGCCATTTGCCCCAAAGTTGCAGCGCGCCAAGAGATCATTGGCAAACTCACTGGCTTTTAGTTTGGCAAATAGGGCATTCATCGGCCCGGGCCGATTATTTCTGGGCTTGTCGCTGGCGACGATTCGGGTATTTCAGCGCCGTAACTGACTTCAAATATCCGGCCACCAAACCGATCAGCGCACCGATGCCGGCGATCAACAAACCTGCACCTAACCACCAGTGCCAAACAACTGCAGAAATCATCGCCGTAATGTTAGCGATTATTTGATTGTTGAGCGAATCACGCGCCAAGTTCTTTTGTGTGTTCAGGCGCCGAAATTTGTCGCGGCGCCGAATCAATGTTCGATATTTCGGTCAATTCAGCCGATGTCACGCCCACGTCTTTAAATTTGCGCAAGGTTGCCAACATGCGACCTTCGATTGAGCCCACCATTTTGTTGTAGGCACCGATGGCTGTCTCGAGACCGCGTCCTGTCTTTTCAACGCTTTCAAGCACCGTGTCTACGCGCTCATATAGTTCGCGACCGAGTGCCGCGATTTTTTCGGCGTGTTCGGCGATCTGAAATGCCTGCCAACCTTTTGCGACGGCAAGAAGCAAAGCCAAAAGGTTTACAGGCGAAGCAATCAGCACTCTGCGCTGCATCGCAACTTCGAGCAAACTACTGTCGCTACGCAATGCGTCAGCCAAAAAAGACTCGCCAGGAATAAACATGATCACATACTCGGGCGAACGTTCGAACTGCTCCCAATATTTTTTGTCGGCCAAAACTTTGGCGTGTCCGGCCAAAGCCTTGGCGTGTTCACTTAGTAGTTGTTGACGCAATGTCGTATCTGAAGTTTCTTGCGCCTTCAAGTATGAATCGAGAGGCGTCTTCGAGTCGATAACGACGCAACCATCGTTAGGCAATTTGATGACCGCATCTGGACGCTGTGTTTTGTCGTTGCCGGTGACGGTCGTCTGCTCGAAGAAATCGCAATATGGCAACATGCCGGCGAGTTCAATGACATTGCGCAGTTGTTGTTCGCCCCATGCACCGCGGGCACTGGTTGATTTGAGCGCCGACTGCAACGCAGAGGTGGTCTGATTCAATGTGTCGATTTGCCTGCTGATTGTTTCGGTTACACCGACGGTATTTGTGTAGTTCGACTGCAGAGAAGAAACAGCACTACGAAGTTCGTTCATTTGAGTTGCAACCGGGTCGAGAAGATTCTTGGTCTCAGAAGTCAATGTCTGCGTGCGTGCCTGGTATGTGCGATCAATTTGCAAGTTGACATTTTCGAGGGCTTGCTGAGTAGCTTTGCCGACTTGTGCATCGACCGCAGTTTTAACCGCGTCGATAAGCGCCGTTTGATCAAAATTTTGTGGAGCCACAGAAATGTTGCCGGCACCATTTTGACGAAACAACAAAACTCCAAGGCTGGCTACTGCTACAACCAATAAACCGACGATTAGTTCCATCATCACAGTGTGGCACGGGGGTGTCGCTAGATTGACCGTATGGAATCGCAGAAAATTGTCGATAGCCCTGTTGGTTGGGTGCAAGATCACATTCGCTCTTATGTCGAAAGCAACGGCAAAGAGGGCCACATTTGGCGTGGTGTTCCGACTTTGTTGTTGACTACTACTGGTCGAAAGTCGGGTGAACTTCGCCGCACGGCGTTGATTTACGGTCGCGACGGCGAAGATTTCGTTCTCGTGGCGTCAAAGGGCGGTGCACCGAAAAATCCTTTGTGGTATGAGAATCTCGTCGCTAACTCAAAAGTGACCGTTCAGGTTGGCGCCGAGATTTTTGATTGTGAGGCCTCCACATATCAAGAACACGGTGCGGCCGGTGAACACCGTCAAAAAGTGTGGGATTCACTAGTCGCCGTTTGGCCAGGTTTCGCAGAGTATCAAACCAAAACCTCTCGCCGCATTCCGCTGGTGCGGTTGAAAAAAGTCAGCTGATTTTTTTGCCGGCGCCGAGCAATAACGCCGCGCCCGCGAGTGGAACATAAGCGAGCAGCACACCAACGAGCGGCAACAATTTGGCTTCGGCGACGAGCCACGCGATTGGCAGTAAAAAAAAGATATTGATCGCGCCGACGCTAAGCGAAATCGGCAAGTGTCGATTGATTTTCTTGCTCATGTGTTGGTAGGCGTGGGTGCGATGGGCGATGTAGACACGTTCTAGTGAAATCAGCCGTCGCAACAAAGTGACCGTGGCATCGGTGACGAATACTCCGAGCAAAATAATTGTCGACCATGCGATTAGCGGTTCGTCTTTGGCGACGACGAGCGAGATCGCGCCAAGTGTGAACCCGATAAAGCCGCTTCCGACGTCACCAAGAAATATTTTTGCTGGCGGCAAATTGAAATACAAGAAACCAACTACGGCAGCGGCGAGCACGGCAAAGACAGCCCAAAGATCTGATTCTGATTTCATGAACAAAAAAACCGCAATTGCTACAGAAGTTGAAAGTGTTTGAATACCCGTGATCAGATCGATGCCATCCATGAAATTAAAAAGATTGAGCATCCACACCAGATAAATCACGGCTGTGATGTTGCCGACGACGCCAAAGTCGATTGTTGATTCGAAAAATGGCAGTGCGGGCAAGCCGCCCATGAGCCATACAGCAGCTATCGCGCAGAGAAAATGGCCGATGAGGCGCCACTTCGCCGAAGTTACGAGCGTGAGATCGTCAAGTCGTCCAATTATCGCAATGATAAGACCCGGCAAAACCAGGCTGAACAAGACGCGATTTGTAACGGTGTCGTTGAGGCAAAGCACAAGCATGCCGACACAAAACGCAATGACGATCGCTATTCCTGCGCCGCGCGGGGTGGGTGAGATATGCGAGCTTCGTTCGTTGGGGATGTCGAGCTGATTTTTTTGAAGTGCCATTTTTCGAACAATTATCGTTGAAACAAAACTTATTATTGTGACCAGCAAAATCGATAAGACGATCATTTTTTTCTGCTTTGAAACCATTCGACGGTTGCGTCGATTTCGCTTTGCAAACTAAATGGCGGGTTCCATCCAAGTTTTTGCTTAGTTCGAGAAATATCCAGTTGAAACGAGCCGCATAGTCCGTCGTAGGCACGAGGTTTGCCGATGATTTGGCTGCCCAATCGCAAGATCGGTAGCGGAACTTTCACGAGGCGCGCAGGTTTGTCCATTGATGTTGCGATTGCTTTCAGCAATTCGGTGGTTGAAACATCATGGCCGTCAGAAACATTGAAGATTTGATTTTTCGCGGCGGTGTTGGTTGCGCAAGTTTCGATGATGTCGAGCAAGTTTCGCACGCCGACCAAACTGCGCAAGTTTCGTGCGCTGCCGAGAGGCAAAGGAGTGCCGCTTTTGACCCATTTCAACATCGACAGAAAGTTCGCCTTTACTTTAGGTCCGTAGACAAGCGGCGGTCGAATGATCGTGTATGTCAGCCGACCCTCGTTACCGATCTCTCGCAGGGCATCTTCGGCGGCAACTTTTGAAGCCGCATACGGCGAAGTTGAAATCAGTTCGTCATCGACGCTGAATGGTTTGCCGAATTTGCTTTGATCACCATAAATAACCGAGGTACTGATAAAAATCATGTGTCGACTATTTTTCGCTGTTTGTTCGGCGAGAGTCTTGGTTAAATCTGTGTTTATCGTCTTGTAAATTTCGCCATCGGTCGCTTTGGACGAAATATGGGCTCGACCTGCCAAGTGAACCAGCACTTCGCAGTCATCGATTTGCTTGCGCCACTCGCGGTTAGACGCAGTTATTTCTCGAGCGTTAATAGTTGAAACTTCGTGGCGATTTTTGAGAAATGGCACAAGGTGTGAGCCGATGAATCCAGTTGCTCCAGTGACAAGAATTTTCATGATGTATAAAACGAATCGTAAACGCTGTTGGTTTGATTGATAATGATTTCGTTGGCAAATTGAGTTTCTGCCTTTCGCCGATTTTCGGCACCCATCCGATTGCGCAGATCTGGGTCGTTGATCAAGGTTTCGATTGCCATCGCGAGCGAGCTGGCGTCTCGAGGTGGCACCAGCAAGCCGTTTATAGAGTGTTGGACGACTTCTCGGCATCCGGTCACATTTGTGGTGACTATTGCTCTACCTACTGATGCAGCTTCAATCAACGATTTTGGAAGACCCTCTCGATACGACGGCAGGCAAACTATGTGGCTGTTCGTGAGCAACGCGGCAATGTCTGTTCGTGCACCCAACCAGGTGACGTACTTTGAAGTTTTTAGCTCTGCAAGTTGACCAGAAGAAAGTGAAGTTGGGTTGCCCGAGTCGACATCACCAACCAACAAAAATCGTACGGTTTCAAATTTTGCATTGACGAGCTTTGCCGCTTCAATAAATTCGTTCACACCTTTGTCGCGCAACAATCGAGCCACCATTATCACGCACACTGGTTCGGGTGGTTCTGGCGATGATGCAAACTTGTTGATGTCAACGCCCGCGCCTTTGATCAGGGCAATGGCGTCTTGCTTTGCGAAGTTGCCAGCAATCAGGTTGGTGAAATCGTCTTGATTTTCGATGATTACACGGCTGTTTTTGCGACTCAATACGAATCTAATCAAAGTTTTTAGGATCGGTCGCAAAATGCGTGCCCTATTGTCTTGCGAAGTAAACACATAACCCATGCCCACTGGGGCATTCACTATGTTGCGCACACCGGCCAATTTTTCAGCCAGAGAACCCAGCACAACCGGTTTCAATGCAACGTTGTGAATCACATCGGGATTTATCTTCTTTAGAACTCTACTTAGTTTGAGAATTGTGGCAATTTCTTTCAGTGGATTGAGACCGCGACGCGAGAATTCAAAATTTTCTACTTCTATTCCGAAATGCTGAAACTCTTTTGCCGTCTCTCGACACCTGGTTACGACCGTAACTTTGTAGCCGGTGTTTACCGCAGCCTTTGCTCGATCCAAAAAGTGCGACGCGAAAAACCAGTCTTCGGTTATGACATATGCGAGATGTCTAGGTTGGCCAAAACTATTCATGTTTTGGCGAAATCGCGATCAATTTTCTGTAGTCCGCTGGTATTGCGTTTGGCTAGCCCGAGAAGTGCAAGCACGCCCATTGATGACAAGAACGGCAGATTTTGCCTGGTTGAATTGAAATCGGTCTGAGCCGCGAGACCCAAAAAGAATGTGAACGAGAGAAAAACTTGGACTCTCATCAATGAAAACTCAAGTTTTTGCGAAAGCAACGTGATGACAAAACAAATTGGAATCAAGAACGAGTCGACAAAGATAAGCCGTAACGAAAGCAAGTCAGACACCGACATGTCTACAGTTCGGTCATCAAAGGCCAAAAATTGCAAGCCAACCAAGTTGGAGAAAAACCTCCACCAGGGGTCTTGATCAAAAATCTGTGGGGCGACAATGGCGTTGCCATCTCTGAGATTACGACCGATTATGAACCCATATCCTCCGAGGGTGAAGGCCAAAAATGCGATAGTTGTGAGCGCAAGATAGATGCGTTTGAAACTGAATTTTTTGAACAACTTGACCATTAACCACCCAAAGATGAGTGAGACCGCGAGATGTGGTCGCAGCGGAAGCAACAGCAATAGTGACAACTGCTTCAAGTAGATGTTCGAGCCGAGAAAAAAATAAGTCGCTGCGAGTGCAATTTCGAGGTCGCGCAACCCGAGAGTTGACAGAAAAATGAACAGAGGCCCGGCAAAGAATATCGCTTGATACAGACGCACACGCAGACCGTTGTCTTCAAGAAACTTGACGCACACTCGATAAACGAGCAACAGACAGACTGCCTGAAGAAACTTGGTTGCGAGAATCGGTTCGATACCAAAGACATTCAAAATTCGCACGGGCACGATGATCAAATAACGATCAGCAACAAACTGTTGAGGAGACAGAAGCAACCCGTTAGTCAGCAATCGTTCGTACATTTCAAGTTGAGTTTGCTGATCAGATGAATAGAAGTTGACTTGGTCGGCGCCAAATTTATATCGGATTGCAATCACCGCGACGACCCATGAAACAACATACAACGACGAATAGATACTGAATTTGCCGCTTTGTCTTGCAATTAACAGTAAGACGAGGCCGAGCACCAGAGTTTGCGACAAATACAACAGCATCAAACAAACCTCGCGATCCACTGCCATTTGCCGTTGAGTTTCTGTCGCAAAGTTCGTGACGAGTCGTGACTCCAAATGTCGATACGTGGAATCTCAAGAGGGCGGGTTCCAACTTCGTAGACGCCCCAGTTGCTTGTTGCCGCAAATTCAAAACCAATCTCTGATGCGATTCGAAGCACATCTTGGTTATACGACCCATGTGGGTAGCTCAGAGTTGTTACGTTTTTTTGAATCGCCTGTTCAAGCCAGTCTTTACTGTGGCGCAAATCTTCGGAGATTTCTGGCTCTGACAGTTGGGCGAGATGTGAATGTGCGTGGCCGTGGCTACCGATTGTCACGCCTTCTAATTTGCTCAGTTCGATTAGCTGTTGTGGGTCGAGATATTTTGAGTCGCCTGAAGTGATATTCGCCGAAGACACAAACACGGTGAACGGCAAGTTTTTCTCGCAGAGAATTTTTGCTGCAATTGTCAAAGTATCCTGGTATCCGTCATCAAAAGTTATTGTCACACCGCTGCCATAATCGTGAGTGAGCGGCACCACTTTTAACCCGTCTTCTTGGTTGAGTCGTGAGAGCAAATCGACATGATGCATGAAACTACGCTCTGAGAGCGAATAAGTATTTTGCTCAGTAGACGCAGTAGATACGTCTCGGCCGACTGAGTGATACATCAATACACGACGATTAGTGCCATATTCTGAATTTTTGACTTGTGCTGAACTGACGAATTGAGCGAGACGATATTTCAACTGGTTCATTTTGTGATCAGTCCTTCAGTGATTCTGAAGTCGCAAGCCGGAAGTTAAAAAGTTTTGCGATACCTGATTAGTCTACCGACAATTGGTTGCACGAAGAATGGAGACCCGAGCTCCCATTCGCCAACGTATTCAACTTCGGTCGCGCCCGTGCCGTGTTTGAAATCATAGACACCTTTATTATTTATCGGGTCGATGCCGCTGAGGTCGTAAATATCGACACCTTGCTCAGCACAAAAATTTAAAAGTGACCAAGCCGTCACATATGAAGAGTATTGCTTGCGACCCTTTGGAGATACCGCGGCGAAAATATCCCACGCTTTTCGCCCAAACCTCAGGGCACCTCGAATTGCCAGAAGTTCGCCGGTCTCATCGTCGCATCTAAAGACATACAGATCATTTTTGCAGTGATGAATCAGTGATTTGATTGACTCGTCACCAGGAATCTCGCCGGAGTCGGCTAAATCTTTGTAGTCGGACAAATTTTTATAGAGATCGGCAATTTCTTGACTGGAGACTTGGGTCCAAATATATGGTGTTTGATTTCTACTCTCGCCACGACGCAGATTACGTGCCCAATTCGCCGAAAGATCATTTCGTCTTGTTGTCTCATCTGCTTGAAGTGAGTAAGTCAGACTGAATCCGGACGAGAGTTTTGTTCTGACGCGTCGCCATTGACTATTGACCAACGATTTTTCGACTGCCTGATTTGTTTTCTCCAATATGTTGAGTCGAACATAGATTCGAGAACTGTTCGTCAATCGTCGAATCGTCGTCACAAATTCGCCGCCGATCTCGTCGATTTCGCCGGTTGGTCCACCAGGAATCCAAGCAATTGATGTCCCAAGAACAGTCTTATAAAGCACCTGTGCATAGCAGCGACCTGTCTCGCTGATCAGTCGAACTGATTTCCAACCAAAATCTGCTCGATGACGAGCCCAGTTCGAACCCTGAAATACGCACGCACCGCTCAGCGTGCGCAATTGTTCATCCCACTGATCGTCGGTGCCGACCCAAGCCGTCCATTTTGTTGCCGATCTCATTTGAAATTAAACAACCAGACTTGACTGTAAAAATCTGGGGCACACGACAAAATCGAGTCAGGCAGGTCTGGCCAAGTCATTAATGTGACGCGATTTTTGCGAGCGATCTTCGCCAGTTTTCGTTTCAAATTGTGGTTCGCATAAATCGGCAATCCATATGGGCAGGTGTTAATTGGAAGCTCGTTGAATATCAGCGTTGCGCCTACCGCAACTACCTGTGGCTGCAACTTCAAATACAAATCGCGCCGACGGGCTATCTCGACACTTTCATTCAAATCTTGCAAAACGCTCACGCTGTGGCGATTGGGGTTTGGTAGCCCCGGAATAATCGTTTCGGCAAGTGCGTCGCGTTGTGGAAGTTGCGAGCCCGAACTGATGTAACGAGTTAAGCGCGACAGAGATTGCGCGATGTTAACGACCGGAATCTTGGTAAACGATTCGAATTTCGAGAGCCATCGCAACATCTTGCTTCGACTCGAAATTGACGACTCGTCATAGGCCAATTGCGCTTCAATTTCTTCTTCGCGCATAGACGTCGTCAGAATCGCACCGTTGTATACGTTCAGCGTTTTGCGAAAACTGGTGATTCCAAATTTTTCACGCTGGCCAAGTAGTTGATTTGTCTCATCGCGACTTAATAATCCATGGGCGTTGTCTTCGATTATTGTGGCACCCGTTCTTCGTGCAAAATCTCTGAAGACATCCAAATCTTGTGCAAAACCGAAGTAGTTCACCGCGACGATTGCTTTTATCGATTTGTGTGTATCGACGCCCGTTAAATTTTTTGGTTTAAGCGATTTGTCAACATCGTAAAAATCATGGGTTGCGCCAAGCGTGGCAACGGCTGCGAGCACGTCCCGACAAATGAAACTCGGCAACATCACGCAGTCACCAGGCTTTACGCCTGCGTAGCGCAGTGCATCACGCATGGCAAAGCGCCCGAGGCTGAAATATCTCTGTGTCGTCATCTTTGTTTGTTTCTAGAAAGGCTTCTGATGAACAAAATAAGAAGCGCCGGATAAATCTTGAAGACGAACGGTGAGAGACCCATTGACTTCATGAATCTTCTCAGAGCCTCACTGGGTTGGTTGTTCAATTGTCGACCAGCGCCGTATTCGGCGATTGCCAAGCGATGCCGTTGTCTTATTTTTTCTTTCAACGAATTTGGCCGTTGCAAAAAGTGCTTGCGTAGTACAACCATTTCGCTCGACAAGTTTCTTAAAACGGCACTGCTTGCGCTGTTGGCGAGGCGATGAAATTCTCCCAAAACTTCGGGAATAAAGACGACCGTTGGTCTCTTGGCGGCAACGCGCAACCATAGGTCGTAATCTTCGGCAGTGACGATCAATTCAGACTCATCGAAACCATTGACTGATCGAAGCAATTTTGTTTCGATAAATGTGGCCGAGGTAGAGATGCAATTGCCCCGAAACAAAAGAGACTCGTAGCTTGAGCGTTTCGCTGGTCCGTACATGATCTCGCGTGTTGAGAGGTCGCTATTTATCCAGAGCTCTCCGTGACAGACAAATTGTGCCCCACCTTCCGCAGACGCAAGGCACTTTTCAAGTTTCTTCGGATACCAATTGTCGTCAGAATCTAGAAAGGCGACAAATCGACCTTGTGCCGCCTCGATACCGCGGTTGCGTGAAGCTGCAATGACTCCGTTGTTTTTGAAATTGATCAGTTTAATTCTGGTGTCTTTAAATGACTCGACAACTTCGATAGTCGTGTCGGTCGAGAAGTTGTTGACTACCAGTGCTTCCCAGTTCTCAAAAGTTTGTGCGACTACAGAAGCGAGCGCCCTTTTCAAAAGTTTTGCATGATTGAAAGTCGGAATTACTACCGAAATAGTTGGTTGGCCCAAAATCATTTTGGTTCAAACCACTTTTGACAAGCAACTAGCAGGCGATCAATCTCGGTTTCAAGAGATGTGCTCGGTGAGAAGCCGGTCGAGCGCAACTTGTCCGAATTGTAAACGAAAGTCGCTGGCAAGTTTTCTGGAGGCGCCCCCTGAACAATGAGTTCTGGTTTGTATCCGAGGATTTTGGCGCAGCGAGATGCGATTAGTTCTGCCATTTCTTTGACCCTGATCGTTGCGTTTCCACCCAAGTTGAATGTTGTATCGCCTAGTAGGTCACTTGACATGAAGAGACTGTGGTGAATCGCGTTGCAAACATCGGTGAAAGGAATAAAGTTTCGACATTGAAGTCCGTGAGATTTCAGCGTCAAGACTTTTTTTTCGACCGCCTGTCGACAAAGATCGTTGGCGATAATTTGCCAGATTTTGGCATCCTGCGACATTGGCGCACCAAATCCGTTGGCGTTCCTCAAACTCAACCCTTCTATGCGCCCGCCTTTATGGGCCGACGTGACGATTTTTTCGGCCTCTAAGTGTGTTTGAGAGTATGCATCATTGGCGCTCGTGTTGGTCGATTCGGTGATTGTGCCGTGAAGGTCTGTGCCATAAACCTGAATCGTCGACAAGTAGACAACTCGCGTATTTTTTGGGCATTGCTCGACAACACGTTGCGTATATTCGGTGTTGACCAGCTTCGCCTTGACTGGTTCGGCACGTGATTCAAAGTCGGTCATTGCCACGAGATGCACCACATGAGTTATGTCGTGCAACATCTCTTTAACAGATCGCATATTTTCAAAATCGATTACGAAAGTTTCAGCTTGCGGCGCCCAGACCGGCGAATTTTTCTTGAAACGAGAGGCGAGTCGAAGTTTGACCTGCGGGTCTTGTCCAAGAATCGCCGCTAATCGTCCGCCGAGAGTGCCAAACCCACCCGTCAGAAGGACACGATGGGTCATCGATGAACTAATTGCCAGTTGTATGGAAAGTATTCATCACGCGGGTCGCGTCGGTGAATTTCAGTTGGATCATGGGGGATGCTCGCGCAGTTTGCGACCACTGCCATTTGAGTACCGACGCCTTTGAAACCGTTCCAAACTCTTTTAGGAACGGTAACCAGCCAGTAGTTCTCTTCGCCCAAAAATAGTTCTTGAACTTCGCCCCGTGTCGGACTTTCGGGACGATCGTCGAACAACACGAACTTGATTCGCCCAAATGGCACCGCATAATTGAGCACCATTTTGTCGTGGTAGTGCCACGCTTTCACGGCGTCTGGGAATACGCACGAAAAATAAATTTCACCAAACTCTTGAAAATGAGGGTCGGATGATTTGAGCATGTGCATCACCTTTCCGCGTTCGTCGGCGATCTGCAAAAGCGGTGTGATTATTACTCCATCAATCATGTCGATTTCTCCATATATTTTTGAATTTGCGATTCTGAAAGAGCTCTTATTTGGCTTCCATCGTGCGCTTGGCGATACCACGAAACCGTATTGATCATGGTCTGTTTGAAGTTCCATTTCGGAAACCAATTCAATTGCGAATTAGCCTTTTCACAATTTAGGTGCAACAATCCGGCTTCATGCATCTGTTGCGGGGCTTGCTCAATATTGATTTCGCCCGATCCCCAGATGTCAACGGCTTGTTTTGCGACATCCAAGACGCTGTATTTGTCGGACTCTGCGGGACCAAAGTTCCAGGCGCCGTTGAATTTGGCCGGCGAACTAAGCAGGTTGTCGGCGATCTGAATGTAACCCGAAAGCGGTTCAAGCACGTGTTGCCAGGGTCGAGTTGCGTTCGGGAATCGCAACACAATTGGTTGATTTTTTGAAAGCGCACGAACACAGTCTGGGATAATTCGGTCTGCCGCCCAGTCGCCTCCACCGATCACATTTCCGGCTCGAACCGTTGCGCCACCGAAATTATCTCGCTTTGCCAAAAAAGATTCAAAATATGAAGAGAAAACCAACTCAGCGGCAGCCTTCGATGCACTATACGGGTCTCGACCGCCAAGTTCATCGGTCTCTTTGTAACCGCGACTTACTTCGATGTTTTTGTAGCACTTGTCGGAAGTGACGAAGACCAGAGCACGCACCGATTCTGTTTTATTGACGGCCTCCATTAGGTTGATCGCGCCACCGATATTCGTGTCGTAAGTTGTTTTTGGGTCGGCATACGAGCGTCGCACGAGTGCCTGCGCCGCCAGGTGAAAAACGATTTCTGGTCGTGACTGCCGCACAAATTTCATCAAGTGATCGGCGTCTCGAATATCGCCATTTTCGTGGTTGATTATTTTCTGTAAGTCAAGTTGCGAGTAATGACTCTCGTTACTTTCGGGGGGCAGTGCATAACCAAACACTTCGGCGCCAGCCGAATGTAACCAAAGCGACAACCATGATCCTTTGAAACCGGTATCGCCAGTAATGACCACTCGCTTACCCTTCAAATTGTTTACTGCTTCGGTTAGCGAACCCATGGTGCCTTGCCAGTCTTGAACATTTGATTTAATAGTTCCCAGTCACGGTAGGTGTCCATGCATTGCCAAAATTCGTCGTGCGCATACATGTCCATTTGCTTGTCATGAACAATTGATTGAATTGGTTCTTTTTCAAAAACTAGATCTTCACGAGGATCCAGATAATCGAATACACCAGGTTCGCAAACAAAAAATCCACCAGAAATTCGACCACCCGAGGCCTGAGGTTTTTCATTGAATCCGACCACGTTATTTGCATCGTCGACCTGCAATTCGCCGAAGCGACTGGGTGGTCGAACACCAGTCACGGTCAAAAGTTTTTTACCAGATCGATGATGTTCGACCAACTTGTTGATGTCGACATCGCTGAGCCCATCACCATAACTGAGCATAAATGTCGATTCGCCAAGAAGAGACTTAACTTTGCGCAGACGAGAACCGGTCATTGCTTCAAGTCCTGTATCGGCCATTGTGACGTTGCAGTTGACGCTGTTTATCACACCGGTGAAGCTATAAACGCTCGCAAGTTCGGATTGACTTTGAAGTTTTTCAATTTTTCCATTTTGTTGCCTAAAAAAATCGACGACGGTCTCAGACTTGTAGCCGAGGCACAAAACAAAGTCTGTGTAACCAAACGATGCGTAGTAGCCCATCAAGTGCCAAAGAATCGGCATCTGACCTACCTTGATCAAGGGTTTTGGAATATCGTCGGCGACATCACGAATTCGGGTTCCGAACCCTCCGCAAAGAAGAACAGTCTTCACGCGTAGGCAGCCTTGTCGGCAAATATTTTGGTCGGGTCATACCTGCGAACTGGAGAAGACAAATTGTTGATGTAGTCGGTAGTTGCATTCGTTTTGCCGGGTCCTGTCGTGATCAAAATGCGATTTTTGATTTGGCAAAAAACGTTGAATGTGAGTGTGATGCGTTCTGCGGGAGGATTAGGTGAGTCGCTGATCTCGCAACAAATTTGGTCCGATTCAAGGGCCGCATGATTGGGCAACAGACTGGCGACGTGACCGTCGTTTCCCATTCCAAGCAGACAAAAGTCAAACATATCGATTTGCCTAATTCTACTTGCGTAGTGAATAGCTGCTTCTTTTGGTGATAAGAGTGCGTCCGTTGAGAAAACGCGGCCATGATTCTCGCCCAACGAACTTTTTAGAATTTTGATGATCTGTAGATCGTTTCGTCGAGGATCGCCGTGCGCGACACATCTTTCGTCTGCAAGAAACCAATTTACATTTCGCCAGTTTGCATCTTCGAGGCGCAAGAATTCAAGAGTTTGCGAAATTGAATTACCGGCGGCAATGATCACGTTAGAAACGCTATTTTTTGTCAGGCCAGCATCGATTAGTTCAGTTATTTGGGCTGCTGTTGTGTAAAACGCTTCTTTATCGGTTTCAAAGATTTGAACTCTCGAATCTTTTGAAGAGAAGTCACCCTTGACTGCCACCGCTCAATTCTAGATTGACGCTTCAACAAAGTTCAGATTTGCAACAGACTCTTCCACTTGGCAAGGCTTGGGTCAAGATTAAAAAACTCAAGAGGATCGACATCAGGTTTGAATTTGTCAATTTGCGCAAGTGCCGTTTCTAATTCGGTCGAGGTTCGAACGGTCTGTAGCGTCGAGCTTTCAAGCAGCGGGCTCAGATTAAAAGACATCGGGTCGAGACACTGTATGACTGGAATTCCAGCACAAACACCATCAATCACCGCTGACGTTATTGCACTGCAATACAGCACATCTGCCTGACCAAAAAATTCAGAGAGATCTTTTTTGCCCGATACAAGTTCGGCGTCAAACATCAAATTATTTAGCGATTGACTCCAATGTGGCTTGAGTAATATTCGAAACTCGCTCGGCCGTCTTGCGACAAGTTCTTCCAAAAGTTTCATTTGGGCTCGTGTCGCCGACTCTAGATAATCAGTGGCAACAAGAATGGTTAAAGGCCGAGATACTTTCGGCACAACCCGTTTTTTGGACAAGTGCAGATACATCAATGCCTCTACCTCAACGATCTCGCCTTTTGGATAACCGGATGCAATCAGGGAAGATTTCGCAAGTTCTCCGTTGACCGCAATGCAGTCTGGTCGTGGCATCGAACTTTGTGCCTGAAACTGCCTTGAATCTGACATCAGTCGCAAGTCCCAAAACCGAATTGTTGAGTGAGCGACCCCAACGAGATTGCCGTGGCGGTATTTACGCCACAGATAGATCAGAGCCATTTCCCATGGTTGATTCTCGATCAGATAGACACCGAGTTTTTGTTTTGGCATTGCTGCGATCAACGCCTCAAGGCGATTGAATCGCAAACAATTGATCAACGCTTCATATCCACGCATCGAGTTCAGCCATTCGTGTCTGAAGAGTGGCCAGAAATTTATGCCGGTTAGCGAGTCATTGAATGCGTTTCTGAACTTTTTGCCTGGAATAGAACCTAAAAATAGTTTCAGATGGTCAAATAGCGTTTGCAATATTATTTTCGGGCTTATTTTTGAGTCTGTAATTTCGTGACTGTGTTTCGGATGATGATTAAAGTCAGCAAGAAGTAAACGTGCAGCCTTTAGCTCGGCGTATTTGTGTTGATCAACAAGGTTGTGTCGCCAATTGATCTTTGTCCCCTCTAATTCGTCGACTAGAGCCGACCAATATTGTGAGCCGAATTTTCGATCAGAAGCTACTGACTCGGCAAATCGATACCAATAATCAAAAAAAGTTATCTCGGCGTCACGATTTGAGTTCGGCTTGGGGGATTTGAGAACAAATGCAGTTTTGATTTGTGCGGCCAACGCCAATATCGCCAAAATTGGGCGCGGAACACATGATTTTATTGCCGAGCGTCGTAAAATATTGTCGTTAACTTTTTTGATTTCAACTATTTCAATCTTTACATGTCGCGCGTGTGCGATACTGCGAAAAACTTTTATCGTGGCTCTATTGTCCGAATGGACAACCAGTTTTGAAATATTGTTTTCATCGACAATCTCGTTGAGCGCGAATAGTTTCGCCAAGTTATTAAGTTGGGCCGACTGGGTGTATGGTCGCGAATGAAATTGAGTCATCCAGAAATATTCGAAGTCAGGCCTCAAGAGATGACTCGTATTTTGATCGGCAATCGTCGAATTACCAACGTCGGCTATAAAACGCAATATCTTGTCTCTCAAGAAAGAGCCGTTTTTTTCGACAATCGAACAGATTGAATCAGCTTTCGTGTTGCTGTCGGCGAATTGTCGCCACAGCAACAATGATTCAGATTTAATTTGGCAAGGTGAGTCAGAATCCCAGATCGTTAATACATCGGAAGATCGACCAAGCAGGTTAAACATCAATCGTTCAGTTTGCGGCAGTTTTCATCAGGCGTTCAACCTCGGCAATATCTGACGGAACATCGACCGCATGGGTTCTATATTCGGTTCTTTGCATTCTTATCTGGATGCCGTGCTCCAGAAATCTCAACATGTCCACTGATTCGTTTATTTCAAGTGGTGTAGGTGCCAGTTCGGTGAACTTTTGCAATGCCTGGCGACGAAACGCGATTAGCCCAAGTTGCTTGCCCGATGGTCGTTCGATGCCGTCTTGTGAAACAGGAATCGCCGCGCGCGACATATATAAGGCATCACCCTTCAGATTCATTACTACTTTCACGCAATTCGGACTTGCGAATTCGCCCGGCTGAATGTCGGCGTAAAGGTTCACAACATCGAGACCTGGTTGCTTCGAGAAAGGGCGTAAGACATCGGACAACATTCTCGGGTCGGTCATAGGCTCGTCGCCCTGAACCATGACGACGATGTCGTATTTTGATTTTTCAAGTTGCTCTAACTTTGTTACCGCTTCGGCGCATCTGTCTGACGCACGCTCATGGGTATTGCTGGTCATTACGGCTTTGAATCCAAGTTCTTCAATGTGGTCGATGATTTTCTGGTCACAAGTTGCAACCGCTACCTGGTCGACCTCTTTGCACCTCAGTACGCGCTCAACAATGTGCTGAAGCATTGATTTGCCGAGAATCATCGCGAGAGGTTTGTCGGGAAATCTTGTGCTCGCAAGACGGGCAGGTATCAACGCAAGAGTTTTCACTTGATAACTTTCTTTTCGCGTAAGGCTGCAACCATCAGGGCACTTGCTTCGCGCTCCATGCTGTCTCGAGTTTCGCGGGCATAAGTGCCCATGTGGGCGGTCATCTGAACATTTTCTAATTTACTTAGTGGGCCAAAATATGGCTCTTGTTCAAAACAGTCGAGAGCAGCACCCGCTATGTGTCCAGACTCTAGTGATGCGAGTAATGCATCTTCATCAATCAACCCTCCGCGCGAAATATTGACAACGTATGAGCCCGGCTTCATAAGTTGAAGTTGTTGTTCACCAATCAGATAGCGGGTTTCTTGGCCGTAAGGAACATGCAAACTCAAAATGTCCGCTGACTGGCACAACGCCTCAAGCGAGCAACGTTCGAACTCGTTGGTCATGCAATGTGGGTCGCAGACCAAGATCCGTGCGCCAAATGCAGAGGCGAGTTTTGCGACTCTTTGGCCGATGCGACCGAGGCCGACAATGCCAAGAGTTTTTGTCTCAAGCAACGAGCCCATTTGGCCCTGCCAAGTGTTTGATCTGATTTTGCGATCAGTTGAAGTTATGTTTCGCAATAAACCAAGAATGTGACCAATTGTCAGTTCGGCAACCGCAGCGGTCGGTGCGTCTGGTGTATTGAGAACTGTTATTCCCAACTTACTTGCGCACGATAGGTCGACACTGTCGAGACCAGTGCCGACTCGGGCGATAACTTTTAAAGATTTCGCCGACTGCAAAACTTTTGCGTTGAGTGATTCAAGTCCCGCAATCAGTCCAACAGTCTCGCTGTCGAGTAGTTCAAGAACTTGCGCTTCTGTTAGTCGCGTTTTGAACGGGTTGAGTTTGACAGCGATCCCAGCTCTCTTGACTTCGTCGAGTTGCGAAAAATTGTTGAGATTAAATGTCGATGTGGAGATCAAAATTTGCAAAACGGTGCTCCCAAAAGGCTGACGATAACGCTAGTCGGCTAATAGTTGTATGACAGTTGCTATTGCCAAGATTGACGCAATGAATTGACGGCCTTTGAAAATTGAGAATTGTTGGGGTCGAAACTGATTATGTCTTTGATCGTTTCACCCCTAACTTGATTCCATTCATGATCGTCAACACTTTGTAAATAGTCCATGATTTCTTGAAATCGACTCTCGTCCAGTTGATGTGTCCAGAACCGACCATCATCGGGCAGTTCTGCAGGCCATCCAAACCTCAGCGCCTCGGCACCGATGATTTCGGCGTCCAGCATCAGTGCGGCAGTCTTCTTTCCGCGAGCGAGAGATTCATAGCCGAGTGTGCTGCTGGTGAATACGACAATTTCAGATTGATCAACTGCCGCGTAGCTCGAGGTCGAAAACTCACGATCCATAAAATCAAATTTGTAGCCGGTCAGTAGCGAGCGGTAGTAAGCCTCTTCTTGGCGTGGGTATTCGTGTTTTCCGATAATTGTGAGAAGAAGTTGGTTCTCGACGCAATAGTTGGCGAGCCACAAGATGGCTCTTTCGCGTCTTGAAATAATCTCTTCGTATTTAACAGGTGATTCTGGTTTGCTTTCGGGCATGATGAAGTCTCGTTTCTGATTTGGTCTATAGGTCGAGATGTACGCAACGGTTTTGACCTTGGGCCGTTGAATTGATACCAAATTATTTTTGAAACTACCGTGAACGATGACCTCACCGGATATGTATCTACGATATTTTTTGCCGATCGCAGATCCAAAGACGAACATCTTGTCGACTCGATTCGAGTGATCAGAAGTCGACGAAATCAATAAGCCGAATAAGTCGCCCCGTTCACTGCGTATTCCGTTTTGAATCAGCCAAATTTCAGCATCGGGGAATTCGTTTTTCAAAAGATAAAACGCCGGAAAATTGTCGATAAAAGTCAATATCAATTTTGGCTTCGCGGCCAAAATAAATTGCCGTGCATAATTCTTTGCGCTCAAGTCTCTATCGATTAAACACCTGATTGCAATAGGGATGTTGACTTCAGATTCGCGCAAGTCAAGAACTTGAAATTCACTTGAAGAGAAATAAGGGGTTATGACCTCGGCACCAGTTCTGAAATACAGCAAAACATTTTTTTTTGAGGGTGAGGCGAAGCGCCATTTCAGTTTTATCAGCGACCTAAATAGTCGCCAGAACTGCATCGTTATGCCCAGATCGATTCAAGGTCGGTCAATTGACTTGGCCAACGCAAGTTATATTCGGAGATAGCCGACTTGAATTCGCGAATCGCGTTGGTCGAACCAGTGTCGGCAATTTCTTTTGCAACACTTTTGTAGATGTCTTCTTCTGAACTTGAACTACTCGTCGTGAACGAAAAGCGTGACGTCGCCTTACCGGCTGAGATTTGGGTTCTCGGTAGTTTTTGACTTTTGAGAACGCGCTTGGTTCGTCGTGTAGTTTGTCGGCCTAAAAATATTTCTAGCTCGGTGAGTGTATTTTGAGGTTTCAGCACAGTGTTTTCAAATGACAAAACGAGTAGCGGCTGTTGTGATGCATTTATCGAAGCGATTGCTTTGATCATTTCAGTTTGCATGCGGGCGACCGACAGCAGCGCACGATCGGCGACCGAAGATGCCACAAATTCATCGGCCCAAGTTCTGGCAAACCAAGGAACTTTGACACCATCTACTTCGAACGACAATGTGAACTCACGGGCGCGTTCAAAAGTTGCCGTATAGTCGCGCACATTATTGAATAAGTGAATTGGATGGCGTACTACTTCGACCAGTTTCAGGCGCTGGCCATAAGACTCGTAGAGAATGCTCGAAACAGAAAGCAATTCATGCGAAGCAATAAGCAACGCAAGATTTTTGCTGCTTATCAGATCAGCGACTTTGTCGCCACCAGGATGAAAGAGTCGAGCCAAATATGCAAGGCTGCCGGGGTTGTTGCGGATGCCAGAGTCGTCGGCCCAGCGAAGATTGACTTCGCGCCCGATCAAGTTGTTATATTGCGATAAATCTGCATAAATTTTTAAGAACGCAGTCGCCGCGTCGGTGTCCATTTTTCCGGCTGCGTGGGCGATGCAAACATATTCATAGACATGTTCAACTTTCTTTTTTTCGACCCCGGTCATCGAGCCGATTAGTGATGTAACTACCGACTTACCACCACCCCAAAAACCATCAACAACGATGATGTCGTTGGTGAATGAGTTGAAATGTTTGAGGTCCAGGCTCATTGGCAAACTTTCGACAATGTTTTGGGTTTGCGAGTCAAAATATTGTTTGACTCACAAAAAGTTCGAATTTGAACTAACGAAAACCGGTTGTAGTGCAACGAGTCGGCAATCGCAACACCGGTTGGTCGAGCTCTATTGACAAGATCACTGAGATGTTCAAGCGAACCAAAACCACCACTGGCGATAACCGGAATGTCAACTCGTTTAGTTATTTCGGCGACCAACTCGCAATCAAAACCTTTTTTTGTGCCTTCCTGGTCGACCGATGTGACGAAGATTTCGCCAGCGCCCAACGCCGCACCAGTTTCTGCCCACTGAGCGACTTCAAGTCCAGTGCGTTCACGCCCATTATCGGTGTAAGCCTCCCACGTATTGGGGCCGGTTCGTTTCGCCTCTATTGACAGTACGACGGTGGATGAGCCCCAAACACAAGACAACCGTCGAATTAATTCGGGCTCTTTTACTGCTGCCGTGTTAATTGCGACTTTGTCGGCACCCGCGCGCAACAGGGTGCGGGCGTCTTCAACAGACCTAATGCCGCCGCCAACTGTGATCGGTACAAAAACATGTTCGGTTGCTCGCGAGACGACATCGACCAAATTATTGCGACCGTAGAGACTGGCAACTGTGTCCATATATATGATTTCGTCGGCTCCGTCTAGGTAATATTTCGCCGCGTGTGTTTGCGGATCTCCAACTATTCGCAACCCTTCAAGGTGGATGCCCTTGATTAAATTTGCACCTTTAATGTCGAGCCGGGCGATCAGACGCAGGGCAGTTTTAGACGTCGGCAACGCTATTTCACTTGGTGACGCAGTGACCATTGACCATCATTGTACGACCACAAATGTGGCGAGCGAAAAGAGTCGGCCAAATTGGCAAAGTATGCAGCATCGATATTTGGTTGTTCAAACATTTTTGACGCTTTTGGAAATTCTTTTTCGTTGATACTCAGATACGAAAAAATCTCATCAGCAAATCGAGTCGGGAACTCACCATCAAAGCGTTTTACGAGGGCGACACCCTCTTCACGATTGATGTCGCCAGATCTAATTTCTTGAGCGGCATCGTAAGTGGCTCGGCCGATTCCATACTTTATAAAAGTCGTGTAGTAATGAAAATCATCTATGCGATCATCAATCGAGTTGTACTTGCTGTATGTGCCTGGTGTTCTCTCAGGTGAGGCCTCAAAACCACCGTGTTCAACTGCGTAGTAATAGCAACTTTGTGGATGCCACTTCATGTAGTAGCCCAAGTAATGAACCTCAATGCCAAGTTTCTCGAGACCTTCCGGATTTGCGGGCAGATACGGATCAAGGTCGACTTCTTCGAGACCAAAATCTGTCGTTAGATCTTTAATCGATGTTCCACCCAAGTGGATCGACGACTTTTCCGGTGCTGAAAAATACTTCCATTGACGAATCGCCGAGTCGTTATCGCCTATTGGATTTCCATATTCGGCTTCATTCTCTCCGTAGAATACAAGTGGTATCTGATGTAATACCGCCATTTTTGGGGCGAGCGACTTTTGCCCGAGTATAAAAGCCTGAAACGGATGAAATAAATTTTCGACTGCCAATCGAGTCAGAAGACGGTGCACCCGTCCGTTAGGTGTGCACAGATAGTTGTCAAATCCTGCATGAATCCAGCGTTGAAAATTTCTCCAACCCCATTCTGTGTAGATATGTGGCGCCCAAGTCACCGTTAGTGGATGCATTCCGTATTTATATTTCAACGTATGCGCCGCAACGAAACTGTCTTTGCCACCCGAACCGGGAACGAGGCAATCGTATGAGCCATCTGTGCTGCGATGTTTGTCGCACAGCGCGCGCAATTCGGCGTCACGCGCTTGCCAATCGATTAAAGATTTTTTTTCGATGGCTCGACATGCATCACAAATATCTGTTTCATCCAATTGAATTACTTGTTTTACAGACGCCGCGGTGTGTTGAAATTCGATCGCTGAAATCGGTTTTTGGTTTGAAGTGACACATCGTTTACAGAAAGTGACTTGATTTGGTAGGCCATATCTGGCTGAAAGATCGTTGTTTGAAGTTTGAAACTCAGAAAAATTTATTTTTCGAGACTTCGGGAAAACCGCCATTGTTAAATTCTACTATGACATCAAAATATTGCGAGATTTACTCCCGCTGCGATCGCTAAGTTTCGTGCGCGAGTTAGACCGTCGCCCATGAAATTGAGCAAGTTCGCGGTTGCAACGGCGTCGACACGCTCGTCGCGAAGCCCAGCAATTATGTGGTCAGGGTTGCCAACACCGCCCATGACAATCAACGGTATTTCGCTGGTGTGTGTCGCATGATCGATCATTTCTATGTCTAAACCATTGCCAGTGCCATCGCGTTCGATCGAAGTCAAATAAAACTCTCCGATCGGCAAGCCAGAACATTTCAACAAAAAGTGGTCTAGAGAATGACCGCTTTCAACCGTGCCGCTATGTTGAAAAACTCTATAGACGCCATTAATCTTTTGACAATCGACAGAAGCGATTATGCACTGCCTACCGAATTCGCGTGCCAAGTCTTCGACCAACTGGGGCTGGTCGTGCAAAGCAGTATTTACGACAATTTTGTCAGCGCCCGAACGCAAGAGTTCACGAGCTTGGTCGATCGATCTGATGCCGCCACCAGCTGCAATTGGCGCGAAGCAATTTCGGGTCAGTTGTTTCAGATTTTCGCAGAATTCTTGTGAGTTGCGCGATTGGCGGCTGACATCGATAACAACTAATTCATCGATTGAGTATCCAACTTTGGAGAAGCCATAGTTATCTTCAAGCCAGTTGATATCGCCAATTCTTTGAAGACGAAAATTTCGTGACAGCATAAACGAACCGCTGTCGTAAAGAAGAGTAAAAATCAGACGTTTTGTGAGCATTAGCGCAAGAAATTCTCGAGAACTTTTAGGCCACTCTTTTGACTTTTTTCAGGATGAAACTGAGTTCCGAAAACCTGCCCAGATTCAATTGCTGCCACAAATTTATGGCCATAAGTTGTGGTCGTATATGTCGAAGAGTCATTCAGAATTTGCATTGCGTAAGAATGAACGAAGTAGAAAGACGCATCGGCTGAAATCTGCTCAAACAGTTTTGACTCTTTTGACATTTGTACTTTGTTAAAGCCAACATGAGGAATTTTGATTAGGTCTATCTCAGAGTTGGCTAGTCGCACAACTTCGTTTTGGACCAGTCCAAGACCTTCGGTTAGACCGTCTTCGGTACTTGAAGCACCCAACAACTGCATGCCCAAACAGATGCCTAAGAGTTTTGATTTTGGGTTTTGGAGTGACTCAAAGATGGCTTTGTCAATTGATTGATTTCGAATCGTGTTCATTGCTCGTCTAAACGAGCCGACACCAGGCAAGATCAAAAGGCTTGATTTTGAAATTATTTTTGGATCATCAGAAATGATTGGCGTATGGCCGAGAAAATTTATCGCACTTGCTACCGACCAGAGATTGCCCATTCTGTAGTCGATTATCACGACTTGCCGGTTTGCCACCTATACGAGTGTATTTACCTAATCGAAAAAGTGGGCAACCATCTGCCGTTTTTGAGTTCAAACAAATCCTTATTCACCCATCTTTCGATCGTGGCGTCGAATTCGTGTTGAGACATTTGGTAATAATCAAGATATAGACCAATAAATTCTTCGGGATACTTGCCGTCAAAGAGTCTGACAAGATTTATCGCTTGGTCGCGATCCATCGCTCCGCGACGAATTTCTATTCCGGCGTCTTGAGTTGCTCTTCCAAAACCGAACTTTAGATACATCATGTAGGCATGCAACGAATAAAGCGCCTGGTCGTTTTGGGCGAAGTTCGTGAAGGTACCCGAATTTGTGTTCGGTGATTCTACGAGCCCACATTTTTCTTTGGCCAGTAAGAAATTTCGGTATGGGTCCCAATTCTCAAAGTAAGACCAGTGGGTAATTTTAAGTTGGTTGTCACCAACCTCAGACTGTGTTGGAAACCTGAAAAAAACTAATGCGTCGTCAGTCAACCCAGCTTCTTTGAACACCAAATCTTGTCCACCTTCAAGGTAGACATCGCGCATGAAGTTGATGTCGTGAAACGCCACATTTTTAAGTGCGGTAGAACCTCCGTATTCGGTTTCGCCCTCTTCACCGTAGAAGATCAATGAGAGATTAAATTTCGCCGCAATCTTGAGTGGCACCGTCTCAATGGCGATCAACCACCCAAAATAAGGAAACCCTTTATGAATGAAACCAAACTTGTTCAGAGTTCGTAATACATCGCCTGCGGCACTCACTTGAATATGGTCGAAGCCACTGGCAATAAAGTTCTTTAAATTCTGGTTGCCGAGTTCAAGACTTAGTGCAGGGGTGACCGTCACCGTAAGTGGGTGCATTCCGTAATTGTGTTTCAGTTGGTAAGCAACGTATGAGCCATCTTTGCCACCGCTCACAGGCACAACACAGTCGAATGAACTATCTTTCGAGCGATGATGGTTCAAAACTTCGTTGAGTTCTTTTTGTCGAACAGACCAATCGAGTGTCTTTTTTTCTTCGGCCCATTGGCATGCATTGCATCGACCGTGACTGTCGAATGTGATTCGCGGCCGCGTGGACATGTTCAAACAAGTTGAACACCAGAAAACATCGCTCATAGCAAGATCAACTTAGCAAATCACCAAGTTGAGAGACCGCCGTCAACGATGATGTTTTGACCAGTCACGTAACTTGATGCATCAGATGCCAGGTAGATAAGAGCACCGACAAGTTCAGAAGCTTCACCCATTCGACCGAGTGGCACTCGATTCGAATATCTCCTGGTGAACTCGTCGTTCTGTCCTGATGCGATGCCGCCAGGAGTCAGGGTATTGACACGAATCTTGCTGTCAGCCCAATATGTTGATAAATAACTCGTCAAACCATGCACGGCTGCTTTTGAAACTGAGTAAACGGCCGGCGTATTGATCGCCCGACCTTCATATTCAGAGCCTTCATAAATACGTTGGTCTGGCGAAACAACCCCATAGATTGAGGATGTTTGAATTATTGAGCCTCCTCCTTGCAACTTCATCTGTTTGCCCACGCTTTGCGCGACCAAAAAGAGTCCGTCGATATTGACCGACATAACTTCTCGCCAAGTTTGTAGTGAGTAATTCTCAAATTTCTCGAAAAAGTTGTCGACGCTAGAACCTTTAGAGGCTGCGTTGTTGAGCAATACGTCGATGCGACCAAATTTTGCAACAACGTCTCGCACCATATCTGAAACTGATTGTGGTGAGGTTATGTCACAGCCAACGGCAAATATTGTTTGGTGGTTTTCTTTTTTAATTTTTGATGCGGCGCTCTCAGCATTCTCTTGATTAAGGTCGACAACGGCGACATTTGCCCCTGCGGTTACGAGTGCCTGACAAAAAACCTGGCCAAGCAAGCCTGCGCCACCGGTAACCACGGCAACTTTGCCGGCAAGGCTGAACAAGTCGCTTTCAATTTTCGGGCTCAACTGGCACCTCTCGTCATCATCCATTCAACCATTTCAAAGTCTGTTTGTGAGTCAATGTCGATAGACCGTTCGCGCGGCATTACGTAGAGTCTCGTGTTGTCGGTGAAAAGCGATTCATTATCAAATAATGCGTCGTGACGCCAAACATAAATTGAAGCGTTCATGTCGAAACACTTCGGCGAATCTTGTCGGCGGTCAACTGCTATTTGTGGTTGTTTTGATAAGTGCACGATGCCTTGTTCGTTGATTTCTACCAAGTTGAAATACGGAGAGCGATGCGCCGGGGTACCGGTAATCACATTGTCCGCATTTGTTGTTTTGAGCAATTGAAGGGCACCGACGATGTCGTCAGGGTTTCGTAAAGGTGCCGTTGCGTCTAAATCAACAATTACATCGAAGCGCCCAAACTTCGCTTCTGTTGATTCGACGCAGTGGCGAATCGCCGGAAGTTTCGGAGCCGTATCTGAAGCCATTTCAAGCGGGCGTTCAACGCAATGAGTCGCACCGTTGGCGATTGCGACATTGCGAATTTCGGCACTGTCACTGCTGACCACTACGTGGTCGAAGATTTTTGTAGCGAGCGCTTGCTCGATTGAGTAGACAATTAAAGGTTTTGAATTGATCGGTCGCAGGTTTTTGTTCGCGACACCTTTTGAGCCGGCGCGAGCACAAATCGTGCAAAGAATTTTCATTTGCTAATCCACTGCGCACTTTTTGTAGACAATTCGATTGCCTCAATTGTTTTTACAACATTAAACGCCTCGTCGAAAGTGCAGATATTTGACAAGTCGCATGAAATGATGGCTTGGTGCTGCGCGATGTATGTGTCGTTTGTTTCAACCTCAAAGTCAACTTCGCTCTCGTTGAACCTCGCTTTGTTTGAAACTAAGTCGATGTTGATCGTGCCGTTGTCGCCGTTGACGGTTACGTAGCGTTGCTTTATTCGGTCAAGATAATTCAGTTGAATCGACATCACGGGACATTGATTCGTCTTCATCAGAATAGAAAAAGTGTCATCAGTTGAAATTTCTAGGTTACTGAACTTGCCGCCGAGAGCCGTCAAGCATTGCCAATCACCAAACATGTTTCGCGCAAGGTCCAATTCATGGCTTAAGTCGCGCAAAACTCCACCGCCAGAAATATCGACAGCCGAACTTGATTTTTTGTAATCAATCTCTGGTCGCCAAGTGGGCAGATATTGACCGACATAAAAATTTGCTGACGAAATTTTGCCCAGTTTGGCTTTGGTTTCTTTGAACCATTTGACTGCGGGATGAAAACGCAAGTTATAGCCGACTGCCAAAAATCGAAAATTTTGAGCTGCGATTTGGTGTGACTTTTCGAACAGTGGTTTTTCGATTAATACCCTGCCTGCAAAGTTGCGGCTGATCAAAGTTGATAAGTCAACGAAATGACGAGAAGTCTCACTTGCAATTACGACATAGTCGAAAAACTCTTTGGTGAGGGCGTCGTCCAGTGAGCGAAATTCTGCGTCCGACGCCTTAGAAGACACGACTCGAACCTGGTATCCAAGTTCTTTGAGAATTATTTGGTGGCGAATACCAATCGAGCCAGCACCGACGACGGCGACTTTCACTTTCTATAGTCCATCATCGTCACGATTTGCAAGATTTTCAAAAAAAATTGTGGCTTTCTTAAAGTCTTCAAAAGTATCGATATCTACTGAAACTTCATTGGACATTTCAAACCCAACTGACGAAGAAGTGACAAGGTCACCATGAGTCATAAAATAAGCGGTGTTCCAGACGTACATAGCACCGTTTAAAAAATAAGTTGTTGGCAGTTTTTGTCGTTGATCAAAGTGTCCACCTGTTTTCACAACTTGATTCAAAACGCCACCTTCCATGGTGTAAGTCCAAAATGGGCTTTCAGACGACTTTGTTACTGACACAACTGAAACCGCATCGGTGGACATAAATAGGTTGACACAATTCGTCAAAATGTAGCTACTTCGTAAAGGAGAAGTTGGCTGAAGAAGAACAAAGTTATCTGGCAAAGGAATTTGCGAAAAGACATGGTGTACAGCATCAGATGTTGTCGCCTCATCTGTTGCTAATTCCTCTGGACGTCTTATTAGTTGATCTGCACCAAATTGGTTCGCAACGTCAAGTATTTCAGGGTCATCCGATGTGACTACAACACAGTCAATTAACGGGCATTCTTTGGCAGCTTTTATCGTCCACGCAATTAACGGAAGCCCACATAGCGGTCGAAGGTTTTTCCTTGGTAGGCCTTTCGATCCGCCCCGAGCAGGAATTATTGCCATCATCTTGACCCGCGTCATTAAGACTCCTGGGGCCATTCGCGCTGGGCGCGTTCGAGTTCATCAAGACGACCAATATCAACCCAATATTCATGCAGGGGAAACGCAGCGGTGCGATGACCGTTGGCCGAAAGCTTTGCGAAATGAGTCGGCATATCGTAAAAAGTATCTGCAGGAATATTTTCTAAGGCGGCCTCGCTGATTACATATATACCAGCGTTGACCAAATGTCTTTGCACTGGCTTTTCTTCGACTCCAACGATCTGGGTTCCGTCAACTTCGACAACTCCATATGGAACTTGGTAATGATCTTCGCGTACGACCATTGTCGCGGCCGCATTTTCGCGTTCATGAAAGTCAAGAAGTGCATCTACAGATATACGGGTCAGAAGATCGCCGTTCATCACGATGATTGGGGCGTTGACATTTTTTGGCAACAGTGACAAACCGCCTGCGGTGCCGAGGCGAGATTTTTCGTGTAGGTAATTGATTTTGGCGCCGAGGCGCGAACCGTCGCCAAAGTATTTTGAAATCACATCTGCTTTGTAATTGACCGAGACGAAAAAATTGGTGAATCCTTGATCAATAAACGACTGAATAATTGTCTCAAGAATTGGTTTGCCACCAACCTTGAGCATCGGCTTTGGTGTTTCTTCGGTCAGGGGTTGTAGGCGGGTGCCCAAACCCCCGGCCATGATCACGACGGCGTTTGGTTTTTGGTGCGCCCCAATCATGTCGTCGACCGTCAAGACATCGACCACTCTGCCGTCGTCATCGACGAGGGGCATCTGGTGAATGCGTTTCTCGCGCATCAGGTTTAAAACCGCAGCGCGTGGTGTTTTTGCGGCACTTGTGATCGGCTGATTGCGCATCGCCTCACCAGCGGTGATAGTCAGATCTTTGCCCGCCAAAATTGCCTTGCGAATGTCGCCGTCTGTAACGGTGCCTAGAAGTTTGTTCTCAGAGTCGACAACGAGCGCGATCTGCATGTTGCCTTCGGTTATTGCTTCAATCGTTTGACGCAGCGAGGTCGAACTCGAAACGAGGGCATCTCGCCAATTTGACATTGGCTCTATTCTAATTGTGCAGCAGGGTTACCCACGACGGTCGTATTTGGTTTTGTGTTATGACGCACAACAGCACCAGCGCCAATGACGCAATTATCACCGATTTCGAGGCCCTGAATTATGACGGCCCCTGCACCAACGAATGCGCCCCGTCCAATTTTTACGGCGCCAGAAATTATTGCTCCAGGCGATACGACGACGTGATCAGCAAGCACGACATCGTGGTCAACCGAAGCGCGGGTATTGACGACAACATTTTCGCCTACCGAAACTCGGTTTTGCAAAACAGCCCCTGCCATTATTTGTGCACTCTGATTAATTGTGCATTCAATGCCGACCGATGCCGCCGGGTGAGTTACGCCCGCAAATTTGAAACCGAGTCGTGAAAATCTTTCGAATATTTCGATGCGGTTTTTTGAATCACCCGTCGAGCCCAGGCCGTTAATGAGACTTGTCGTCGATGCATCTAGAGACTCGATAAACGAGTCATCACCCAAAATTTCGACACCAAATACTTTTGAACCGCGTTTGAGCCGAGCGTCGACTATGCCGTCAACCGTCTTGCCAGTTGCCAGAACTGCATCAAGAACAACGCGACCATGCCCGCCACAGGCGATCAAAAAGGTTTTGTTGATAATTTTTTCTACCATTACTAGATAATTTCGTTTTCAGCGATATCTCGAGTCGCTTTGGTTCCAAGCAGTGACCAGTATTCGATCGGTGACCGGCCATTGCCTGGTCGTTTGACCACGATGTTCTCTTCGGTGAAAGTTTCACCATTTTTAATCGACTTTGCCGCGACAAGACTTCTGCGAGCGATCTTTTTGTTTTGAATCTCGGCATTAGTCGGCTTTTTCTCACCGTCGCCAAGAGCAACCTCTACCTCTCGAATTTGTTCAACCAATGCCTTGAACTCGAGCGGTTCGAGTGACGCACGATGATCAGGCCCAGGCAGTTCGCGACTAATTGTCAGATGTTTTTCGACAATGTTTGCACCCATGGCTACGGCAGCAACTGCAAGATGAACCCCGACCGAATGATCAGAAAATCCGACTTGACAGTTGAACTTATCGCGTAGTGAAAGCATCGCGTTCAAATTGATGTCACCTGGTTTCGCCGGATAATCGGTCGTGCAATGCAGCAATGCCACGCGCGAACTAATTGCGTTTTTGCCTTCTTGTGATGCGAGTGCAGCGGCAATCGACTTTGTGGACGGAGCGTCATTTGAACTATTTGACATTGCGAGCGCGATAACACCGAGAGCTTCAGCCACTTCGTCGATCGTGCTCATGCCGGTCGACAGAATCAGTTTTCGTGCCGATCGTGCGACTTCAAAAAGAAATGGCGAGTTCGTCAGCTCTCCTGAGCCAATTTTTATCGTCTCAAGACCCAAATCTGTGGTCAGAAAACTCAAACTCTGATAATCAAAAGGCGTCGACAAAAATTGAATATTGCGAGTTTTGCAATATTCGAAAAGTTCGCGTTGTTGAAGTTGCGAGAGCTCGAGTTTTTGCAACATCTCGAGTTGGGACTCATTTGAGCCGGTATTGACAATTTGATACTCGGCCTTGCCCGCATTTGCTGTGACGATTGACGATGCAATAAAAGATTGAAATTTGACTGCGTCGGCGCCCGCCGACACGGCAGCATCAACCAATTCGCGTGCGAGTGCGATCGAACCGTTGTGGTTTACGCCTGCTTCGGCGATTATGAGTGTCTTTTGAACTTCAGTCATATGCCTCATCAGAGATCGAAAAAGATTTTCTGCGAATTGAATTCTGCATTTTTGAGAGTATCGGCGATTAGTTGAGCCGTGTTGTTCGAGCCGTAACTCAACTGAGTTTTTGTACACCGTTCACGCCAAAGTGGTGACAAGGCGGTCTCGATCGCGTTTTGGATTTGCTGTTTTGAAACTTCGACATCAATTATTGAATCTGCGCGAAGTCGCCCTGATTGGCGACTTCCGATATTCACCGTGGGTTTGCCGAACGCCGGTGCTTCGATTATCCCGCTAGACGAATTGCCGATCACGGCATCGCAATGTTTGAGCAAACTCAAATATTTGAGTTGGCCCAATGATGCGTGCATTGAGCGTGATTGTGGCGCGGCATCGACAAATTTTTGAATTTTGGCGGTGATCTCTGAATTGCCGGGGTCGGCATTTGCGCCGGTGAAAATAATTGTGCAAAAACTGAAGGCTTCAAGGGCTGAGACTAGTTCGGTTATCTCAGAAGACACTGAGGTGGTTTCACGAGTTGTCGGGTGATATGTGACAAGCAGAACGGGCGATTTGAGCTCGATAGCCAATGCCACACTCAGGTCGGAGCGAGATAAGAAATTAGTCGTTAGGGCGATTTCAACGCCCGGACTACCAACATTGAAGACAGAACTTGGTTGTTCACCGAGTTGAACGACACGTCGCGCATATTCTTGCGCTGCGACAAAATGCAATGTGGCCATTTTTGTTATTGCGTGTCTGATGCTGTCGTCAAATGCGCCAGTCGTTACTTCGCCACCGTGAATGTGGGCAATTGGTATTCCGAGGATCAATGCCGATTGTGCGGCTGCAAGTATTTCGTAGCGATCACCGAGTAGCACAACGACATCGGGGGCAAGTTTTGAAAGAGTTTGGGCAACCTGTGTAGTGGTACTGGCCATCGCGTCGATAACACCAAGTTTCGAATCGTCGGATAGGTCGATCGGTAGTAACGCACTCGGCGTGAAGCCGTCTGCGTTTATTTCATCGATGGTCATGCCGTGTTGTGTCGACAGATGCGCACCAGTAACTATGAGTTGTAGTTCGAGATCGGCGTCGTTTTTTAAGACCGTCAACAACGGTTTCAACAACCCATATTCAGCCCGGGTTCCCGTGACGACACAAATTTTACGACGCATCAGTTTGTCCTAAACAATGGCGTGCGCTGCTTGGGACATTTATCAATGACCGCCAAAGATCTAGCGCAACCGGCAGGCTCGCGCGTGGCGAATTTTCATACATTGGCAACGTGTGCAGCAGATTCCAGGCGGGTCGACACATATAACCACGTTCTCTTGCTGCAACCAACAGTTCGTCACGCGCCGAAAGGTCTGGTGTGGCAAGTCGAACAGTATTCAACCAATAATTTGAAGTTGTGCCATTTGGTTCGTTGATAAAACGCATCGAGTTTGCACCACGAAAACCCTGTTCATATTTTTTGGCGAGAGCACGCTTGGCAGATAGAAAGTCATCGAGTCGACTTAGTTGTGCGCAACCAAGCGCAGCGTTGATGTTCGGCATGCGATAGTTAAAAGCAATTGAGTCATGGATGTATTCGTAGTCGTGGGGCAGTTTTGCAGTTGTAGCCAGATGCCGAATACGTTGCGCGAGTTCGTCGTCGTCGGTCATAATTGCGCCGCCACCGCCAGTGGTAATCGTCTTGTTGCCGTTGAAACTCAGAGTTCCGCATTTGCCGAATGTTCCAGTGTGATCTTTGCCGACGAAACTGCCGATTGACTCGGCGGCGTCTTCGACGACTGTCAAATTGAATTCGGCGGCGACTTCGAGAAGTTTTGAAATCTGCATCGGGTGGCCAAACGTGTGCATCGGAACAATCGCACTTATCTTTCGGCCGGTCTTTGAGTTGTGCACGACGCCGTTATGTAGCGATGTCGTCGTAACGAGATAATCACGCAATGCAAATGGATCAAGACCAAGAGTTTCGACGTCACTATCGACAAAGTGAGGGATTGCGCCGCAATGTGCGACCGCGTTTGCAGTCGCGACAAAACTCAGTGTCGGAACCAGTACCTCATCGCCTGGTTTGACACCAACCGAGTGCAATGCGAGGTGCAAAGCCGCGGTGCCGTTGACTACGGCAATCACGTGCTTTGAGTTGGTGAACTTGGCCAGCCCTTTTTCAAACTCTGAGATGTATTCGCCGATCGAAGAAACCCAACCAGACGCAAGACACTTCGACACCAACTCGTTCTCGTGTTGACCAATGTTTGGCTCGTGAAGCGAAATCGGCGAACCAGTAGATTCTCCAAGCACTGACTTTAAAACTGCAAGTAACTCTTGCTTGGAAGTATTGGAAGTCGTCATCTATTTAGAGGTTGTACCGATCAGCCTTGTATCGCGAAAGATTTTTGGGGTTAGAGAACCATTCGATTGTTTTTTCGAGTCCAGTTTCGAAACCGGCAAGACCTTTTAACTCTGGTTGCCAGCCGAGCAAGATTTTTGCTTTTTCGATCGATGCATGTAGCCGCTCAACTTCAGAGTTCTCTGGCCGAATACGTTGTTCGTCGTCGACAAGCTCAAGTTTGGTGTTCATCAATTTGGCGATTGTCTCGGCGGTTTCTTTGATTGAAATCTCGAATCCGCTACCAAGATTTATGGTTTTGCCAACTATTGCATCGCTTTGTGCGGCCGCAAGAAAACCGTTCGCGGTGTCTTGAACAAACGAGAAGTCGCGAGTCGGCGAGAGCGAACCGAGTTTGACTTTTGATTTGTTTGCCAACTGGCTGATGATTGTTGGGATCACCGCGCGCGCCGACTGTCGTGGACCATAAGTATTAAACGGTCGCAAAATGCCAACTGGCAGGTCAAACGAGGCGTGAAAACTAAGCGCAAGTTGATCTGCGCCAACTTTGGTTGCCGCATACGGTGACTGTGGATGCAACGGGTGAACCTCATCGATCGGAATATATTGCGCAGTTCCGTAAACCTCGCTGGTTGAAGTCTGAACGACCCGTTTGACGCCGTGTCGTCGCGCCGCTTGCAAAACGTTCAATGTGCCCTTGATGTTTGTGTCTATATATGTATCGGGTGAGTGATACGAATATGGAATCGCAATGAGTGCCGCCAAATTAAGGACAACTTCTTGGTTTTCTACCGCTTTGTCGACACCGTGCGGGTCGCGAATATCGCCGGCGAAAACGTCAATACTTTCGCGAATCGATATATCAGACTCATCAAGCCAACCCCACGAGTTGAAAGAGTTATACAAAACGAATGCTCGAACATCATGGCCACTCTTGACCAGTGTTTCGACGACATGCGAGCCGATGAAACCGTCCGCGCCAGTGACGAGAATTTTCACCGCTTAATTTCCTAAAGAGCTCGTGAGTGTTGAAAATGCGATTGCGGCCAAAATTGAAATGATCACTGCGGCGAATATTCCGATCGCAAGCGCACCAAGACCGAGAAGGCCGGCTGACCGCAGCGATTGCTCTTTATTCAGTGGACGATAAAAGTTTGTGTGCTTGTTGTCGACCCGCACAACCATTGGTTTGCTAAGACCATTCGTTCGACCTCGAGACGCGAACCAAAACGCAATCATGCTCAGCATGATGATTGCGCTAGACCTGACCGTAACATCAAAGACGGTGAGTGACATGAACATCGACACAACCACAACTCCTTCTAGCGTATCGCCGACGATCACGGGCGAGCATCAAACCGTGATCGCGCCGCGTCAGCGCAACATGTGGTGGGCGTTGCCACTGCTCACAATTGTCTGGCTCGTAACTGGTGCACTGATTGCCTCATCTTTGGTCAAAGTTGATTATTGGGAAGTTGCACCAGGTTCGGCCGAGCAAGTTGCATCTCGTTTTTCATTCGACAAGAACGCGTTGAGTCAAGTGACTCGATACAAAACTTCGGCACCGATTTTGTTCGTCACTGCATACGGATCAAAATTGTCGGCCCTTGATGCTCTCGTGGGTGTACTTGACCCCGATGTTGATGTCTTGAACCGTGACGAAAAGTTCGGCACATCAACGCCGAGCGAGCAACGTCGACTCGGGTTTCAAGCAATGTCATCGGCGAAACAGATCGCCGAATATGTCGCGCTAAATCGACTTGGCTATGAAGTTTCAATTGAATACGGCAAGTTGATCATCGAACGACTGGTGTGTGAAGATAGTCCGCGTCCATTGAGCGCTTGTCTGCAACTCGACCCTGGCGACACGATCACAGAATTCGACGGCATAGAGATTGCCAAACTCTCTGATCTGATGCCGATCATCGCCGACTACTCGCCGGGTGATGTCGTAGAGGTCACGATAATTCCTCACAAATCAAAAGAAAGCGTCAAAAAAGAAATCGAATTAATGGTCAGCCCCGATGACCCAAATCGAACGATCATCGGTGTGTGGCCAGCAGATACGAGAACTGTCGACTTGCCATTCGAAGTTGATATCGACACGAATTCGATTGGTGGTCCATCTGCGGGGCTCTCGTTCACGCTCGCGCTTCTTGACGAGTTGACGGCCGGCGAGCTCACTGGTGGTGTCAAAGTTGCCGCGACCGGCACGATTGACGGCGACGAAAGCGTCGGTGCAATCGGTGCGTTGCGTCAAAAAACGGTTGCCGTCAAAGCATCAGGTGCGACCGTGTTTATTGTGCCAAGTGCGCAGACGCCAGAAGAACTCAACGCTGCTCGTCGAGTTGCTGGTTCAAAATTGCGTATCGTGCCAGTCGCGAATCTTGCTGAAGCGCTCAAAGTTTTAGAAGAGTTGGGTGGCTCAGTCATTAGCAATGACGCAATCGAACTATAAATAGGGTTTAATCTTGCCTAATGGCGATTAGCTTCTCTAAACCTGACCCCTCATCGCCCGCTGCCGTCGGATCTGCCCAATTTAACGTCACCCGAAGGGGCTTCGACCAAGGTGAGGTTCGTGATTTTTTGCGAATGGTTTCGGCTGAACTCGCGCGTCTGCAAGAGCGCGAAAAGTTTTTGGAAAGCGAGATGCGCGCGATGCAGACTCGTGGCCTTTCAGACCCAGGTGTACTCGATGAAGCGACGGTCACGACATTATTAGGAGAAGAAACCGCAAGAGTTTTGTCGGTGGCAAGAGAAGCCGCCCATCAAATGCGTGAGCGCGCAGCCGAAACCGCAGAGCGAATGGTCCGTGAGGCGGCGAGTGAAGTTGCAAGAATGCGCGAAGAGGCAGAAATCGAAGCGTCACGCCGTCGAAGTGATGCATCATCCGACAGCGAGGCCGAAATTGAATTGGCAAAACAACAGGGCCGCGAAATGGTCAACGAAGCTCGCGCATATCGCGAAAAACTATTGGCTGAACTTGCGACTCGGCGTGAACTCGCAAGACAGCAAATTGAAGAATTAATTCGACACCGGGATCGTCTAAAAGAGGCGTTTGAGCGAGCAAGTTTGGCAGCCAGCGGAGCTGTTGGTGATTTAACAGACTTCGACGCTGCAGCAGAAGAGTTTCAACAAGCGGTACCTGTCGTGGTTGAAACTTCTCCCATTGTCGTGACTGCAGTGCCTGAGCCCGAGACATCGAATGTGGTGCCGTTTGATCGAGAAAAGTTTGAAGATTCTGTCGAACAACAAATTGTGCCAATCATCGCAGAACCAGAAACAAAACCAGAAGTGGAATCTGTTGTTGAATCTTCGGAAGACCAAAGACCAGAGCCAGTCGTGCATGTTGATATCGCGACGCCGTCCGCGCCGATTCAAAGCGTTGACGAAGAGCCCGATAACGGTCATCGGGCAAAAATCGTTCAGATGTTTGGTCGCTCATCACGTCGCCTGCATCCTTCGACTGATAATCCTGAAGTTGACGCCAAAGAAACTGCAACAACCCCGGCAGAAGAGCCAATGCCTGAGCAAACAAAAGTAGTTGCCCCCTTGCATCCCCAGGCGTCGACGCCAAAAAAGTCGACCGTCGACGATCTCTTTGCCAAATTGCGACAGGCTGGCGCCGAAACCGTGGCGAGTTCGGTCAAAACCACCAAGACAACTTCGACAAAAAAAGATCATCCACAAAAAAACAAGATCGAGCCTCCAAAGCCGATTGAACCAGACCTGCAGATGTTCGAGCGACGCGACGGCGCGTTAAGTGTCATAGACGAAGTTATTTCCAAAAAACTGAAGCGAGTGTTGGCCGATGAAGAAAACGCCATGCTCAATTATCTGCAATCTAAAAAGGCTCAAGTTGCCCTCGAAAAAGTTCTGCCGAGTGTCGAAAATCAACTGCAAAATTTTGTTGAAGCGATCAGCAAAGAATTGATCGAAGCAGCGATGGCGGGTGCTCAATCTTTGTCGAAGAGTCTCAAAGCCGATCTGCGAAAAAAAATTAGTAATACGACGGTGATGCAAGTTATGTCGAAGAAACTCGCAGACGAGATCGTCTATCCATTGCGTGAGCGCATACAAAAGTGCGTTGTAGACAGCGATGGAAGTTTGACTGAAATGTCGAGTTTGATTCGAACCGTATATCGCGAGTGGAAGATGCAGCAGATAGACAAACTCGTAGGCGATATTTCACGCCTCGCATACAGTCGTGGTGCGTATTTGGTTATTGAAACCGGCACGAAAGTTTGTTGGATGGTTGATCCGAATGGGCCACCATGTTCTGATGCTGAAGATAATTCGCTTGCCGGCGAAGTTGCGTGTGGCGAAAAATTTCCTACCGGACACGAACACCCCGTCATTCATTCGGGTTGTCAGTGTTTGGTAGTTCCAGCCCCGCGATAGTCTTTTCTGCGTGCGGAACCCCTCCGACTTACCGCGTAATCCACGCAGCCCTCGGTCAGGTGGTGGCGGCGGTTTTCGACCTGGTTTTTTCAAACGAGGTCGCTCAATTTGGTCGGCGATTTTGGCTGTTTTTGTCATCGGCGGTATCTCTGTCAGAAGCCTGACAGATTTTTATGTGGATGTGCTTTGGCACAATGTTGTCGGTCGGTCAGATGTTTTTTGGGGTGTGCTGACAACGAAAATTGTTCTCGGTGCGGTATTCGTTGCAATTTTTGCGGTTGTAGCACTTGTCAATTTGTGGTTGGCTGATCGCCTCGCACCTAATGACGTGCCGGTTTCGCTCGAGCAACGCGCGTTGGCTGGATATCGAGAATTAGTCGCGACCCGCAAGTGGTTGGTTAGAACCGTCATTTCATTTGTACTTGGTCTGTTGGTCGGCCTGCCAGCAGCGGCGCAGTGGCAAGACTGGCTGTTGTTCAGAAATTCTCAGTCGTTCGGCGTGAGTGACCCACTTTTTAGTCGCGACGTCAGTTTCTATGTTTTCAAGTTGCCGTTTATTCAGTTTTTGATTAGTTGGTCGCTTGCTGCTCTGATTTTGATCACGCTCGTCACCGCCATCGCGCATTATTTGAATGGGGCGATTCAGCTTCAAACCCAAGGTCGCCATGTCACATCTCAAGCCAAGGCACACATTTCGGTGTTGTTTGCGTTGATCGCGATCTCTCGAGCGGTTGGTTATTGGTTCGGACGATTCGAATTGACAACTTCGACGCGCGGTGTTGTGCAAGGCGCGACATTCACCGATGTCAATGCTCAGTTACCGGCGACAAGTCTGATGATTTTGGTTTCGCTTGCAGTTGCGGCGTTATTTTTATGGAATGTATGGCAAAAAAGTTGGCGGTTGCCGGTACTCGCGACCGTTCTTTGGATTGTCGTTGCGTTGGTTGCTGGGCAGATTTACCCGGCAATTGTTCAGCGGTTCTCGGTGCAACCCAATGTCAGCACCAAAGAATTGCCGTTTATTGAACGCAATCTCGTGGCGACCAAGGTTGCGATGGGCCTTGATTCTGTAAAAAGTATCGAAGTTGAATACGAACCAATTACTTCGGCCGATGTCGCGGACGATTCTGAGCCGCTCAAAGATGTTCGTCAACTTGACCCGATTCAAATGCGTGATCGATTTGTTTTGGATGAAGGCCAAACTTCATTTTATGCGATTCGCGATCTCGATGTCGATCGTTATCAGATTGATGGTCGTGAGCAACAAGTTTTGGTTGCTGCCCGCGAGCTGAACACTGCAGGTATTCCGAACCGAACCTGGGTTTCGCGACACCTTTTATATACGCATGGTTGCGGATTAATCGCAGCGCCCGCGAGCAAAGTCACCGTTGATGGTCGACCTATATATACAGACCTAGAGATATCTCGCCCCGAACTTTATTTTGGTGAGGGTCTTGATTCTTATGCCCTAGTTAAAACGGGTGAAGTTGAGCAAGCGTGTGCAGACTCAAAGGCCCAAAAATATTCGGCGAATGGTGGTGTCGCACTTTCATCTGTCGTGCGCCGAATTGCATTCGCGATTCATCTCGGTGAATACAACTTGTTCGGTTCGTCGCTTCTCGACAATCAGTCACAAATTATGTTCGTGCGCAACATTAAAGAACGCGTTGCCAAGGTTGCTCCGTTTTTGCGACTTGACGCAGATCCGTATCCGGTTGTCGTCGACTCGAAAGTGCAATGGGTGATCGATGCGTTCACTGTGACCAATCGATACCCGTATGCCCAGCAAGCAAACATTGATCAACTCACGCTGGGCAGTGGTCTGAACACGCCGTTTAATTATGTTCGCAACAGCGTGAAGATCGTTGTCGATGCCTATGACGGTTCGATGACTTTTTATGTGGTCGATCAAAAAGATCCGATCATTAAGACCTGGCAGGCGGTGTTTCCGAAATTGTTTACGTCGGTTGACTTGGCGCCAAAAGAATTGGTCGATCACTTCAGGTATCCCGAAGATTTGTTCAGAGTTCAGACAAATACTTACGGTCGCTATCAGTTCGAAGATGCAACCCTGTTTTTCAATCGCAACGCCGCATGGAGCGTCGCTCAGGCACCCGCCATCGAACCCGAAGGTTTGACTGGTGTAGTCGCGGGCGACTTTGCACCAGACCTGAATGCTGCGAACACTGGCGAGGTACGCGACGCAAGCGTGGCTCGCTTTGAGCCTTATTACACGATGTTTCATGAACCGCGATCTAAATCGAGTTCTGGTGTGTTCTCGATGCTGCGACCATTCGTTCCGTTTTCGGCCGACAATGCCCGAAAAGAACTTCGTGCATTCATGGTCGTGTCAAGCGACCCAAAAACATACGGCCAGTTGACGATTTACAAAGTCGCCGAGCCCCTGCCCGAAGGTCCGGCGACTGTTGCCGCCGAAATTGGTAGCGACCCGGTTGTTTCGCAGCAAATCACATTGCTTGACCAAAGAGGTTCGCGGGTTATTTATGGCGATCTGCAAATAATCAATGTCAGCAAAGGTCTCGTTTATGTACGACCGTTGTTCGTGAGACCCGACGACCCGAGCGCAAAGCAGATTTTTGTCCGTAAGTTTTTGGCTTCATACAACAATCGGGTCGTGATGGCTGACGATCTGACCGCCGCGATTTCGAAGTTGTTTCCAGGATTTGACAAAAATCTTGGCGACCGCGTCAATGACGGATCAGTCGATGTTGTTCCCGATGAATCGTCAGACTCGGGTGACGCCACGACTCAATCGACAGTGCCTTCGAGCGGGGGTAGTTCAGAAAATCTTGATACACCAGCCGCACTGCTGGCTCGCGCTGAAGAATTGTTCGCACAAGCCGATGCAGCACTAGGTAGCACTCCGCCTGATTTTGCGTTATATCAAAAGCGCTTGGCCGAAGCACGCGAATTGGTCAGTCGCGCGATTGCTCTCGTCGGTAATTAAGTTTTAGCTACTTTACTTTTCTGATCTGCTCGATTACTTCGGCAAGATCTTGTCGAAATGCAATTTCGTAGCGTGCTTGCTCGTTGGCGATGCGAATTTGATTGACACGAAGTTGCTCGAGCGCCTCACGCGACGCGCTTTCATCCGCTGTTTTAACCAGAGTTTCGATTTCTGTGCCCAATTCGTGAAGTTGGTGCGATAACTCGGTGGTCATAGTTTTGAGGCGTGCATCAATGATCGTAATTTTCTGATCGAGACCATTGGTCGCTGCAGTGACTAGAGACAGTGCGTTCGTTCGCTTCGTGAGTTCGTTGCGCAGTTCTGTCAACTCACTCTTGAGAAGATCGAGGTCAGATTGAGTCGCCTTGGGTGTTCGTTTGAAGAGTGGCATCGCATCAGCGATTATGTCATGTCGCTGGTAGCCTGAGTGGCACGACGCGGGGTGGAGCAGTCCGGTAGCTCGTTGGGCT